>Ga0302230_10002095_pt1 | contig 12150 bp, 17 predicted proteins | sample II_Palsa_N2_1_FD_193523 | JGI IMG/M metagenome (GOLD analysis project Ga0302230, IMG submission 193523) | Peat permafrost microbial communities from Stordalen Mire near Abisko, Sweden - II_Palsa_N2_1 | ecosystem: Environmental > Terrestrial > Soil > Palsa > Peat permafrost | place: Sweden... | reverse complement strand
CGACTAACCGACCTCCCCCCCCCCCCCCCCCCCTACAGCTCCTACAACGAAGAAGCCATTGACGTCAAACCTATTCCGAGGCATTACACAGCCGTTGCGAGTGTTGCCGGAGCTGCCACCATCGCTGTCGAAGCGAGAGTCCACCGCGGTCACAGCTCTTAAACGACCAGGTCCTGCGCCAATGTATCTCGCATATTCCTCCTGGACGATTTTGACTCACCTAATGTCATTTCAGACAAAGAGGACAAAAGCTGCCGGCTGTGGACGATATGCAAACCAAATCCCAAGGATTCCAGACCCTGAGGTATGCCGGCAGGTGCACAGAGGTCGCCAACTAAGACCGGTTGGTTTTTTCAGCCATCTCACGCGAACGATTGCCTCGCACGACGACTTTTTTGAAAAACACGCGACTACAAAGAAGACACCGGGCTCTCGTGAGAGCACCACCGGCGACCACCGAGGTTTTAGCTCGTTTGGAGACCCGAGCAAGGTGGCGACTGCCCTAAAGGCAAAAAAGAATGCAGTACGTAAGACACCACTGCATGCCTTGCTCATTGATGGCCCCACCCCACCAAAATGAAATAATAAAGACTTTGGTCGAATCAGACGAGGACGAGCTCAGCTTCCCGAAGTCACACATTGGCGTCAAGAATACATATTCGAAGCGGATCGGCCACGGTTTTTCGGCGCCCGAGTATGATCCATTTTTTTAATTTATTTTTCTTTTGGCCAAATAATGCTTTGTCAATAGGGAAAGCATTGGTCTGTGCAGCCTTCAAATCAACGAGTCTAGAGTGTATGTCCTTGGTGCCCCCGCCCTTTTTTTTTTTCTGGTCTCCATTGTTGTTTATCCTACAACTTTTTTTACATCAAGAAAACAAGGCGCTTTATTGTGGCTTCTGGTGACGGATAACACGACCAACCCAACACTCGTGATTGCAAACAAGGACACTGAGGAACGACTCGAAGTTTTGTACAAGCACATTGGTGCCATCATCATCAGTGTCCCCAGTAGGACGGCCTCGTTTGGGTTTAGCAGGCCGGTTTCCAACTGTATGTTTTGCCTTTTTCAAGCGCAAATTTTTGATTGATTTTTTGACAGCGTTCAAAGTACCCTATGATGCCTCCAAGCACTCTGAGATACCTGTGCGAATGGAGTTCAACAAGGACAGCGACGTGGCAGAGTTTATCGAGCACTTGAAGAGGCATGATGGCAAGTTCCGGGTGGACGAGGTCTACGAGGCCGACGACGAAAAACTTGTCGCTGTCAAGACTCCAAAGACCAGAGCGGCATCCTTAAAGACGTCTGATGACGACGACGATGTCGTTACCACGTCATCTGCCAGGTTACGGCGCGCAAAATCAACACCTCGGAAATCGAAGCAAGATCCGGTCTGCATCGAACTGGACGCGTACAACAAGTTTTCTTTTTTTCGATCAAATTTTATGAATGTTAATTTTTTATTTTTCCCAGAACCCCTTCTCAAGACGACGAGAGGCAACCACACAAAGATGACTCTGCAGGGCGCCGGTCCTCGAGGTCGCGACCAAGCACAATCGCGTTGGACGACGACCATTACCCCAACGAACTGCTCTTTGTTTATCCTTTTCACGGAATTCGGGCAATTCCCGTCAAGAGAGACGACGAACGACGTCTGGACGAAGGTGAGTTTCTCAACGACAGCCTCATCGACTTTTATCTCAAGTAAGCAAGCTGTGCCGTTTTTGTATTCATCAACAAGTGATTATGAATAGGTATCTGGTCGAAAAAGCCGACCCTCTTGTCAAGTCCCGTGTGCTTGTCTACAGCACTTTTTTCAATAAGAAAGTGCAACAAGTACTGTAGGTTTGCGTTACCAATTTAGTTTTTTTTTTTTTTTTGAATCTACACAAAACAGGTCCGATAAACACACCACGCCACAGCAAGAAGACGCGTGCTACAAGGCCATCGCTCGTTGGTCCAAGGACGATCCTTTCTCCCGCGACTACGTTTTTGTTCCCATCAACGAAAAGTAAAATTCCCTTTCTTTTTTTTTTTTTTCTTTCTCTGGCCCTTGGATAACCAAAAAAAAAAAATTTTTTTTTTTTACGGCAGTCTCCACTGGTACCTCGTCATCATCATCAATCCCAAGTTGCTCTTGGCGACAGCAACTCTGGCCACAGACAGCAGGGAAAACGACAAGGACGTGCCCGTAGTTGTCGAAGACGAAGAATCAGCGGAGGATGCAGCAGCACCCGCCAGGGAGGATACTCGTTGGTACTGTTTTATTTTTATGATTGTTTTTTTTAAAAAAAAAAAAAAAAACTATCTTTTAGCCGCATCTTGTTGTTGGACTCGATGGGGTCAACATACCGCATGAACACGTTTGCCCTCCTCAGGGATTTTCTCAAGATCTCGCTCAATGGCCGACACGGCATTGTACAGGACACGAAGAAACAAGTACTCGCAAGCTACGCAAAGGTCTGTGATAAGGAGATGAAATTGGAAAATTTAAATGTTTATAATAGGTTCCTCAACAAACCAACCACTCGGATTGTGGTGTTTTCCTTCTCCACTATGTCGAAAAACTCGTCTGGTCAACAAACATTGATGAAACAGTTGCGTCGCTCTTGGTACGCTTTCAATTTATTTTATGTACTGAAAAGAGATCGGCTATCAGAAAAAGGAGGGGTGGAAAGACTGGTTCCCCGCGAGGGAAGTGCTGGAAAAGCGCGAAGACATCCGATTACTTGTGGACAATCTATCCATCAAATACCAAGAGCATGTCGCCAACACGTATGCTCATAACGTTTTCTTTTATAAATTCCTGTGGACAGGGCCGGGACAGACGCGGTCGGAACGCCGCAAAGCTCAACGAGCACCCCATCAAGTACAACTGGAGACGACTTTTTGGAGGTCACGACGCAGCTGCAGAAAAAGGCACGAAGAGAGGAGAGCGATGACACGACAGACGCCGACCTGCCACTGCCGCCGTCGCTGTTGTTCAAATCGATCTCTGCGTCTGATGGGGAGAGCAGCGACTCAATGGACTGGTCGTCTGTGAAAGCGAACGAGGCCACGGACGAGGTCTTCACACCGGTTCCCGTCACTTCCGGCGATGTGCAGATCGAATCCAACCCTGTCTCTGCCCCCCCCGTCGAGGCCACCGTACTGTCTGCTCTGTCTGTGGACGCCGCATCCCCCCCCGCCAAGGCCTCGGTTACAACGACTGTCAAGGTCAACGACCACGAGGAGATTGACTTTTGTGCCGATGACGACGACAACGACGATAGCGGCACAGTCCACGTGGCTGATCATCACCGTCAAGGGCTTATCCACGTTGCGCAAACTGCCGTCTCGTTTGGCTCGAAATAAATCTATTTTTAGACTTTGAAACGCTGTGTTTTTGCAGAACGTGTGTTTGCATGGAAGTACCTGCCCGCGCAGTCGCAGCTGACAGAGGCAAAGACGGTCTATAACGACCGTGACAAGGTCCAGCCCAAGCACGGAGCTATCCGACAAGGGCGTGGGGAGGGAGGAGCGTTGGCCTTGTTCACAGTGTTTTTCACGTTGTGAGCACGTTGCGTTTTTTTTTTTTGTTGTTGTTGTCTGGCTGTTCTTCTGCGGGTGCAGTGGCCTGTCGAGTCCATTGCACAACCAGCATCACGTTGTGGTTGCGTGTTGGATATTATGTGCGCGTTTCCTTTTTTGGGGGGTGGGGGGTGGGGGGGAGGGCAATCCCCACTAATCGGCTCTCCAAACTTGCAGGATGGCCGAACCACCGCAGCAAAACGAAGAGGCGACAGGCTCAAGCCCTCCTCCCCTCATGCGACACCGAAAGACATCAAAGCTTGCTATCCAGGTGAGCAGGAGAGAATTAAGACCCCCGTTAACCAGACGTCAACACAGGACGCGACCAAACGGTACAATGCCGACGACGTGAGCGACATTGTCCTTGCCCAGTCTCTGTGGCGACGACGCCTCAAGCGGAAGCAGTTCAAGGGCATTGGTAATTAAGAGGCAATAGCGTACTCGCTTAATACGGACTACTGTTCCTAGTCAAGCGTACCTACATCATCCAAGAGCTGTACAGTACAGAGAAGGCCTATGTGGACAGCCTGCGCTACGTTGTCGAAGTATCCCCCCCTTTTTTTTTTCGCCTCTGCGCGTGATTAATTTGTGGCTCCAAAGAAATATGAAAAGCCACTGTTTGAGCGTGTGGCCAAGAACAGCCCAATCGTACCCGACAAGGACCTGAAGACCATCTTCTTCCAAATCCAGGCTATCCTAGCCAACAACATCACCCTCCTTGAGCAGCTCGAAAAGCGACTCAAGCAGTGGAACATCAACCAGGTCGTCGGTGACATCTTTGTCAAACTGGTAAAAGAAAAATGCCTTTGTCAATGTGATAAATGATGACGCTGATTTAGTCACCATCGTTCGAGTCGTACACTGCATTTGTGAACAACTACGAGTTGGCTTCGGCGACTCTTCGAAAGCACCTGCGCACAAACGAAGTCTTTGCCAAGTTTACAGCCGTATGAAACGACGAGTTGGCCGTAAAATGCTGACAACTGAGCATGCAAAAATATGTAGGAATTGGAGCAATCCTCAGCTCAACGACTAAAGCTCGCAGACTACTTGATCATGCCCGTTCAGCGTATTCCGCGCTATGAGCTCTTGCTGAGTGTATGGTTTTATTGCTTGTGCGTATTTTTATTTCTCTGATTGAAACAAAAATTAAACAGCAAATTCTCGCACAAACATCTGCTTCGCACCCCGATTTCAACAGCCTTAAGGCCGCCGTGCTCGAGATCAAGCGAGTGGCCGATTTTATCAATGAGAAGAAGCGTCAAGCCGAAGCTCGTGCCAAGGTTGCCGAGATCGAGAGCAAGCTCTTTGGCGACTTTCCGGTATGGCCCCTATCATCGATATTACAATGTTTTCATTAAAATTTTTCATACAAGCCGCTGGTGGTCGAAAGTCGTACGTTTGTCCGGGAAGGCGACATTGTTGCTACTGTTGAGAATGCTCGTGATATGCGACGACTCGTGCTATTTAACGACGCCCTCTTGTGCATCAACAAGGTCAACAACCCTGTATGTTTCACAAAAAAAAAAATAAATAAATAAATAAATAAATAAATAAATAAAATTTTTTTCCTGATTGGAACACATTTCCAGCTGAATGCAAAAGCTGTCAACTCGGCAAAGGAGTTTGAGTTTGACTGGATGGTGCCATTGCTCAACCTTGACTCCCTGAACCCCGTTGAACGGCCCGTGAAGGAACAAGGCTACATTGAGCCAGACGAGATCATGAAAGAGATTGTCAAGCTCGAAAAACAACTGGAGATCGAGAGGCACATTGAAAAATCAGCTGCAAAGATTGCCCAAATTTACAAGGCCGAGCACAACCGTGCCACTAAGAACGAGGCGAAGCGAGAGGTACCGATTGTTTGAACAGACATGTGTAATATTGATCGATAACTTTGTGGACAGATTGGCTCAACGGAGTCCAACATGGAGCTGATCGCCAAGGACCTCAAGTATCAGCGTGAGCTGATGCGTCTATTTGAGCCTGTTGTCGGCCTCCAGATTGTCACGGACGACAACCACGTACGTGCTTCTGTTTCTTTGTGGAGGATCTTTCTTAAACTGATCGGTTGACAGGCTTTCACGTTTGCCGTCCGAAGCACGACGCAAAGAGACGAGTGGATGCGAGATATTAACGCCTGGCGAAAGAAAGAACTCGCGCGGATCGGTGAAGACGAAGCTAGTCTTGCGGCCAAGAAGAAAAAAGGTTTGTCATTTCAAAAAAAGATTTTTTTTATTTTTATTTTTATTTTATCAAATCCGCTACAAACTTTTGTGATAGCCGCGTCGTCATCCTGGTCATTCAAAGCCATGTGGGATGCGTCCGTCAGTTCGATCTCGTCTATCACAAGCATCTCGAGGTCCATCAACAAGAAGGTGATCGACGGTGTTGGAACCGTTTCGCAAATGTCTGGTCTCGTGCGTTCAAGCACTGTCATCAGCGAAAGGCGGCGGCTGGTTGGTGTCCGCAGTAAGGATTTCCCCACCGAGTTTTTCAAAAAAAAAAAAAAAACAATTTTTTTTAACACTTATTTTAGATGGAACCATCAGACAGAGCATGAGCAGGGCTCCCAGTTCTAATTCGCTTGTTCCAGACCCGTCGAAAGCGAGTGCGAGCACTTCGACTGCGAAAGGACCCATTGGCGTTTCTGCGGCGCCTACGACGACGACGGCAGCAGCAGTCACTGGGACGTCCAGTACCACGGCAGCACCTGCGAAGCTTGACGTTACACCTGTCAGTGCACCAGAGTCCAAGCCCGAGGAAAAACACGAACCTCCCAAGGTAGCCGAGAAGGTACAAGAGACAATCGTGCCCAGCCAAACCGCGACCGTCGCTACGCCGTCGCAGCAAGAGCCACAACAGGAACGGTCCGCAGTCGCCCCCATTGCAGCCGCAGACAAGCCCACGATCGTCACCTCACTTCCATACACACCAATGAAAACACCGTCCACGCCGACCTCTGTCAAGCAAACTCTCACCCCTTTCAGCAAGGACGAAGGAGACGACAAAGCCAGTCCTGGCCTAGCACGCAACAAGACCATGGGGAGCAAACTTCGCAGAGGGGTATGAAGAACCTCTTTTTTTTTTAAAAAAAAAAGTTTCTTTTAATTTTTTTTATTTTTTTTAAAAAAAGTCGCTCGGCAATATCCTTGACCGTGCTGGTTCTCTCATGGGCATCACCGTGTTGCCGTCGAGCCCCATCGTGGAGATCAACCCTTTGCGGGTCGCCCTACCCGAGTCGCCTATGGACGACGAGCCCGAGTTCACGCACACCTTTGAGACCAAAGAGTTTGCTCGTTCAGTGCGCTGCAACGTGTGTCTGAGTACGGCATTTGTTTTGCCTTCCTATGTGTCTAAAATAGTTTTTATTTTTTTATTTTTTTTTAGTGAACATTGCGCCGTTTGGGCGCGAGGGGCTCAAGTGTGCCGAATGCTCGTTCCGCTGCCATCGCAAGTGTGTCAAGCAAGTTGCGGAGATTTGCACGCGTACTCGTGATCCCCTCATGGACAAGCTCGACGATACTGCGGAAGTCAGCGAGGACTTTTTGCTGACGCCTCGTGTCTTTGATAGCGAGTCTACGGAATGAGATTTTTCGCTGTCGTCTCTCCTTGTTTTTTTAAATCCTATAATCTTCGATGATCAATAGTTGTGCACCCTTCGTTATTCAAACAATTATATGAGCTTGTAGAATCGATCCAGAAGATGGGATCGGTCAGCTGCAGAAAAGTTGTCCACAATGTGGTGTGCCATGTCTTTCAGGTTGGCCCACCCTTTCTCGACTGAAAAGCGACCAAAGATGTCGTCCATTTGTTGTCGTCGCACACTGCGTGGCGTTGTGCCGATCACGACAGCACCAGGAGGCTCACGATCCTGCCACGCTTGCAACATTTTTTTGCGCTGCGCCACCGAAAGCTTGCCACGACGCAACTTGACGGCGCCAGGCAGATCGTCAGTCGCCTCATCTTCGAGCTGCTTCCGCTTGCGCTGCCGCTCCTTTGTCTGTTTCTTCGTCACTTCATCCTCCTCCACCACCCAGTCGTCCTCCCTACTGTCATAGCCGTCGCTGTTGTCCCCTTTCCGCTTCTTTGGGATTTTCTTTACAGGAGTGCCCTCCGCGTCCGATCCCATCGTCGCTGGTTTCTTTGACGTTTTCTTGAGGGTGCTGTCCTGCCTGTGCTGCGACAGGTCCTGCTCCGTCCATTTCTCCCACGCGTCCTCACCGATCGTCGGTGCGCCGCTCTTTTTGGCGGGCTTGACATCGGTGTCGTCCCCGTCGTCCTCGCTCAGCATCGTTAGTTGGCTCACCCGCAACCGGCGTTTTTGCACAGCTGGCCTCGTTGCCTTGCTGTTTGGACCCCGGAAAACATCCTTGGCGGGCACCTCGATCGCCCCATCGTCCTCAAAACCCTCAAAGATCACATGGAGCACGCCCCGCTGCGTCTCTTCGTGCACGACCCGCGCCGCGTAGTACAGGCCGTCGTCAGGCCATCGCGCAAAGCAGCTGCCCGTGGGTGACGACATAAGTTTGGCCACGTGGTCTCGTCTTTCGCCGCTGTCTTCGGGGCGTGAGGTTTCGTCCGATGTGGAACGGCATTGCGTTGTACACAGTCATCACCACCCTATGGCCTCCGAACAAGCCAAAGGAAGAAGGCGGGGCCTCTGAGTCGAAAGTCGGCAGCAGCAGCAGCAACGGTGGCAAGGAAAGTGACACACAGACTGGATGGTCTTGGTTCTTTCGTCCCAATGTATGCAAGCTTATTTGGCCTGTGTTAAGCGTTCACGCATGCACGAATCGATTTAGATTTCCCCAAACAAGAGCTATGACCGCCTCTTCGAGGAGGATCCCTTGCGCATGTCCTTCAACACGTTGGATTCCGGATTGCGACAGCAGACTCACAACCGCGGATGGTCCATGGACTTTTACTCGCTTGACAAGATCCTCGGCGCGAGCCAAGAGGTGCTCGACGTCACGTACGGATGGGGCGACGCGTCCCAGACCAGCAACCTTGGGATCGCTCTGCGGATGCGAATGGGAGAGGTAATATTTGATCATTAACTATAGTAAACCGGCCAACATGTACAAAACTAGAACGGACGAATTAAGTTTGCCATTGCAAAGTCCATTACCCAACCGCGCCATCTGCAGGCACAGTTTGTCATCCAAGACATGAAAGTACCAATTATGAAAGGGAACGGGCCTTCTCAATTCTATTCTCGTAGTCGTCGTCTGAATCCTTTGACTACCGGACCAACGTGGTTCTCACCAACCGAACTGGCAATATAAACTACCAACTCAAGTACTTTGGCCACAATTGCATGCCTTGGAGTACCCCTGACTGGCAGTACGAATTCAATTTTACTTCTAATAAAACAAAAACGTTTTCTGCGTGATTTTTAGGCCAAATCCAAGGTCTTCGGCCCGCAAAATAAGTCTTCCTTCTGCACAGGTATTTGCCTAATTTTTTATTTGTTTACACAACGTGCGAAAAAAAAAAAAAAGGTTTGCGGGATCGGTGCAAATTTTATGATGCACCAAACGCAGGATGCCGCCTTCGGCGTTGAGTTATTGGTCATGAAGAAACGAAAGCTTGAAACGTATGTGAACTCGCCCAACCGTCTGTTTCTGAGCTGTTCGTTTTTATTATTTGTTAACAGGCAGTTGCACACTGTCGTCGGCTTTGCAGGCCAGTTCCGTCCGTCTGAATTTGTCACGTTCACTGGACGTGTAGATTCAAATAGCGAGTGCAAGGGAACCGCAACATTTGCCGTACCCTTTGCGTTCCCTTTCCTTTGGTTGATCCCTGGCCTGTCTTTGTTTGGTCTCACGCTGAACAATACCAAGTGAGTTTTTATTTTTATTTCAAGTCTAATATTCTCTCCCAAAGTACTCTCAAGCCTGCCCTGGTCATTGAAGGCGCGCACTGCCCATACAAGAGGGACGCGATTAACAATATTTCATTGACCTATGAGCTGGTAATTTTTTTTCTTCCCCTTTTTTTTTTTTGGCATCGACCAATGGTACACCCTAACCCAGGAGGACTTGTCTTCGATCCGTACGTCCAATAAGCTCGACTCGAAGGCCATCTTTGGCAAGTTGCAGCTCAAGGCGGCGCTAGATGGCAAGCTGTCTGGTCGCGTTGAGTTTGGCTTCCCAGCTGTGAACACTTCTCTGGCTGCCCACTGTCTCTACTCTGCACCGACGGGCGACTACATGACGGGCATCGAGTTTTCCTTCAACAAGTACAAGTGAGGATAAGTGGGGGGAAATAATCAATTGTGGTTGTCCATCATTTGTTCAATCTTCCAGCAAACAGTAGTTTGTGCAGAATAGTCCTTTCCTCGGATGGCGTCCACCGTATCCCAAACATTTTGCGCACCACAGGCAACTTGAATGCGATGTTTTGGCCGACAGAAAAGGCCCCAGATGTGAACCAGTATAGACTCATAGCCGATGGCGCCTGTGTCGCAATCACGCCCATGGACAAGGACACGCCGGCCATTGCACCCACGAGCACTCGCTCGATCGGACCGGCGGGCTCCTTACGACCCAGAATGTTAATCTAGCATCGCGAGAGGAAAAAAAAAATGTTAGACTGAGGAGGACACGAACAAAAGGGCGTTACGGCCAGGTTGGTCAGGTGGACAGACGCGACGGCGACCGGGAGGACAAGGGGGTCGGCCACGGTGAGATCGCTCAGCCAGAACAGCCCGCCGGTGGCCAGGCCGTCCACAGGTGCCGTTGCCGTGTCAAAGCCGAGGATCGGGGACGCGCACATCTGTCTCAGGGCAAGCGAGTAGGTGACCCAAATGGGGATCTGGACCAGTGGTAGTGCGATTCGGTGCATCAGCGGCGGAACACCGTGCTGCTTTGCCAGCGATGGTATGAGCGCACGCATCTCCTTGGCTGCGGTCTTGTCGATCTCGGCAAGCGACCACGTGGGATGCTCCCGCACCAGTCGTTGCACGGTCTTGACCTGCCACGCTTGGGCGTAAGGGCGCACGTCCAGCTCCATCCGTGCCGAGTTCCGCAGGCCCGACACGACCAGCGGTATCGTCGTGGCACACCGCAAGGCCACTGTGGACACGACGATCGTCGCCCACCATGGCGCGCCGCTTGCATCGTGGACTCTTTCCAGTGCAGCCTGCAGCATCGTCCAAGGAGCGATCATTTCAGGCTTCCCCCGGAGTGACGGACAGAACAAAAAAAAACGAAAGTAAAAATCTACTTTAGAGGAGGTCGAGGAGCTCGTTGTTGGCCGTTGACGACGTAGCTGTGGCGGTGGTGGTGGTGGTGGCAGCAGGAGTCGAAAAGTCAAGGTCCAGATCGAGGAGTGATCCGGACACCGTTGATGCACCCAAGGCTGGGGCTGGTGCGCTGGCGGCCGAGCTTCCAAAGATGGCAAATTCGTCGTCAAGCAGCGAGGATGTGGCTTGGTTGGCGCTTGCGCTGCTCGTTGTGGGCATAAAGTCGTCGAAATCGAGAAGGGACGAGTTGGCAGCCGTAGTTGTGGGCGCGCTGCCGAAAATTTTGTCTATTTCATTGGCCTGGTCCTGTGTCTGTTCATCGGCGGTGTCTTTGGTGTCCTTGGCGGCGATCTCGGCGGCCTCCTTCTCTGCAGCCTCTTTGGCGGCAAGCTCAGCAGCCTCCTTCTCGGCAGCTTCCTTCTCGGCAGCTTCCTTCTCGGCAGCTTCCTTGGCGGCGATCTCGGCAGCTTCCTTGGCGGCGATCTCGGCAGCCTCCTTTTCGGCAGCTTCCTTGGCAGCGAGCTCAGCAGCTTCCTTCTCGGCAGCTTCCTTCTCTGCAGCTTCCTTGGCAGCGAGCTCAGCAGCCTCCTTCTCGGCAGCTTCCTTGGCAGCGAGCTCAGCAGCCTCCTTCTCGGCAGCATCCTTGGCAGCGAGCTCAGCAGCCTCCTTTTCGGCAGCTTCCTTGGCAGCGAGCTCAGCAGCCTCCTTCTCGGCAGCCTCCTTGGCAGCGATCTCGGCAGCTTCCTTCTCGGCAGCCTCCTTGGCAGCGATCTCGGCAGCTTCCTTCTCGGCAGCTTCCTTCTCGGCAGCCTCCTTGGCAGCGATCTCGGCAGCTTCCTTCTCGGCAGCTTCCTTGGCGGCAAGCTCAGCAGCTTCCTTCTCGGCAGCTTCCTTGGCAGCGATCTCTGCAGCTTCCTTCTCGGCAGCTTCCTTCTCTGCAGCTTCCTTGGCAGCGATCTCGGCAGCTTCCTTCTCGGCAGCTTCCTTCTCGGCAGCCTCCTTGGCAGCGATCTCGGCAGCTTCCTTCTCGGCAGCTTCCTTCTCTGCAGCTTCCTTCTCGGCAGCTTCCTTCTCGGCAGCTTCCTTCTCTGCAGCTTCCTTCTCGGCAGCTTCCTTGGCGGCAAGCTCAGCAGCTTCCTTCTCGGCAGCTTCCTTCTCTGCAGCTTCCTTGGCAGCGAGCTCAGCAGCCTCCTTTTCGGCAGCTTCCTTGGCAGCGATCTCGGCAGCCTCCTTTTCGGCAGCTTCCTTGGCAGCGAGCTCAGCAGCTTCCTTCTCGGCAGCTTCCTTCTCTGCAGCTTCCTTGGCAGCGAGCTCAGCAGCCTCCTTCTCG
>Ga0302230_10002092_pt1 | contig 12173 bp, 19 predicted proteins | sample II_Palsa_N2_1_FD_193523 | JGI IMG/M metagenome (GOLD analysis project Ga0302230, IMG submission 193523) | Peat permafrost microbial communities from Stordalen Mire near Abisko, Sweden - II_Palsa_N2_1 | ecosystem: Environmental > Terrestrial > Soil > Palsa > Peat permafrost | place: Sweden... | reverse complement strand
GACAAGTACCTCAAGTCGACCAACGAGACTGTCATCACCATCCGCACCTCGTGCGTCGCCCAAAAATCGTACGGCCAAGAGAAGCGCTTCCTGTGCCCGCCGCCGACCCTGCAGATCGCCGGGCAACTTTCAGCTGCCAAGAAGATCGCTCGCGTTGCCCTTGTCAACGAGGAGGGCCAACGAGGCATCAACTGCAACGCCGTCCTCGACGAGCAAGGCCGCACCAGCTTCAAGTACCTCCACGTCGCAGACACGTTCAAGTCCAAGCAGTTTTACCTGCGCTTCAAGCTGAACAACGGCGCCCAACAGACCGGCTCGTCGGCATCGGCCACCTCCTCAGTTTCGGACGACATTGTGACCTCGGCGTCCGCGTCTGTCTCTGGCGGAGCCGTCGCGTTCGACTCCAAGCCGATCCACATCATCTCAAAGCCGTCCAAAAAGACAACCAAGAGCGGCAACAACTCGAGTATGCAGCCTTTTTTTTTTTGTTGGGAGCTACTCACTTGCTAAACTACTCTTTGCAGTGGCGATCCTGTCTGGAGCAATGGTGTGCCTGTTCAACCGCGTCAACTCGCAGACCGTCCGCACAAAGTACATGACGGTGGACCAGAAGCAACTGTGCGCCAAGAACACCACATGGTCAGCGTTTGAGATCCTCGCCGTGACGGAGCAGTCGATCGACGGTGCTGGCTCGGTCATCAACTATGGCACGCCGATCCTCCTGCGCAACGTCGAGACGGGCGTGTACTCTGAGCAGCTGGTCGTGAAGAAAGTGGCCAAGGACGAGATTGTGCAGGACGCCGTCGGCCCTGTTTCCCAGATGCAGAAGATCGCACTCGTGCTCGCGACGGCGCAAAACATGTGCCTCTCGATCGTGCCCTCGACGACCTATGGCACCAGCACGCCCTTCCTCTGCTTCAAGCCCTTCAGCGAGACGCGCCAGCTCGACAACCACATGTCATGGACGATCGTCGGCATCGAGAAGACCCAGATCCGCAACACATCCTCCTTGGAGGTGCCCTCGGTGAGGGCCGCGCGCTCTCACAGCGCCGGCTTTGAGCTCACCGGCGCCAATCTTCAGGGCATCCAGAGCGCCTCGCTTCTGCTACCCAATGGGTAACAATAGATATTTTTTTTTAATTTTATCCAGCTTTTGGTTTCTCAATGAAAAATTGCAATGTTAGTGGCATTCACCGATGCGCGGTCAGATCTGCACAACCGCAGTCTTTGTCAATCTTTGCGCCGATCCAGATGGTTGACAACGAGCTCGTTGGCCGTTTTGGCACCCAAACGTCGTTTGGTGTGAGCTTGTGCATGGGCATTCTCCTCGAGACGGCCGAGAAGACCCAAATCCACTCGGGTCACTTTGTCATCTACGAGAAAATGGAGCCCGCCAACCGGCTCACCGTGCGCGTGGTAGATCCCTGAAAAAGAAGAAATATATAAAATTGCACTACATTTACGAAAGTCTCTTTCCTTTTTGTATTTTTGCAATCTCGCACTGCTCCCCTAACCTCCCTTTTTCCATTGTAATAATAATGTTGTTCCCAGCAATAAAGAAAACAAACGGAAAAATAAAATGTCTTTACGTCTGTGCTTTTTTTTTTCTTTTTCTATACATGTAATTACAATTTTTTAAATTCAGTCGTCGTGGCCATGCTCGTGTGCTGGTGGCTGCGCCTGCTGGATGGGCTGCGTCTCGTCTTCCATGTGAGTCAAGTCGGCTTCCTCGGTTTGCCGAACCCCTTGCTGGCCGTCGGGGAGATCGAGAGGCTCGATGTGAAGGGGGTCGTAGTCGGCAGGTTGGAACAATTGTATCCTACAGAGAAAGAGCATTAAGTTTCTTTTCGGGCGAGCGTCGCACGTACAAGATGCGCGGAGTCTGGAGAATGCGCCTGCCTCGTGATATTTTGGGGTAGATGTCCTACGTGGAACAGGTTGAGTCCAAACGTTACCAAGAGCAGTACGGGCACCTCAAAGTAAAAGTAGATGTGACCGACGATGACGCCAACCAGGTCGACGATGGGCAGGGCTTCGTTCATGAGCAGCGACACGACCAACAGGATCCACGGGAGCCACGGAGCCTTAAAGTTGAACATGCCCATAAAGTTCATCAGGACGTGCGGGTTCTTGCGCGCCCAAATGTACACCATCATAAACATGAGCGCAGGGCCCAGGAAGTTCATCGTCACAAACGGGGCGAGGGTCTGGCAGGGCAACAACCGCGGTCAGCCAGTGGCAATAGGGGGTGGGGTGGGTGCGATTGATTACGTACGAGCATGAGCGAGGCGCCAAAGAGCAGCATAAACAGGTAGTCTGCCGGCCGATTCCTAAAGTAGCCCTCCTCGAGCATGCGACTGTACCGCACCCTGTCAAACAGGTCAGTCTCCTAGTCAGTCGGCTGTGCGCAAATGGAAACGTACATGAAGAACAGGTGAAAGATAACGTCGATCCCCAGTGTGCCGAAGAAGAAAAAGTTTGTGAGCAGCCGCCAGAGCTAGAGCCCATTGTGTCACCCAGTTAGCAAGGGAGGGCACGACACTCCTACCTACCTCGTATTTGTACAGGACAAGGTTCAGGTCAAAGTACAGCTTGAACGGCGTGACCACTTGCATTTGCTGGGTGGCAAAGGGGTGATTAGGTTGGACAACCACGCGCGAGACCGCCAAGGTGCGGGTACAACGTACACAGGCCAGTGTGGTAAGAACGGCAGCTGTCATGTACGTGCGCGTGATCGGCGGCACGGCGTAGAACCATTGCTCGAGCTGGTTGTTCATCGTGCTGAGGTGGACTGTGACGAAAATGGAAAGGGTTGCGTCGTCTTTGAGCACATAAAAAATACGGTGGTCTAAAGCTGTGAGTATTCAACTAGAAGACGGGCGGATTGAGTGTGAAGAGATGCTCCTCGTCGCGCTTGATAAGGCGGATGAGCGAGTTGAGTGCAGAGATGACGTTGTTCTTGATGATGAGCGGGCCAAAGACGACGTAGAGCTCAAACCCGGGGGCGATCCACCCAATCACGACCTCGGTCTTGCCGACCATGTAGTGAATCTTGCGGGTCCGCGCACGCACGTGGGCGCGGTGGTGCATGTGCTGGTACAGGCGCGTCACGCGTAGTCGGTCCTTCCGGTCTGCAAATACGGTCAGCAAAACAAAACAAAACAAAACAAAACAAAAAGAAAAGGTACCCATGTATGGGGCCTCCCACCGGCATGTGGCGTACTGCATCGTACTCCTGCTCATGTACATGAAATGTCTCAACCCGGCGATACCAATGTCTGGAGAAAAAAAAAAAAGAAATTGCAAATGAGCACCTTTTTGTTTTTTGTTTTTGATTCGTACCACCAAGGGAATAGTCGCCCTGCTCGGCCGCATTGACCATATGTTTGAGTAGACCCTGCTCGATAAAACTGTTGTTGATTTTGTCGCGAGCCTCGGACAGCTCGAAAAACTTGTCCTTGTCGTTGGACACGAGCATGAGGCACAGGTCGGTCTGCTCCAGGTACGAGATGTGCACGTACAGAAAGCCCTTCGAGTTGAACTGAACAAGCAAAGCAGCATAGTTAGACTACCAATATCAACGAGAAAAGAAAAAAAAAAAGAACACACCTTGGGAAGACAAACTGGCATCCAGGAACCCAGGGCTTGGCGGAACGAGTTTGACGAATTGACAATGTTAAACAGCAGGTGCAAGTCGAATGGGTGGAGCGAATGTCGTCGCGGCCGTACAAGCGTGACCATTTTGTTGCCCACAAACAGGATCGCGTACAACAAGCTGGATGTCCTTGCCTGGTGGATGATCTGTGCGTGACGACGGTGAGGCAAAAACAACATACTTTCTTTCGAAAAGCGTACCTGACCAACAGAGGAGCGAACATTGGGTGGCAAGCGCAGACACTGGATAGCACCGAGGAGGAAGGACGGGTTGCGCTCGACCTCGCGCGTGAGGTTGTCGAGGCAGACGTTGTCCGATGTGCTGAGGAGGTTGCGGAGATCGTAGCTGACGCGCTGCTGGAAGATGCGCGTGATCTGGGCGAGGGTGAGCACCGAGATGAGGTGCGAGTGCAGGTACGTCAGCTGGTCCCGCAGGTGCACGTCCGACTCGCCCGTTTGGGACACTGCGACGAGGTAAATGGGCCCCTTGAGCACAAAGACAAACAGGTGCCCGCCGGCCGAGATGCTCTTGATCGTGTCCTGCTCGCCCTGGAGGAACGACACCATGGCCTGGATGATGCCCATGAGCGTCGACAGCTTGGACTCGTCGCCGTACTTTGTGTAGATGGGCTTGCCGCTGGACGACAGGATGAAAAAGTGCTTTTTGTGCTTGATCCACGCCGGGTTGGACGGATCCTCGTCGCCGTACTTGCGCTGACGGCCGCCGCCGCCACTGCTGTTTGCTGCTGCTGCCGCCGAGTCGAGCTCGCTTTCGGTGACCTCTTGCGGCTATTTGAGGCAGGGTGAGCCACCCTTAAAAAAAAAAACAAAAAAATAACAGTACGTTGACAACGGCAATGTCGGTCGCCCCACTGCCGGCCCCACCGAGACCCGCCTCCTCGTCGCTCAGCACGCCGTCGTTCGCGGCTAGGCCGCTGTCGCCCTTGAGCACAACGGCCGCGTCCAACTCGTCGACCAAAGCAGAGGACATGGCACTAAAATGGTTGCTCAAGCCGAGTGTGTCACCCACGGGACGGGTGCTCACTTTTTTCGTCGTGCCGAAAAAAGTTGCGGGTGGGGGCGAACTGCACAAGGCGTTCTCTTGAAAGAAGACGCGGGTGGGGTTTTGTGCGCTGTCCGCTGGAGCGATAGAAAACATAACGAGAACTTGTACTTCTTGAATAAGAACACAACGAGAGCGAAGAGGCCTTCTTTTTTTTTTTTTGGCGAAAAGAAAAGAACGAGCAACGACTCAATCCCTCTCCTTATATTGCAGGGTACGCTCCCCACCAGGCCTGATTAATTTTGGGTTGTGCGTGTGCGTGTGTGTGGTGTCCGTGCGTTCCGCTCTGTGTGTGTTTTTTCGTGGGAGAGAAAACTCGCTCGGTCAAACGCCCGTTCGTTCCAAACGCTCGTCCTCGCCGCATCCCATCCCTGGTTCAACCGTTGGCAAAGCGTCAAAGGCGGGGGGAGGCGTTACTACCAAACAGTCTGTGCTAAAGCAGCAGCAGCAGCAACAGAGAGGCAAGCATGAAGAAGGGCTTTGCGTACTCGCCTGCGCCGCTGCGCAAGGTCAAGGCGGTCCAGTTTGGCATCCTGTCGCCGGAGGAGATTGTAACGGAAAGAAAAGAGGAGGAATGGGGGGTTTGGCTGACACTGTCGCTCGTTTGCCCTATTCGCTTTTCCAGGTCGCAATGTCGACGTGCGAGATCAAGTTTGGTGTTGTCAGCGACCCCGACCAGTCCACGCCCAAGTCGTACCGTTCTTTTTTTTTCTTTTTTTTTTGCTCCTTTTTTTTCTGAGTATTGTCCCCGATAGGCAAGGAGTGAACGATCTGCGCATGGGCACCACAGACCGCACGAGGACTTGTGAGAAGTGGTAATCGACTGAGGGGGGTTTTGGAACAAGTGTGTTCAAAACGTCTTTTTTAAATAAAAAAGCAAATGCAATTCCACCGATTGCCCTGGCCACTTTGGCTACATCCGCCTGTTCAAGCCGGTCTTTCAGGTCGGCTTTATCACGAAGATCACCAAGGTGCTCAACTGTGTGTGCCATCGCTGCGGGAAGCTCCTTGCAAACAAGGTACACAGGAATGTTTTTTCTCTGCTGACCTTCTTTTCTTTTGGCGTGCAGAAAAACCCTGCGTTTGCAGAGGCAACACGCTGGCGCAACCCGCACGTGCGTCTGAAGAAGGTTCACGATCTGTGCAAGGGTGTGAGCGTGTGCCAGGACGACGACGATGACGAGGACAAGATGGAGGTCAACACGAGCGCCCGCGGGTGTGGAAGCGCCCAGATGCGGTACATGCGAAAGCAGCTCAAGATTTCCAAGCGCCCGCGCACGGGCAAGAAGGCCGCCACCGACGAGGTCGAGTACATCACCCCCGAGGAGGCATTCCACATCTTCAAGCTCATCTCGGACGAGGACATGAAGGCACTTGGTTTTCACCCAATCCACTCGCGCCCCGACTGGATGATCATGACCATCATGCCCGTCAGCCCGCCGGCTGTGCGCCCGGCCATTGAGATGGACGGTGCAGTCGGTCCCGCCAAGGTAGACTATTCAAGAAAGAAGGCTTTTCCGATTAAACAAAAAATTGCATTTTTAGGACGATCTCACGAGCATTCTCGCCGACATCCTCAAAAACAACGAAAACCTCGGTCGCGCCGACCACGAGGGTGCTGCCCAGCACATCCTGAACGAAATGTTTGATCTGCTGCAGTTCCAAGTGGCCACGTACGTCGACAACGACATGCCCGGCATGCCCCGTCACCAGCACAAGTCTGGCCGTCCCTACAAGTCCATCCGCGCCCGCCTCAAGGGCAAGGAGGGCCGCATCCGTGGCAACCTCATGGGTAAGCGTGTCGACTTTTCCGCCCGTACGGTCATCGGTCCCGATCCAAACCTCTGGCTCGACCAAGTCGGTGTGCCCCGCTCGATCGCCACCAACATGACCTACCCCGAGATTGTCACCCCCCTCAACATTGGACGGTAACTGCCGTTTTTTTTTTTTTGCCTTTTTTTTTTGTGATTACGTACTGAAAATACTTTTTATCATAGACTGGAGGCGCTGGTCCGCAACGGTCCCAACGAGCACCCTGGCGCCAAGTACGTGATCCGCGATGACGGCGAGCGCATCGATCTGCGCTACAGCCGCCGCGATGTGCACTTGCAGCCTGGCTACCAAGTCGAGCGCCACTTGATGGATGACGACATTGTCCTGTTCAATCGCCAGCCGTCACTGCACAAAATGTCCATGATGGGCCACCGCGTCAAGGTCATGCCCTACTCCACGTTCCGTCTCAACCTCTCCGTCACCACGCCCTACAACGCCGATTTCGACGGTGACGAGATGAACTTGCACGTGCCGCAGACGATCGAGGCCCGTACCGAGCTGCTCGAGCTCGCGCTCGTCCCCACCCAGATCGTCAGTCCTCAAAGCAACCGACCCGTCATGGGTATCGTGCAGGACGCCCTCAACGGCATCAACAAGTTTTCTCGACGCGACGTCTTCCTCGACAAGGCCGCCGTCATGTCTCTGCTGATGTGGGTCTCGGACTGGGACGGCATCGTCCCTGTGCCCGCCATCCTCAAGCCTGTGCCGCTCTGGACCGGCAAGCAGATGATCTCCCTCATCATCCCCTCGGTGAACCTCGTCCGTTTCCACTCGACGCACAATGACAAACTCCCCGACCCCGTACAAACAAAACTATTTCGCGTCCCTGTCGTGAATGAAACGTCTAAAGATCTTTTGCTGTTACAGGAGTTTTCGCCGTTTGACACGTGCGTCCAGATCGAGCGCGGTGAGCTCATCTCTGGCATCATGTGCAAAAGGACTGTCGGCCAGTCTGGTGGCGGTCTCATCCACGTCATCTGGAACCAGTACGGCTCCAAGGTTGCAGCCGCGTTCTTCAGCAACTGCCAATTCCTTGGTGCGTTTTGCTTTTTGTAATTTCTTTTTTCAGCTAACGAAAAAAATATATCCACATCAGTCAACAACTGGATGCTCATGCACGGCTTCACGGTCGGCATTGGAGACTGCATTGCCAACAGGGCTACCGTGCTGGACATCCAGAAGATTATCTCAGACTCGATGCGCTCTGTCGACGGCCTCATCGAGAAAGCACGCAGCGGCGCCTTTGATAAGGAGCCCGGTATGACTCTCCGCGAGTCTGTTGAGGCCCGAGTACGTGATGCTGGTCTGGGAACAATAAATAAATTTATTACCCCTTTTATTAGATCAACACCGAACTCGGTGCAACCCGTGAAAAGGCCGGCAAAGCAGCTATGCTTTCGCTCAAGCGTGACAACAACTTTAAGCAGATGATCAGCGCTGGCTCCAAGGGCAGTGACCTCAACATCTCGCAGATCGCGGCCTGTGTCGGCCAGCAGAACGTCGAAGGCAAGCGCATCCCCTTCAACTTTAGGAGGCGCACCCTGCCCCACTTCCACAAGGATGACTTCCGGCCAGACTCGCGTGGCTTTGTGCAAAACTCGTACCTCTCTGGTCTGCTGCCGCAAGAGTTTTTCTTCCACGCCATGGGTGGTCGTGAGGGTCTCATCGATACCGCCGTCAAGTATGCGATTCTCTTTTAAAAATAATAATAATAATAATAATAATCGTGTTGGCTTCTTTAGGACCGCCGAGACTGGCTACATCCAGCGTCGTCTGGTCAAGGCCATGGAGGATCTCACAGCCCAGTACGACGGTACGGTGCGCAACTCGATCGGCGAGGTGATCCAGTTTGTCTACGGCGAGGACGGTCTCAACGCGACCATGGTCGAAGAGACATCGCTCGACCTGCTCATGCTCAGCAACGACGACTTTGAGAAAAAGTTCAAGATCGACATGGACATCTCCAAGCCCACCCACCTCTTCCTCGACCGAAATAGCGTCGTCGACTCGAGCATCGCCAAGTCGGTTGCCGATGACCTCCCCGCAGTCCGCCAGCTTCTTGATGAGGAGTACAAGCAGCTCGAGACCGACCGACGCACCCTCCAGGACCGCATCTTTGTCCGCCTCAATGGCAACCGCTGCTTTATGCCTGTCAACTTTCACCGAGTACGGGAAGCGGATTTTAATTGTTTTTAATTGTTTTTAATACCCTTTTCTTTTTTTTTTTTTTTTTTTTTTTGCAAACAGACCATCAAAAGTGCCATCGAGTTGCTCCAAGTCGACCAGCGCAAGCCGAGCGACCTCCACCCCTCTGACATTGTCAGGCAGGTGCGCCAGTTGTGCCAGAACATCCTCGTCGTGCCAGGAAAGGACCGTCTCTCCGTGGAGGCGCAGCAGAACGCGACCCTCCTTTTCCAGATCATGATCCGGACGACCCTGGCGACCAAGTCTGTCCTTGTCCAGCACCGCCTCAACAAGAAGGCCTTTGATTGGCTTGTGCGCGACGTCGAGGCCCAGTTCATGCGCTCCCTCGTCCATCCTGGCGAAACGGTCGGAACCATTGCCGCTCAGTCCATCGGTGAGCCTGCCACTCAGATGACCCTTCGTACCTTCCATTTTGCTGGTGTCGGTGCCAAGAACGTCACGCTCGGTGTCCCGCGTCTCCGTGAGCTGATCAACGTTGCCAAGGAGATCAAAACCCCCCAGCTCACCATCTACCTCCTTCCCATCGCTGCCAAGAACTCTGATGAGGCCGAAAAAGTCAAGGGTATCGACTGTCAATAGAAACAATGCCAATTTCTTTTCTCTTGCACAGCTAAACTCGAGCACGCCTCCCTGCGTGATGTCACCGCGGTCAGTGAGGTCTATTTTGACAGCGACATCCGCAACTCTGTCATCACTGACGACCGCGTCTTTGTCAACGACTGGCTGAGCCTCGAGGTAACAGAGTCAGTCTTGTCTTGAAAAGGCGCACTGAAGATCTCTTCGCAGTACACGAGCCCCGACCTCCCCGTGAGCCAGGGTGGTATGCCGTGGTTCTACCCGTGGATGCTGCGTCTGGAACTCGATCGCAAGAAGATGCTCACGCACAAGCTCGAGATGAAGGACGTCAAGGCCAAGATTGAGGAGACCTTTAAGGAGGCCGTGCTCAACTCTGAAATCGCGGGCGACAGGATCCTTTTGGTCAAGTGCATCAACTCTGATGACAACGCCGAGACCCTTGTCATTCGCATCCATCTTGTGGACGTACGTTTTCGTTTTTTTTTTTTTTCCCCTCCTTGCGATTGCCTTTGAGTAATGCTGTTTTCGTCTGTAGACAACCCGCGGATTCGACGAGATGGACAAGTCTGACGAGCTCGAAGCGTCCCTGGACGGCCACTTGAGCAACATGAAGAAGCTCGAGAACGCCCTGATGAGCACCCTCACGCTCGCGGGCATCAAGGAAATTGTCCAGGTCAAGATCGACGACGAGAGCGTGCTCAAGATCGGTACCTCGGGCAAGGACACGGGCAAACTCATCCGCGACAAGGAGAACGTGCTCCGTACATCGGGTGTCAACCTGCAGGCAGTCCTGAGCCAGGAGGGTGTGGACTCGAGGAGGACGGTTTCCAACGACATTATCGAGACGTTCAACGTGCTCGGTATCGAGGCCGCCCGTCAAGCGCTCATGACGTATGGCTGCTCTTTTTTTCCCTACTGTATATTTTAAAAAAAAAAAAAAATCTCTCAGCGAGGTCAAGCGTGTGATCGAGTTTGACGGCAGCTACGTCAACCACCGCCACCTGGCCATCCTCTGCGACATCATGACCTACAAGGGCCATCTGATGTCGATCACGCGCCACGGCATCAACCGCAACGACACGGGTGCGCTCATGCGCTCGTCCTTTGAGGAGTCGGTCGAGATCCTGCTGGAGGCCGCAGCACACGCGGAGCTGGACGACATGCGCGGTGTCTCTGAAAACGTCATGCTCGGACAGATGGGCCCCTTTGGCACGGGCAGCTTTGACGTGCTCCTGGCCGAGGACATGCTGCACAACGTCGTGGTAAACTTTGAGGGCAACGCTGCTGTTTCGTCGGTGGGTGGTGGCTTCTACCCCGGCGCCTCCACGCCCGCCATGAACACGCCCGGCTACACGCCCTCGTACAACGCCTCGTCGCCGCTCTACCATGGCCAGTACTCGCCCTCGCAGACGCCCGCCCAGGCCATGTTCTCGCCCATGGTGGGCGGCTCTGGCGCGTGGAGCCCCGTCGCGCACGGCAACTCGTTCAGCCCCAACTATGGCCAGACAAGCCCCAACTACTCGCCCGCGAGCCCCAACTACTCGCCCACGAGCCCGTCGTACTCACCCACGAGCCCGAGCTACTCGCCCACGAGCCCGTCGTACTCGCCCACCAGTCCTAGCTACTCTCCGACGAGCCCTAGCTACTCGCCCACGAGCCCTAGCTACTCGCCCACGAGCCCGTCGTACTCGCCGACCTCGCCGTCGTACTCTCCGACGAGCCCGGGCTACTCGCCCACTAGCCCGAGCTATTCGCCTACGAGCCCCGGCTACTCGCCAACCAGTCCGCGCTACTCGCCCACGAGCCCGCAGTACTCACCAACGAGCCCATCGTACTCGCCGACGTCGCCATCTTACTCACCGACTTCGCCGGCCTATTCGCCCACGTCGCCGGCGTACTCGCCCACGAGCCCTAGCTACTCCCCCACGAGCCCGTCCTATTCGCCGACGAGCCCGTCGTACTCGCCGACCTCGCCCTCGTACTCTCCCACGAGCCCGAGCTACTCGCCGACGTCTCCCGCGTACTCGCCCACGAGCCCATCCTACTCGCCTACGAGCCCCTCGTACAGCCCCACGGGCCCGGCCTACAGTCCGTCGTACTCGCCGACGGCCACCTCGCCAAAGTAAAAATTCAATATTTTCTCCTCTCCTCTCTCTCTCTCTCTCTCTCATCTTCAGGAAGAAGCTCAAAATATCAAAAAAATAAAGATAGCCGCACACACACAACAAATAGACACTTTTTCTTTGTTCCTTCCTCTGCTCTCTTTCCTTCCTCAGCTTGAGTTTGTAAAAAAATCACTGATCTGGTGCCCGATTGCAATTGCATCAAGCTTTACTTTTTTTTTTCTGTTGCACATTTGTGCCTCTGGTCTGTTGCTTTCGCCCATGCTCTAAGGGCGCGCTCTTTGTCGCTCGAGGCACAACGGAAAGGCAGACTCAGTGTCGAAATACCATTTCCAAGACGACGGATGCGCGGAGATTAAGGTATTAAGCAAGCGAGCGCAGCGAGGCGCAGGTTAATTATTGATAAGTGCAAGATTGTCTCCCCTATAGTTCTCTTTTCTTTTCACGAGCTGTTCAGACGCTTATAACTCTCCGAGCTCAGTGGCAAGGCTTCGCCTCACTGTTCGCTCACACTCCATGGTCTGGCATTCCGTGCCGCATGGTTAAAACATGGCCTGGCATCCCGTGCCGCATGGTTGAAATCCATGGCCTGGCATTCCGTGCCGCATGGTGAAAACATGGCCTGGCATCCCGTGCCGCATGGAAAAAACATGGCCTGGCACCCCGTGCCGCATGGTTAAAATCCATGGCCTGGCATCCCGTGCCGCATGGTGAAAAAC
>Ga0302230_10002089_pt1 | contig 12180 bp, 19 predicted proteins | sample II_Palsa_N2_1_FD_193523 | JGI IMG/M metagenome (GOLD analysis project Ga0302230, IMG submission 193523) | Peat permafrost microbial communities from Stordalen Mire near Abisko, Sweden - II_Palsa_N2_1 | ecosystem: Environmental > Terrestrial > Soil > Palsa > Peat permafrost | place: Sweden... | reverse complement strand
ATGGCGTCAAGCGGATGAGCCGCAAGCAGACAGGCCTCGGGCTGGGCGTCGACACGGACCACCTGATCGAGCTTGTGCCCTCTGCGCCCAGTACCTAACCCCGACTATTTCGAATATTGTATTGCCATTCATAAAAAAAACAAAACAAAAAAAAAACAACCAAGGTACGCGCGATAAACAACTGCTTTGTGCTTCTCTCAGTACTTGGCAATGTTGCGGCCGATGACAGGACGCTGGATCCACTCCATAATGAGGGCGATGCGTGTAGACATCGAGACCTGCTCGCTAAAGTAGGCCGATCGCCAGAGGAAAAAGGCAGCGAGTCCTCCGGCCCACATGCCCGGCCCATAGTCAAACACGGCCTTGTCGCCGCCCACGTACGAGAACGAGCCAAAGTGGTGGTAGACAAAGGGCCGGAAGTCGTCCACGGGCGTGACAGTGGGGCCCTTGTAGGTGCGATTGAAGAGGCGTGCGAGGTAGTGGCCCTGCTGCGAGGCAACCTGTGCCGTCGCAGGGAGAGCCTTGAGCTTTTTGTCGACGTCAGCCAGCAGCATCTCGAGCTCGGTCAGCGAGAGGAAGCCGTCGCCGTTTTGGTCGTAATCGCTGTGAAAAAATGATTTTAAGCGACAAAGACGGGCGCAGTTAGTCCTTACTGAAACATCTTGGCAGCCGAGTCCATATGCTAGAAAAATGGAAATAGCAAGTGTTACGCCACCAATAATCATTGGCGTTGCCTGTTTTACCACTTCAAGCTGGGGATAGCGCTTGACGATGATCTTGGTGAGCCGCTCAAACTCCTCCTTTTCGAGGCGATCGTCGCCGTTCTCGTCGGCTTCCTTGAAAAACTCGAGGGTCCGCTTGACCAGCCGCGGGTTGTCGATCGTGGAGCAGTCGCCCAGCGAGTAGATGTCCTTGGCGCCAAGCACACGCAGGCGATCGTCGGTCAGAAGGGCACGCTTGTTGGGCTGCGCGGGTCCGAGCTTCTGCGCGAGCTTTTCGGTGATTGGCTGTGGTCCAATTCCTGCCAGAAAGTATTCAGCATATCCAAGTTACCTCTTTGTCTAATTTACCGGTGGACCAGAGACAGAGGCCAAAGTCGAGCATCTTTTGCTCCTTCTCCTTGTTGCTGTACTTGAGCCTGCCCGGCTCGACGCCCTCGACGCGGGCGTTGACGATGAGCTCGATGTGGTTGAGCTTGAAGTGCTTTTCGGTGTAGTTTGAGATGGCCACGTCGTACGTGTTGAGGATGTGCTCGCCGCTCTGGATCAGCGAGATCGTGGCCACGTTATTGGCCAGGTCTGGGAAGGCCTTGACCAGGTCCTCGTGGATGAAATCGTGCAGCTCGGCCGCAAACTCAACGCCGGTTGGCCCACCGCCCACGACGACAAAATGAAGCAGCTTTTTCCTCTCCTCCTCGGTCCTGTGCGGCAGCGACGCCTCCTCAAACAGGCTGATGATCTGTGTGCGGGCACGGCGCGCGTCCGATATGCTCTTGAGAAACAGGCAGTTCTGTAAAACACATAAACATCGATCAATATTTTATGACAATGATAGTTGCCTCTTCGACGCCAGGAACTCCCCAGGTCACGCTGCGAGCCCCCACGGCAAACAGCAGCACGTCGTACGGCACCTCTGTCTTGTCGTTGGGGTCGTTGGCCGACTGGATCGTGAGCTTTTTGGCCTCGGGGTCCACGTCCACCACCTTTGCCTGGATAAACTCTGCGTCCACGCGGCTGCAGATGTTGCGGATGGGCTCGACGAGGCTGGCGGCGTGCAGGGTTCCCACCGCAACAGAGGGCAGCAGCGGCCTTTGTTACATGATTATTAATTTTTAAACTGCTTCCTTTACGCACGTGAAGAGGAAATAGTTGTGTTCAGACACGCAGGTGATGTCGTAGCGTCCCTTCTTCAGCTTTTTGATGACGCCGACCGCGCCCCATCCGGATCCGACCACGACCAGCTTCTGTCGCCGCGTGCCGCTGGCGTCGTCCCCGTGGCCCGACCATCCGTCCAACCAGTCGTTGTAGAGCGAGTGCACGTTGGCGCCCACAAAGCCCGCAATGCTGCTGCTGAACGCCAGCGAGCCAGCACGGTCAATCCACTGCAGAGCAGATCGCGTCTTCTGCGTCCCATCACGGGGAGGGAGAGGGGGAGGGGGGGAATGAGCCAAAACAGCACAAACAACGAAAGGGCCGCCTCGTACCACCAAGCGAGCCAGTAGTGATGTCATCAGTGTCGTCCCTAAAAATATGCCCGATGACCTCATTTTTGCCAGCAATGCTTACTCGGCTGACCAACCGCGGCGTGCTGCGCCTGTGGGGCCGCGATGCCGCGTCGTTCCTGAACGGTCTCACAACCAACAAGACCCTGTCGAGCACGGACGGTGGTGCCGTTTACACGGGCCTGCTGACGCCGCAGGGCCGTGTGCTCTGCGACGCCCTCGTGTACAAAGGGACGCAAGCCAAGGACGATGGCACGAGCGAGCTCCTGGTCGAGTGCGACGCCGACGTCGCGGGACCGCTGCTGGACCATCTGCGCAAGTACAAGATCCGTGTCAAGCTGGACATGGCCGATGTCAGCGCATCATTCAACGTCCACGTGGTGCTCGGTAACGACACGGACCAGCAACTGCTGCAGGCCAACGGGGCGATCGTGGCTACAGATCCCCGCCATCCCTCGTTGGGAACGCGTGTGCTTGTGCCCTCTTCCACTCTCGTCACGACTCAAATCGACAACAACGAGGAGGACTATAGGCTGCGGCGGTACTCGTTGGGCATCCCCGAGGGCACCAAGGAGATTGCCGTGGGAGAGGCGTTCCCGTTCGAGTGCAACATGGACTATGCCAATGGGGTGTCGCTCAGCAAGGGATGCTATCTGGGACAGGAGCTGACATCACGCACGTTTTACAAGGGCGTCACTCGTAAGAGGATGATGCCACTGTCCCTTGCGCCTTATTCAGCCGGCCCAAGTTTGCCGCTCACGTAATTATCATAAATAAATAAATAAAAATAATTATTTTTATTTTTATTTTTATTTATTGAACCAGGAACAAGGTCGATCGCTCGTTTGACGGGTCCTCGATCGCTCCGCGCGCCAAGCTGTACCGCACCGACACGCACAAGAGCGTGGGCTACGTCGTGGGCTCGCAGTTCAACGTGGGCCTGGGCCTGGTGCGCTGGGAGGCGTTGCAGGGATGGCCGGAGGGGCAGCTGCCTGCCATCGCCGTCGCCCAGGAGGCGCCAGAGGGCCCCACAACACCAAAGTACATCTACTGGGCCGTCCCTAGCGTTCCCACGTGGTGGCCATCAACAAATCGTCCTCAGTAGAACATAAGAAGCGTACAAGAAATGCAAAGTTAATTGAAGCCTACCGCAGTACCTTTTTCATTGATGCAAGAAGGAGGGGCCAAGACCACGTCCGCCTTGCAATCGGGCAAGTCCTTGATGACCACACCAAGTGGCGGCAACGTGACGTCGCGCACCTCGTCACACAGTTTGAACAGCTCTGCCGACTTGGTCCTTTGGGCGTTCTGCTTGACCTTGCCACGAAAGTCAGCGAGAGCGTTGGCGATCTGGAGGGGGTCGTGCTGCCGTCTGCTCTGTTCCCCTTGTTGCTCGTTGTGCTGGTAGTCTAGCCCGACCGTGTCCAGCAGCGACGTCAGCGTCGACAGCAGATCGGCCGCCACGAGGGGCCGGATGGGAAGCGATGTCGACAGGGCTGCCTCGCGGTTGACGTCCGAGGCAAAGTGGGAGATGCAGTTGAGCGCGGTACCTGTGTCCAGGTCGTCGCAGAGGGCGGCCCAGTACTGGTGCCGATGGGCGTGTGCCCGATCCAGCAGGGAGAGCTCGAGGGCCTCGGCTGAGGGGCTGCTTCGTGCTGCTGGTGAGACGGGCGAGGACGTGGCCATCGACCGCTCGAGGGTGCGAAGGGCTACCTTGACGCGGTTGTCCAGTGGGACCATGCCCTGCACCGTTGTCGCGGGCGTGTAGTCGACTGGGTCGGCGTAGTGGGAGTGCAGGCAGAACAGCCTGAACAGTCGCGCGGCCCGCTTGCCGCTGCCGTCGTCCTCGTGCTCGTGCTGGGCAAGGTAGTCGCGGATCGAGGTGAAGTTCTTGAGGGACTTGGACATCTTGAGGCCGTGCACGTGCAGGTGGCCCGTGTGCACAAAGTGGCCGCACCACATGGGCGTGTTGTGGAAGGCCTCGCACTGGGCAAGCTCGTTGTCGTGGTGGGGGAACTGGAGGTCGATGCCGCCCGTGTGCAGGTCCAGCTTGTCGCCAAACCATTTACTAGGGGGAACGGATGGTTAGAATGGAACGGTGTAGAGAGACGTTACCTCGACATGGCCGAACACTCGATGTGCCACCCCGGTCGTCCCATCGGGCCCCACGGCGACGGCCACCCGTCCTCTGCAACGGCCTTCCACAGCGCAAAGTCCTCCTTCGCCCTCTTGCCTCCCTCTTTGACTACTCCCTCTTCGGTCTCCTCGCCTTCGCCGAGGGCTCGTTTGGGATGCAGCTTGGGATACACGTACCCGCCCTTGCGCGCCCCAAACGCCCTGGTGTCAAAGTACACTGAGCCATCGCTGGCCTGGTATGCCGCGCCCTGGCGCACCAGCTGCGCCACAAAGGCCACAATGTCGTCCATGTGCTCACTCACGCGCGTGATCGCGGTCGGTGGCAGCACGCCCAGCGCCGCCATGTCCTCGAGAAAGCGGTCCTCGTAGTGCCGTGCCAGCTGTCTCCACGGCACGCCCTGCGCCCTCGCTCGACCCACGATCTTGTCGTCCACGTCCGTCATCCCCAGCACCTGCACCACCGCCAGCGACGGCCGCGCCCGCTGCAGCACACGACGCAGCACGTCCTGGCACACGTACGACCGCGCGTGGCCCAGATGCGCATCGTCGTACACCGTCGGGCCGCACGCGTACCAGCTCAGTCGCGAGCCAGAGGAGAGCCCCGGCAGCACAAGGGGCTCCAGGTCACGCCTCAATGTGTTTCTCAAGCGGACGAGCATCACGATCGAAAACTACTAGGAGAGCCGGCTGCACCAGTGAAGAGTCGTCCGGAAAAAACCTGAACGTTTTTTTTATCGACTGACTCGGAAGAAGTCCAATGGTGAGTGCTCCGCATTACAAGAGGATCAAATAGGCATTTCTTTTCATTAGTGTGTGTGTGTGTGTGTGTGTGTGCTCAGATGTGGGCTCGAGGAACGACACGGACGACGTCGACGTTGACCAGCAGCCCTGCCTCCCTCTCGTGCTCGACGTTGACCGTCTGTCCGTTGCGCTCGTAGCAGAAGTCAAAGCGGGTGGGGTGGACATCGAGGGCTTCCATCACGTCGGCGTTGCGCTTGATGTACCGGCGCAGGTCGGCAAAGGTCGTGACGCCGGCCGTGCAGACGTAGCTCGCCTTGACCACGTCGTCCCGCAGGAGGTCGATCGAGGTCGAGATCAGCTTGAGCTTGACCTACAGTACGCAGCAGTAAAAAATTTTAAATAAACTGGTAACAAACACTAAAGGTCACCCACCTCCTTGAGTTGGCGCTCGAGGTCGTCAACGCGATCGAGCAGCGTGAACGATGGCTTGGTGTGCTGCTCTGGTGCTGGCACTGGACGGCGTTGTGGGGGCGTTTTGGCCTCTTCCTCCTCCTTGTGTTGCTGCTGCTGCTCCTCCTCTCGCTCCTCCTCTCGCTCTTGCAGACTGTGTCCCTTGTACTTGAACGTGAGCAGGACATTGCGGCACCGCCACTGCTTCTTTGCCACGGCGACCTCGAGCGGCGTCTTGCCTGCATTGTCCTTGAGCAACGGGTTGGCTCCGGCCTGGAGCAGGGCCTTCACGGCGCCACACTTGCCCTGTGCCACTGCCACGTGCAGCGCGCACCGTCCCCACTTGTCCTGGTGGTCGATGGTGGCCTGGTCAGCCTTGGACAGGAGCAGCTGGAGAGCAGGACTGACGCGATCGCTGTCCCACGAGTGCACCGCGGCGGCCAGCAACAGCGGCGTCTCCCCCTCCTTGACATCGGGCGCGCCCGGATCGACGCCCAACACGACCACGAGCCTGCTGACCTCGTGCTCATCGTCTGCCATCGCGGCCGCACGCAGCGCCTGTTCCAGCACCAGGTCAGCAGCAGTCTTGCCCGCGTCGTTGCGACGGCTCTCGTCCAGTCGGCTGCCCGCTGCGTCGCGCAGCATCTGCACCACTTGGACGTGGCCCCAGTAGGACGCGTGGTGGAGGGCGGTCCAGCCGCCGTTGTAGCTGTCGCTGATATGAGGAGGGGGGCGATCGGCGGCGTTCACGTCGGCACCGCTCTTGAGGAGCACGTCGACGCAGTCCGTGTGGTTGCGCGTGGCGGCTCGCACGAGTGCCGTTGTGCCGACTGTACAGAAATAAATACGTGAATAAAAATAAACGTCGGCACGCGTACGCTTGTTGACCGCATTCACATGCACGCCCTCGGACAGCAGTCGCTGCATCTCTGAGAGCCGTCCATCCTCAGCCGTCTCCACCAGCGCCTCCTCCTCTGCGGTGGCACCCTTGCCCCGCACACTGACTCGGACACTGTCGGTCATTACACTGTCTGTCGACGTAAAGTGAGCATTGTGAACGAGCGGCGTGGTGGTGGCGGCAGTGACCAGTGACCAGTGACCAGGGGGACAGTGTGCAAGCGGCGGGCAGTGGCCAGTGGTGCCAGTGGTGCCAGTGGTGCCAGTGGCAGCGTGGCAGCCCCGAAGTCGACGTTGGACCTAGGGGGCACACTCAGGCAATGCCGCGCCCGTTTTTCAAAGTCACAAAGTCACGTTTTCTGCGTGAATGGGTGCACTGTTCTCTGTCCTCCGCGTGCTGTACGTCCAGTCGTACCCTTCGCCCAAGCCCGGTGCGTCGATCCTCGTCACTGTAAGTGTTTCCCCCCCCCCCCCCACGTGTTGTTTGCTATTGAGCGCTAAATCCACGGATCCCCGTCTTCCTTCGGATCTTAAAACAACAAACCCAACGTGCGCCGACTGAAAAAGGGCTGCGACACTGGCTTTGGCCACTCGCTCTCGGTGCAGCTCGCGCGTCTGGGCTACAAGGTGTTTGCGCTGTGCCTCAAGGAAGAGTCGATCGCGGAGCTGCAGCAGGAGGCCAACACGAGCAACCTGATTGGCGTGCAGGCCGACGTGACAAAGGCCGCAGACATTGCAAAGGTCGTGGCCCTGGTGGAGAAGGAGAGCCCCCAGGGTCTGACGTAACGTTGTCTCTCTCTCTCCCTTCCTCTTGTCGTGTGTTGCTGAAAGCGAGGATCCCCCTTTTTTTTTTCAGTGGCCTCGTCAACAATGCCGGCGTCAACAGCGGCTCCCTCGTCGACTGGTCCTCGGAGAAGGACTACCGCTTTGTCATGGAGGTCAATTTCTTTGCCATCGTCAACATGACCAAGGCACTGCTGCCACAGCTGCGCAAGCTCAAGGGCAAGAGCCGCATCGTCAACGTGACCTCGGTCGCTGTAAGTGCACAGGCTGCATTGGCAGAAGTACTAACCAGTGCGCAGGCGTTCCTGTCGCCGCCCGGCATGTCGACCTACTCGTCCTCCAAGCATGCTGCCCAGGGTAAATAATGGTACCCCTGCCAAAAACGAAATCACTGACTGGGGAATGCAGCCTTTTCTGACGCCCTCCGTTTGGAGCTCGCACCGTGGCAGATCCCCGTCATCGTGATTCAGCCCGGGTGGATGAAGACACCCATTGTCACCGGCTCCAAGAGCGTCATTTCGAGCGCATGGGAGAAGCGTACTGTTATTTGGTTGGCCGGTTTAGGTTTGCTTTGAACAAAAAGAGTTGTGCAGTGGAACAGCACCAAAAGGACGTCTACGGCGAGGCCTTCTTCAAAGAGTACAACAGCAGCGTCTCCAGCACTCCCGTCACCATTGCGTCGGACCCGCAGGTCACAGTCGATGCCATGCTGTATGCTGTCGCGATTAAATTGCGTCTTCGTGTCCTAATCACCCCTGCCTAGTGACGCCCTCCTGAGCACGTACCCCAAGCAAGTCTACCGTGTCGGCATTGACCACGTTGCCTACAACATTGTCCGCCACCTCCCTCACGTACGAAAGAAAAAAAGAAAATACAAATAATCACAAAGAGTGTTTTTTGACCCGATTGTTACCCACCTAGTTTGTGCAAGCGGTCTTCATCGGCGTCATGTCGTACCCTCGAACCAAGCCCATCTCTGCCTTCTGAAAATAAATAAAAGAAAAACAGCGAGCGTTTCCTTGAAATCCCTTTTTTGTGTGAACAACATTATGAATGTGCTCATGTTGGTAGGCCACGTCTGTGTCAGAGAGGTAGGATTGCTTGAGCCGGCTGAAAAACAAAAACGGGCGTGCCACGTGGCTTTTTGCCAACTCACTTCCCTTTGCAATGTCCGACTTTTTCCGTGTGTTGGGCGCGGGGACCCGGTTCCGTGCGGCCGACAAGGCCGTCCTGAGCACCACTAGCGCCAGCACTGGCACTGCCACGAACGGCGCGTCGCTCAAACGCAAGCTGCAGAAGGAGGCCGCAGCAGAGCTTGATTTCTTTGGAACGACCACCACCTCAACGACCAGCAGCGGCGCAGCAAAGAGGCAGAAGGAGGACAAGGACAGCTACGTCGAGGAGGAGGAAGAAGAGGAAGAAGACGACGAGGCGCACCAACAACAACTGCTCGTTGAAGAGGACCACGACAACAACGACGACGAGGCCGTGTCGCTGGACACGGAGGAGCAACTGTCGCTGTTCCGCAAACGGTACCGGATCAAGGTGACGGGCTCGGACGTGCCCAAGCCGCTCGTGTCCTTTGAGGCCCTCGTGGGTGGTGGAGGTGTGCACAAGTTTCTGGGCGAGGCACTGGTCGCGGCCAAGTACACCAAGCCCACGCCAGTGCAACGGCAGGCAATGCCCGTGCTGCTGGCCAAGCGCGAGTTGCTCGCCATTGCGCCCACGGGATCGGGTAAGACGCTGTCGTATGTTTTGCCCATGCTGCAGCAGCTTAGAGTAAGTGTTCGTGGCTGTACGTATTCAACAACTTGCCTCTTTCTCTAGCACCCCAAGAAGAGCGGTCTGCGGGGCCTCGTGATCGTGCCCACAAGGGAACTCGCCCAGCAGATCTACCGCGAGTTCAAAAAGCTGTCTGGCGACGTTGGGTTCAGGCTGTGCGTCCTCACAAAGTCTGTCGCGGGCTCGGTCCAGCAGTCGCCCGAACTCAAGCAGAAATTCGGTAGCAGCTAGCAAATAACTATGCAACAAATAATAATAATAATAATAAAAATAGACGTGCTCATCAGCACACCCCTGCGTCTGGTGAGTCTGATCCAGGAGAACGCGATGGACCTGAGCAAGGTCGAGATGCTCGTGATGGACGAGGGCGACCGTCTGCTCGACTTGGGCTTTGTCCAGCAGGTCGACGAGATCCTCGCCGCTTGCTCAAACCCGTCCCTCGTCAGGTGCCTCTTCTCAGCGACGCTCCCAGAGGCCATCGAGACTCTCGTGCGAACGGTCATGCACGACCCCATCCGGCTCACCATCGGTCAGAGGTAACACGGCGAAAACTGGCAAAAAAAGAAAAATAAAATATTTTATAGGAATACAACGGCAGAGACCGTCAAGCAACGGCTGGTGTTTGTGGGCAACGAACAGGGCAAGCTGCTTGCGATCCGCCAGCTTGTTCGCGAGGTGTGAAGACATTACCAAGGAAATAAATAATGAAACTGTGTATTGTTATGCAGGGGCTGAAACCACCCGTGCTCGTGTTTGTGCAGTCGATCGAGCGTGCCAAGGAGCTGTTCCACGAGCTGGTGTACGACGGCATCAACGTCGACGTGATCCACTCTGAGCGGATGCAGAGCCAGCGTGACAACATTGTTGCCAACTTCCGTGCAGGGCGCATCTGGTTCCTGATCGCGACCGAGTTGCTGTCCCGTGGCATGGATTTCAAGGGCATCAGCACCGTCATCAACTATGACTTTCCCCAGACGACGGTGTCGTACATTCACCGTATCGGCCGTGCCGGTCGTGCCGGCCGCCAGGGCGAGGCAGTGACGCTGTTCACTCAGGACGATGCGGTCTACCTGCGCGGCATCGCAAACGTCATGAAGGACTCGGGCTGTGACGTGCCCGATTGGATGCTCGCGCTCAAGAAGAACACAAAGAAGGAGCGACGCCAGCTGGCCCGGTCGCCGGTCGAGCGCGAGTCCATCAGCACAGCACCAGACGCGCAAAAGCACAAGAAGAAATACGTGGCGGGAAAGAAGCCACTGCAGACCAACAAGACAAAGACATCTGGTGCCAGTGCCGCTACACCAAAATGATGCTGCCGTTGTTAAACATGTTTCCGTAGAGGGAAAAAAAAAAAAAGGAGTATTTTTTTGAGATTGACACTGAGAGAGACAACAAAAAAAAATGTATACGAACGGTTGGTTGGTTGGTTGGTTGGTTGGTTGTATGGCAGAAGGTGGTATGAAGAGAGAAGGGGAAAAGTAGTAAGAGAGGAAGGAAGGTAAAAAGTGATCGCTACTGCTGATTTGTTCGTTCGACTGTGTTATCGCGGTGCGTTTCCAGCGGCCTTTGCGTTTGCGGCTGCGGCCACGAGCTGCTGCTTGAGCCACTCGCTGATGATCGACAGGACGGTCGTGTGGATGCTCTCGGAGCCGTCCTCGTTCACGCGGCGCTCTCCGTAGGCCAGCAGTACTCGTGCGTTCTTGGAACCTCTGAGCGCTGCGAGGATGCGGTAATTAGCAACGTAGGCTTGGGGGGAAAAAAAAAACGTACGTGTCAGGACAGCGCCGTTGCTAAACGTCTGCAAGAGCTGCACCCGCGAAACAGACCAAATATCGAGCGTTTGGTTGGTCGAGATGGTCACGATCGCATCCGAACCCAGCGCCAAGCCGGTCCGAAGGGGCTCGCGCCAAGCAAAGTTCTCTCCTAGAGGATGCCCAGCCGCATCGACACGTGTTCCGTACTCTAGTGTAAATTGGACGAGGCTGAGTAAGGGGAGGGCAAGTAAAAATGCCTACCGTCAAAGCACATGATGTAGCGGTTCTTGCTCAGTGGGAGGATCGCGCGGGGCATGGAGCTGCCTTGCACGTCGCTCTCGATGCGCACGCTCTGGCCCACGCCCGACTCGACGTCGTAGATTTCAAAGTAGGCCTGGTAGGCGATCACGAGCTTGATCTCGCCGTTGTCGTCCTCGTGGATGGCCGAGTCGACGTACGGCCGGTCAAACGTAATGTCCTTGACCTTTTTAAACGTGTTGAATGGGTGCGGCGCCCAGCGCATCAGCAACACGCTCTTGGGCTTGTAGATCGACAGGAATATAGAGTCATTGAGACGCTCTATTGCAGGACAACAACAACAAGAAAAAAAAAAAACCCAGTAAATAACAAATAAATAAACAAAATAAATGCACGTACCGACTTTGAAGCGGTCGCACTTTTGTGAACCCGGAATGCGCCTGCTGTTTGTCTTGGCCTCAAACTTTTGCTGCCACAGGGAGAATCTCCGCATCTTGTGCTCGGACGTGACCAGCGGCACCAGGTCGTGGATCGACACCGACTGCTGCTTGCCCGAGATTGACAGCATCGTGCAAATGTCCTCAAGGATAAACAGTTGTGTGTAGCGGCGAGGGGACAGGTGCAAGAGCTGTTGTTGCTCCATATCTAGTGGAGGTAACACGGGTAAATATAACCTCCTTTTTAGCGAATGATGGGAGCATACCATGGAGGTCGACACCGACAAGGCCGTCCTCGCCACCGAGCAGGAGAATGTCCTCGCCTTCCCATAGATCGCCACAGGTGATGACCTTGCGCAGACGGCACAGCTTGTTCATGTGGTACTGCGTCTGTGGCGTGATCTGGGGCGCTGCCGCCGCCGCCGCAGCAGCATGCTTGGCAGGACTTCCCGTCGCAGACGCGGGCGGCGCACGCACCTGCCGCGACAGGGTTGCCTGGAGGTGGCGAGCGAGGGCCTCGTCGTTGGACGTGTCGTCGCGTGGCTTTACGGGCGCCTTCTTGGCCTCTTGGATCTGCAGCTTGCGGGCAAACTCTTCGTCGGCCTTCATCGTGCGCGCTCTCTGGTCGTCCTGCTTCAACAGCTCGTCCAGGAGGTCACCATTGGACTCCACTAGAAGAAGAGTTTTTTTTTTTTTTTTTAGTTTTAGTTTAGCAAAACGA
>Ga0302230_10002083_pt1 | contig 12214 bp, 14 predicted proteins | sample II_Palsa_N2_1_FD_193523 | JGI IMG/M metagenome (GOLD analysis project Ga0302230, IMG submission 193523) | Peat permafrost microbial communities from Stordalen Mire near Abisko, Sweden - II_Palsa_N2_1 | ecosystem: Environmental > Terrestrial > Soil > Palsa > Peat permafrost | place: Sweden... | reverse complement strand
TGTCGAGAGCACGGTCAAGGAACACTGCACGCCTGCACCCAGCGGTGTCGTCTTCAACTGGGCTCGTGCGTTTGGGCTGTGCCTATGGTTTGGTTCGCACACAGGCGACTCGATCGGCAAGTCTGTGGCCAAGTTTGACAAGCTCTGGAAGGGGATTGTCGACGCCACCAACTCTGTTGTCTCTGTCATTCCCAAGGCGAACCATGTCACTGGTACCAGTATTATTGTTATCTGCGGGCTATATTTAACAAACTACAAACCAGATGCCACCATTGCGGTCAAGAACGAGCGCTACGTCGACATCTTCTTCCACGTTCTGCGTCTCGCCAGCAGCGACACACACCTCCTGCGCTATGCCCTCGCGCCGTCCACCATCGGCGCGCACCTGCTCGACTATCGTCTCCCGTGGCTCCTGCACGCCTATTTCCAGTCGATCCACGAACGACAGCTCACGACGGCTGCCGAGGTCGCGCAACTGCACGTTTCCTTTGCCGAGCAGCTCGTGCTCATGAAGCTGGTCCACTGGGCCGTCTTTGTGAGCCTCCATCTCGAGGACAGTGACCACCGTGAACATTTCGTACGTATTCCTTCTCCCCCCTCTTCCAATAACATCAAATTACAGGTGCGGTCACTGCTGCTTCGCTACGAGATCGAGCCTCACCAGCAAGAGTTTCTGACGTCGACTCTCTGTGTCCCGATCACGTGGATCGCCGAGGGCCAAGCCTACCGTGAGCTCAGCATGGGCAAGTACGAGACGGCCGTTCAGCTGTTGCTGGACGCCGAGCTGTACCAACAAGCGCACGATGTCTTCCTCGAGCACCTCGCGCCCAACTTTGTTGCGGATGAGCGCTACGACGACCTGCTCAACCTGCTGGAGCGTTTCCAGCCAGACCTCGTGCCCGACTGGATGCACGGCGGGCTGATCTACTTTGAGTACGCCGGTGTGTGCAGCGGGATGCGCCCCCTGATCGACGAGTACCACCGCAACAATCTCGACGAGCACATCATCACAGAGCTCGTGTCCCTGCGCGACAAGATGCTGGTGGCGCTGCAGGGCCTGACAGACCTGCTTCCCCGCAAGACCACGGCCATCGCACACGTCGTGTGCCGCGAGGAGATGGCCACCAACCTCATCACCATGCTCGACAGCGTCAGCAGGGAGCTCTCCTTTAGCGACACCTACTCGCACCTGCTGACCAACCTGCCCCTGGCCGAGGAGCAGCGCCTGCACGCCCAGACGTTGTCTGTCTTCTCCCTTGGCCAGCTCATCGGCGGTGTCTAGAATTTTTGTTTTTGTTTTGTTGTCTCTAGAGAGAAAAAGTTACAGTACTCGATGCCAATTCATCTACAAGAAGCTTTGCTTTTTCTTTTACTTATTTTAAAACATTGTCGACACGTGCGAGTTGCGGGGCTTCTTTAGGCGGTCGAGGTTCTTGGTGATGAGGTCGTACATGATCGCGTACGCATTTCGGAGGTCCTTTACAAACGAAAGTTTTCAGTTGCAAGTTTTTTGCGCGCAAGGGAACTTACGGCAGTAATCATGCGGTAGTTGAGGTACTCCTTGTAGTCGAGCGTGTAAATCGATCGCTGGTAGTCCTCGACGTTGGGGTACTTGATTACCTTGGCACACACTGTTAAAACGCAAAGAAAAACAAGAAAACAAAAAAAAAAATGTACCTTGGTCACAAGCTTGGCTCGCACCAGGTGGTACTTGTTAAACGTGTCAAGGATGGAAAAGGCGTTGTCCTCGGCACGGGACAGCTCTGCCACGGTCTCCTCCTCTGCAACAAAAAAGAATACAAATTAATTTATTAAAAAAGAAAAAAAAATCATAGTTACGAATCTGCACGCCAAAGTCACCACCCGACTCTATTTTGGGAATGTTCAGCTGGATGCTGATCTTGACCTTGTTGGAGATCTCGATGAGCTGCAGGGCCTCGGCCTTGAGCTGCTCGCCCAACTGGCGGATCTCCTTGCTCGAGTTGACGTGCTGCGGGTACGAAATCTTTCCGTTTGGCAGGGTGACGCTGGGGACCATGTTGGGCTGGTTCTGGTCGAGCTTGATCGACTCGTCCAGGGACACGACGAGAGGGTTGTACGTGTCGGGCAGGGTGCGCGGCAATGCCTTGCAAGAGTGTCTGTGTGAGTACGTTGCACCTGTTGGGTGCACTGAACTTGTACCTCAAACATCTGGTTCAACTGCATCATCTTGGTGGGCATCGTCTCGTGGATGAGCTGGCGCGCCTGGTGCTGCATCTCCTTGCGGAAATCGGCCACCTTGTTCTTGAGTTCCTGTCAAATGGCAATCGGTTTTTGAGGGTGGGCAGCCAACCAACCACGCATCACGCACCATTTCCTGGTCCGTCACGGCATCGAAAGGGGCCTCCTCATCCTCGACGGCCCTCACGCGCTTTCTACGTGGGAAAGGAGCAAGATCGAGTTCAAAACCGCCGGGCGCGCGCGTCGAACAGCACTCTTACCTGGTCGCGTCAGTGCTCATTTTCGGCAAGCAAAAAGATGGTTGCTGTCACGAGTGCGCTCGCCGCTGTTTTGCTGGCCGCCGCCGCTGCCGTGGGCGCCCACGCCTACACCCAGACGACCTTCAACGTGGAGCAGTACCGCGGCCACCAGGTGGTCTCGTGTGCGCTCAAGACGCAGAAGGATCTCGAGGTAAGATAAAATTGGGCACGTGAAATTAACTTATCTCTGTCTGCAAAAAGGCCTTTGTCGTGCTCAAGGAGCAGTTTGACCTGGACGTGTGGACCGAGCACTTTGGTGTGGGCCACAAGGTCGACGTGCGTGGCTCGCGCAGCACGCTCGCGCCGCTGAGGCAGTCGCTCGCCTGCGATGTCGTCGTCCGCGACCTTGCCCAGCAAATGTACGAGGAGAACAAGGCCCGCGAGCGCCACCTGCTGGCCAAGGGCAAGGACGCCGGCTTCTTCGACGACTACCACACCTACGAGGAGATCCAGCAGTACTACATCGATCTCTCGCGCAACTACCCCAACCTGGTCACCTACATCCCCTCGATCGGCATCTCGAACGAGGGACGCGACCTCTTTGCCATCCGCATCAAGTCGCACGCCAACCCGCCCAAGACCATCTACTTTGAGGGACTCATCCACGCCCGCGAGTGGATCTCGGGCGCAACCGTCGCCTACACCGTACAGCATATTTCTTTTTTTTTTCTTTTGCCCAATCGGACACAGCAATCCTTATCATCACATACTGTGTAGGCAACCAAGCTCGTCGAGGGCTACGGCAACGACAACGACACCACGACCATCCTCGACCGCTTCGAGATTGTCGTCGTCCCGATCACCAACCCCGACGGCTACGCGTTCTCCTGGACCGACGACCGTCTCTGGCGCAAGAACCGCCGCGTGAACGAGGGTGCCACTTGCATCGGTGTTGACCTCAACCGCGTGCGTCTTTTTCGCTGGTCGTTCTTTCGTTCCTTCACTTACGCAAACAATGTGTAGAACTTTGACAACCACTGGGGAGAAGGTGGCAGCTCAGCCCAGCCCTGCGCCGCCGACTTCCGCGGTCCCTCGATCGCCTCGGAGCCCGAGACCGTCGCTGTCCAGAACTTTGCCCTCTCCCTCGACAACCTTGCAGCCGGCATCGACTTCCACGCCTATGGCCAGCTCGTAAGACCACGAATTTTTTTTTTTTTTGGTGAAGAAAGAGCAACTATTTTTAAATTTACGGCAGATCCTCCGCTCGTACGGCTACACCGTCGACCCCTCGCCCAACGAAGCCCTGCTCAAGGAGGTCGGCGACACTATGGTCGAGGTGATCGATGAGTTCTCGGGCAAGCGATACACTTCGCAGCGCGCCGCTGAGCTCTGTAAGTTATTATTTTTTCCATCCTTTTTTTTTTTTATTCCTCGGTTATAGACCCCACCACTGGCAGCGCTGACGACTGGCTGACCGAAGGTGCCGGCGTCTGGGGCTGGTGCATCGAGCTCCCCAACCTGATCACGTTCCAGCTGCCCCCGTCCGAGATCATCCCCACGGGCGAGCACATCTGGGTCGCCTTCAAGTACTTTGCCGAGCAGGTCTGGCTCAACGCCCCCGCCAACAAAAAGTAAAAGGAAAAGGGACACAAGCGGCACAGAAGTTATCTTGATGTGTTGTCGTACTTTTTTTTTTTACACAGATGAATTATTAGGAAAATCTAGGACGCAGACATTTTCGAGATAAAAGAGTCCAGGTTGTACTCTTCCTTGTACTGGTCCTCGTCCCAGAGCTTGTCGAGACCCGCGAGTACAGCCGCAAGGCCGGTGGGCTTCTTCTTGCTGCTGCTGCTGGCAACCTCGCCGTGTTGCTCTGCGTCTGCTTCCGCAGAGGTGCTTGCAGCGGCAGCAGCGGCGGCGGGTGCGCTACTGACGGTGAAGAGATCGACCAGTTGATCCGTGTTCATGGACTTTAGCGACGAGTTCTCGCTGTTGATGACCGAATTGGCGATGCCGATCTTGAACTGCTGCAGGCTCATGATCTTCTCCTCGAGCGTGCCTCGCGTGATCAGACGGTACACGTTCACCACACGCTTCTGGCCGATGCGGTGCGCACGGTCCATTGCCTGCAGGTCCTTTTGCGGGTTCCAGTCGTGCTCCATAAAGATGACCGTGTCCGCGCCCGTCAGGTTGAGCCCAAGGCCGCCCACGTTGGTCGTCAGCAGCAACTAAGACAATATTCCATAAAAATAAAAATAAACAACATAAAATAAAATGGCCTACCACGCCAATCGACGGGTCGTTGTTGAATTTGTCCACAATACGCTGACGCTCGAGGACGGGCACGGAGCCGTCGATGCGCAGGAACGAGACGTTGTCGCCCATAGGCTTGAGCAAGTCCAATTCGATGATGTCGACCATCGCCTTGAGCTGGCAAAAGACAAGGGCGCGGTGGGGCGATGTCGAGTCTGCACTCGTTGGGCATACTTGAGCACAAAGCAACCACAAAAAAGACAATCGAATAGTTACCCTTGGACTCGGGAATGCCGATCTCGCAGCTGTACAGGATTTGCTGCAGGGCAAGCAGCTTTGGTGCGACGACGACAGAGTGCAACAGCTGGGTGCGGCTCGCATTTGACGGGACGGCCTCACCAGAGAGCTCGGACGAGCACGACATCACAGACGCCCAGGCCGCGTCATCGCGCATGAGCCTCTGGTACTGTGGGTGCTTTGGCGAGAGAACGAGCAGTGGGTGGTTGCAGACTTTGCGGAGGTACTGGAGGGCTTGGAAGACGTGCACTGGTTTGCCCGCCGAGTCGTCGTCTAGCATGTCGTCGCTCGTCATGGGGAGGTCATCGTCGGCTTCAACCTCCTGCTTGATCGATTGCAGTTGCCGCTTGCTAAAGTCCTCGTAGAGCCACGCTTGCAGCGGGCTCAGCTCGCAGTACACGTCCTGGATGATCTTGGGGGGCAGGTCCGCAAGTACGTCCTCCTTCATTCTCCTCAGCATGAACGGGAGCATCTGGCGATGGAGGTTTTCGAGTGCGAGACACCCTATTTTTATTTACCGTCAAGACATACTTACAAAGGGGGGTGGGGGAGGGTGGGGGGGACAATACCTTGCTCCTGCTCCTTGGAGGACGCCTTGGCATCACGAGAAGCGAGGATGGGCTTGCCGTACCGATCGTGGAACTGCTTGGCCGTTCCAAGGAAGCCGGGCATGAGAAAGTCAAACAGCGACCACACCTCGATCACGTTGTTCTGAATGGGCGTTCCCGAGAGCATGAGGCGGTGCTCAGCACGCACCGTCTTGACGGATTGCGCAATCTTGCTCTTGGCGTTCTTGATGACGTGACCCTCGTCCAGAACGCAGTACAGAAACGAGCGGTTCTTCAGGAGCAGCTCGGCGTCGCTCCTGAGGATCTCGTACGAGCACACGACCACGACATCGCCCGCAGCCGCCAGCTGGGACAGAAGCGGTCGACGCTCGCCGGGTGCACCCATGTAGAGGAGCGTGCTCAGATGCTTGCCCGCAAACTTTTTGATCTCGTTGACCCAGTGCATGGCAACGGTTGGAGGGCAAACAACAATCGACGGATTCCGCGAGTGCCCGGCGCGCCGTTGGTCGTCGTGGGCGGCAGCGAGGATGCAGATCGTTTGCAACGTCTTGCCCAGTCCCATGTCTGGTGTACTTTCTGTCAATTATTATTAAATAGGTAATGGATGTACCGTCGCAAAGAATCCCGTTCAAGTGGTACGTGCGCAAAAAGTTGAGCCAGCTCACACCATCACGCTGATATGACCGCAGCTCGGCGTCGATCTTGACCGGCAGGTCGTAGTGCTCGGCGTTGGCGGGGTTCTGGAGCTGGCGAATGAAAGACCGCTTCTGCTCACGCTTGTCTTTGAGGGCCTCGCTCAGACCGGGCGGGTCCTGGCAGTTTGGCTCCAGCGGCAAAAGCTTGACCAGCTCGGCAAAGGCGGACGTGCACAAGTTGCGGACGTCGTCGTCCTGGTCGCTGAGACGGTTCATGACGGGCACAATCAGGAAAACCAAGAAGGGCAGCACGACCAACTGGAGATTTGCGCTGATGTCTGTTTTATTTTTTTTTTTCGTTCAAAACAAGAATAAAAGAATAACATACGGAAGAGGATCTCGGCTGCGCCTCGACGCGCAATGACATCAGTAGAGTCGGTCAAAAGGGGCACCGTGTGCTCGACGAGGAACTCAAACGTGGCACCGGGCTCGACTTGACAGAACGACGCCATCGTGAGCGCCGTCGCATAGCGGCTGAGGGGCTCTTTGCACTGCATTGTCAGGCTCAAATGTGGCAAGAGTGTCAAAAGCTGCGAGACAAGAAATATTTCTTTCAAAAAAAAAAAAAAGGGGGGGTCTTTTTCATTGAGATACCTGGGAACGCAGGCCCTGATGGATACTGGGGAAGAGGCCTGACATGATCTGCAGAGAGACGACAATGTCCTCGATAGTGACATCCTGCGGAAGGGTCGTGGGGTCAAATGCAAGTGACCAGAGGGACGGCAAATGATTGAACAGGTCGGCGCCAAACGACTTGGCGAGCTCAGTGAGCACAAACCGAGAGCCCCGGTAGCCCGTGTCCTGGGCAAGGGCACCAGCAGTCGGAGGTGCCTCGAGGACCTTGAGGGTGATACAGCCCTCGGTGGCCTTGAGAATTTCGGGGGCGATCGGCAGCGTGAACAGTGGCGTGCACGAGTTCTTGATAATCTTTGGTGCAGGCGACTTTTCGCGGCTCCGGCAGCCTTTGAGGATGAGACACAGAGTTGCGGCCGCCCGTTTTTGGCGCAGCGAATTGTCGTCCAACTTGATTTGATCCATCGTGGCTCGCACAAGCGGGGTGATCTTGTCGGGCAATGCACCGGTCGCGACGTAGGCGGATGATGCACTTCCGAGGGTGACGATGTCCTGCTGCTCCGACTCGACCACGTCCCACAGCTTGGACCTCAGTGCCTCGGAGACACGTGCTCGATCTACCAGTCCCTATTTGAAATTATTAGAAAAATAAAATAAGATAAGAACAATCAGTTTAAATACCCATTCTTCGGCCAAGGCACACGCGAGCTGCTTCTGGATGGGGACGGCCGAGTCCAGCAACGGCATGACAAACGGCTCCATGGATGCTCCTAAATTGGCACAAGCGACCAAATAGCCCAGGGCTTGAGAGGTGTAGATGCGATTGAGAAGTAGCAGTTCGCAGGCTAGCATAAAGTGTTAAAAATAACAATAGAGAAGAGGAGAGCGTACTGGCGGGCGGACGTATGACAATCACGCTACAAGAGCGCTGAATCCAGCTGGGCAACATTGCCGTTGCCGCACTCCCACCAAATGTGTTGAAAACCTCCTTCCAGAGGGCGAGCGATAGGTCGCAAATGGCGGCATCATCCTCCAGGAACAAATTGTCAAACAGGCGATTGTATGCTTCAGCGACCGAGGAGCTGCTCCAGGGGACAGCGGCGGTGGTCCGGAGCAGGTTCTTGAGCATGTCCAGGACGGCGCTGCGAACCGACGTTATCGGGTTCCGAAAGTAAGCCCAGAGGCTCGGGGTGAGCTGCTGGGTCGTCGCAACAAGCGCGGGGGACGTCTTGCTGGAGATCCACTCTGTGACATGCGGCAGCGAGAGAAGTGTGCCCAGGAGGTTGAAAATCGATGCCGTGGACGAGTCCAAGTCATCGAGCTCGTCGTGCTGGGCGAGGCAATTGGACAAGATTTCCACAAGGCTCTCGACGTCGCCTCGGGGCAGCTTGCAGAAATACGACGACACGGGCAGATACGCGCTCGCCGCGACCGACTTGACATCGTCGTTTGCGGGGTCTTGTAGGCTGTTTTGCGAAAGGCGTGAGTACAGGTTTTCCTCGACATTAAGCGTACGTTGCGGTGATCAAGGGCAGAGTCTTTGTAAGCAGAGGGACAGCGTGGTCCTGACGGACGGCCATGAGGTACTTGAGGCCGAGGAGGCCGCTGAGACGCACTTCCCAGCTCTCGTTCTGGGCGAGGACGAGGAGTATGTCGACGACCCTGAAGAGCTGCTGTTCCGACATGTGTTTGCCGACGGCGCCGAGGACCTGCGCGCACGTCTCGCGCACCGGGGCGACGGTGTGGTCGCCGCCGAAATCGTTGAATCTGTCGAGGGCAAAGACGCAGATGAGCCGGATCGCAACGTCGTCCAGCCACTGCTCATGCCTTGTGGAATTCACCGAATCATCAGAGTCCAGGCGCATGCCGGCCGTGGAGCCGTGGAGCTTGATCACCTCACGGAGGGCCACACCCGCGCCGTGACGGATCTCCCAGCGTGGGTGCAAAAGGTCGTGCAGGAGCTCATCGCAGAGAATTTGGAGGGGCCATTCGACACAGTACTCCATCGTGCTAATCTTTGACTTGACAGCCTCCACCATCATCGAGCTGGCACCCGCACCGCTGCTGCTGCTGCTTGTGGTGGCCACATTTTGGTGCGCCTGCTGGCTGAGCTCACTGGCCCTTGCGTCCATAGCCTTTGAACTGCAAAAAAATATTTTTGTATCCTTCAAAAAAGATTTTTCTTCTTTGTATACGTTTTCCGATCCGTCGACCCCTGCTTGGAGGACATGCGCGCCTTGCGCTTGAGGGCTGCGCGCTCACGTGCAGACAGATTGTCCGCCTGGACGAGGTCCTCTGCGGTTTGTCCAGAGTCCTCCTCCTCGGTCATTTCAGTATGCCTTGTTGTATTCATGATGAGGGTTGTATAAAATCAAATGGGGCATACTTTCGCTTGGGTGCTTGAGCTGTTGCTGCTGCTGCTGCTGCTGCGGAAGACGATGCTGCCGCCGTCGTTGACACGGCCATCAGGTCCTCGTCTTGCACGTAGTCGATGGACCCAAACAGCTCCTGCAATCACGCACACCTTTTGCAAACTATTCATAATTAGTGTGCAGCGTACGTCCTGTCCCAGCCGCTCTCGCAACTGCTTCCGTTGCATCGCCAAGCGTTCCTTTGGGTCCATGCCGCCAAAGTCAAGATCAAAGTCCTGCCGCAATTGGTTCGCTCAATCGTCACAAGTGCCCACGACTCATCTTATTTACCTTGCCCTCTGAATTGAGCAGCAGCTGGCCGTTGGCGAGCACTCTCCCGAGCTGAAAGTGCGCAAATTCGAGCATGGCCCGTTCTGCAACACCCATTTTAAGCACAGCCAAGCAAGAAACAGCGACCGACCTTCCACCGCTGCCATCTCGCCGTGATCGTCATCAGCTGCCGACGATTTCGTGCGGTGCGCCTTGGGATCCCACGACGGCATGTTGGCCACGATCGCCTCGATGGCCGCACCAGCGGCAGCGCGTGTGTCCCAGTTCTTGCTGCGGAGGAACGGATGCACCTTTGTTCATGGCAAACGTTGATATAAAACGTGTGCTGACATTAGAGCGCATACTCTCGCCAAAAGCAGGTAAAACTCGTGCGGGTGCTGCTTCTGCAGCTCACCCAGCTGGGCAGCAGCCATCTTGCGCACCGATGCGCTCGAGCCCGTGTCCAGCAGCAGCAGCAACCGGTCCAACCTGTGCGATGCCGGTTTGAGGACGCAGTCCACAGTGTGTCTCCCATACCTGGTGATTGCCGCCATTTATTAAGTGTGCGGTCCCTACCGAATGCGAAGCCCAACGACCTTGTCCTTTGCGGCCGTCTGCCTGGTGGCGGCGGTGGCGCTGTACCTGCCGTCTGCCGTGCTGAACCTGCGTGTGGGCTCGGGGATCACGGCCAAGCTGGTGTGCTCGGGCGTGTTTGCGAGCGGGCGCGAGGCCGAGGACGTGTTCCGCCAGGACGTCGACCCCATCGCCCACTACATTGTCACGTACACGGTCGACCACGAGCACAAGCACGTCGACGTGGTCTCGTTGCCGCGGTGGCTGCCGGGTGGCGCCTCCCTGGCCGCACGGGCAGTGTACACCGGCAGCACCTACGGATGCCGCCTCGTGTACGACGACTACCCCACCGTCCCGCTCCCCGCCGCAGGGCAAGGAACAGCCGACCCCCAGGAGGCCACCGCCACCACCACGAGCTGGCCCCAGGGCGACGCGGGCGCTAGTGATGGCGTCCCCGCCGAGCTGCTGGCAAGGATCGACGCGATTGTGCAGGGCCAGCTCGCGCGGGACCCGCAGACGATCAACACGCGCGCGGTCGTGGTCGTGCACAACGACCGGATCATCGGCGAGGGCTACGGCACAGGCGTGACGAGCGCGACGCGGCTGCAGGGCTGGTCCATGACCAAGTCGTTCAACAATGCCGTGGTGGGCCGCCTGCTCAAGCTGGGCAAGCTGGACCCGGCCTTCCTCGACCAGCCCCTCGGGAGCAACGTGCCCGAGTGGGCCGCGCCGAGCGATCCGCGCGGCAACATCACGCTCAACCACCTGCTCACGGCCACAAGCGGCCTCGAGTTCAACGAGATGTACGGCGGGTCCAACGACCCCGCGACCATGCTCTTCACCCTGCCCGATGCGGCCGCCTACGCCGCGCAGAAACCGCTCGCGCACCCGATCGGCTCGGTCTGGTCCTACTCGTCGGGCACGAGCAACATTATTTCACGCCTCGTGCGCCAGGCCGTCTTCAAGGGCAACGACGCAGAGTACTGGCGCTTCCCGCATGACGAGTTCTTTGGCAAGATCGGGGCCAACAGCGCCATCATCGAAACGGACGCGTCGGGCACGTTTGTCATGTCGTCCTTCTCGTACCTGACTGCCCGCGACTGGGCCCGCTTTGGGCTGCTGTACCTCCACAAGGGCAACTGGCTGGGCGAGCAGCTGCTGGACGCGGCCTGGGTCGACGAGAGCGTCCAGCCCGCCAACAACTCGGGCAGCGTCTACGGCAAGCAGTTTTGGCTTGCCAGGAACAAGGCCACGGCCGATGGCGCCAACCACAACTGGGGATGGCACAAGGACGTCCCCGAGGACCTCTTCCGCTCGTCCGGCTACAACGAGCAGCACGTCTACGTCATCCCCTCGCACAACCTCGTCGTCGTCCGCCTCGGCTTGACCCCCGGTGGGTCGCCCGCGTGGGACCCCGCTGGGTTCCTCAACGCGATCATCGATGCTTTGCCTGCGTCGAAACAGTAAAAAAGTATCTTCTTTTTTAAGAAAACAGTGTGTCAGAAGAGCACCTCGCTGAGGGCCCAGTGGCTCTTCTTCAACCATTGGCTATCCTTTTCTTTCACAATTGTAAACATACACATATCTGCATCTGTTGTTGCACTCGGGGTTAATACATGTACTGCTGTTGCTGGGGTGGTTGGACAGGACGGCCCCACGGGTCCCACTGCTGCTGCTGCGGCGGCGGCTGCTGCGGCTGGGGTGGTGGTGCCGGCTGCCTGACGCCAAACACGGACGGCTGGTAGAGCTCATCGGGGCTCTTGAAGACGGCGTATGGGTCGCTGAGGTTGATGTAGGCCGTGTCCGTCTTGGTCGGCTGCATGACAGGCGCCATGGGCACGTTGCTGCCGTAGAAAGCCGACGAGCCATTTGCGCTGCCGGGGACGCTCTCCATCGACCGACTCGGGATCATCCCTTGGCTCGGTGCAGGAAACACGGACGGCTGCTGCTGTTGCTGGGCCACAAACCCAAACGGCGTGGCAACTTGAGCCGGCTGCTGCGGCTGCTGAAGGAACGCAGAGGCAGTCGGCATGCCAAAGGCAGACCTGCTCTCGATCGTGCGCGATCGGCCACGGGGCTCGGACAGGAATGCAGCCGTTGTCGTCGCCGTTGTC
>Ga0302230_10002081_pt1 | contig 12226 bp, 17 predicted proteins | sample II_Palsa_N2_1_FD_193523 | JGI IMG/M metagenome (GOLD analysis project Ga0302230, IMG submission 193523) | Peat permafrost microbial communities from Stordalen Mire near Abisko, Sweden - II_Palsa_N2_1 | ecosystem: Environmental > Terrestrial > Soil > Palsa > Peat permafrost | place: Sweden... | reverse complement strand
CATGGGCGAGCCGGCCTTGCTCAGCGGCGTCGTGGACGTCAGTTGCGCGTGCAGCTGCGACTGAGGAGGCAGGGACACGTTCAGGATGTCCACTCGCTGGTACGACATCAGCGGTGTGGCCGGCACAGTACCGTAGTCGATCAGTTTAGCGTTGATCGGGGGAAGTCGAAGAAACTTGCAGACCGCTGTCGGTTTTTTGTCATTTGAAGTTTAATTTAAAAAAAAAAAATTTTTTTTTTTACCATTGCATCGGTGCGTGCTCAGGAATTTTTCAAAGCCACGAACGCCTAGATTGCCCTTTCCAAAGCCGTTTCCGTTGATGGTGTGCATCTGCGGGTCTATTAAAAAAAAACCATAATTCTTTTGTTCAGTTTTAGAAATCGTCGCCTTTTCTGTACCCGTGTAGAGATCGCCAACGCCCTGGATGTCGCAGACGAGGATCATGTGCCCAGAGGCCTCGTACGTAAAGTGGGAGAAGGCCTGGGGCGTGTTTCGCTCGTCGTCGTTCACAAAGCCAAAATTGTTGTTGTGTTTTCGGTACGGCCCTGCGATGAAGCGCTCCACCGCACACAGGTCACGGTTCTCGCGGTCCACGAGCTCGAGGATCCACGCCTGGACGAAATCGACCTTTTTGGGCGCGTTGGACTGCGTTGTACGCGTTAATAATTGGGGACACGTTTCATGCTGTTTCACACTTACTTGGTTGAATTTTTTCGCCCATTCGGCCGCAAAGCACTGCATTTCCGCGTCCTGAAAGTAGGTCTCGCGGTCCTCGTCCGGGTCGATGGACATCTTTGCGACGTAGGTGACGCTCGAGTCGCCCGTCCTGTTATTGCTGCTGATGTCCTGCAAATGGTAAGCCTTGCGCAGCCCGCCGCGCGCAAACGGCTCTGCCTCCAGCTTGACCTTGACGCGGGTCGCCTTCCACATGCCCGTTTTCACGTTGAACGCGTGCTTGATGGCGTTCTCCACGGGCAGCTTACCAAAGTCTGGCGGGGGCCGGGCAACGACCGTTACAGGATAACCCTCGCGTTCTTTTCGCTGAGCTGTACTTTCTGGGGCGGCCATGTGGCGGTTGTTGTTGTTGTTGTTGGCCGCGCCGCGTGTCCTTGTCCCGGTTATTTCATCCACGAGCTGGCCTTTGCGCTCTTTGAACTCGGTCTGCGTGATAAAGCCCTACACGGTGAAACGTGAGTGAAACGTCTGTGGTGTTTCTTTTGCAGTACCTGGTCGTAAAGGTCTTTGAGCGCTTGTAGCTTGCCTCGCTGGTCGACGGTCAGCCCCGCTGTCGCTGCCGCAGCGGCCACTGCGGCCAGTGCTGGCCCAGGTTCGGTTGGTCTCCTCGGCGCTTGCCCACGGGTGATGGACGTTGACTTTGGGGCTGTCGCAGACGCTCCCTGGTCGGCCGGCACGCTGGCACTGCCGACGGCCTCCTCCGCCGACTCCTCCTGTAGCCTCTGGTACTGGTGCAGCGGGTCCATTCAAGTTTTCAAACGTTTAACGCTGAGTGCAAAACTAGGAGAGCGTCGGTGAGTAACCTCGCCAAATCTTAGTCGACTGCGCCAGTGATGAAGGAAAGAAAGAAAGAAATTGAGTTTTTCACATGTAGGCTAAAGTGGTAGGATGATATAGTCCTGGTTGAGGGCAGCGAGTGCGTCGCGATCCCCACCAGATGAAGACGACATGATGCAGGTGGCGATGCCAGAGAGAGAGAGAAAACAGAAGGCGGTGCTTATGTATATTAATAAATTGTAGAATTTCGCTGAGAACAAAATTCACTTTGCATTCATCGTTCATAATCGACATTAACTCGACGAAGAAAGGGAAAAGGAACCCTAGCACTGCGATGGCGGACACACCTCACAGACAGCAACTCGAATTAGTATGCTTTGTCCGACAATATGAAAAGGAGAGAAGAAAAGATGCGGTTGAATGTGCATGAATAGAGATGTAAATTCTCATCAATTGTGCACTCGGGGTTATTTTACACCGCCAGTGAACGACGTGTTCTCGTTCGCCCCCCATGCCTTCATCTGAGTGACCTTGTCGTCGCCGCGGATAAAGTTAAAGTGGACTAGGAAGGGCTTCTGGTCGTCCTGGGTGGTGGGCCACCCTGCCTTCCAGAGCCGTTTCATGTTGGCGACGAGCCCGCTGGCCGGCGAGCAGCACTTTGCCGACATGGGGTTCTTGCTAACGGTCTCGATGCCCGAGGGGAACTGGTCGTACGGGAGCTGGTCCACCAGCCTGGCGAGTTGGTCCGGCCGCTCTTTCAGCACGAGCCTGTTGAAGATGGTCTGGTCGTCGATGGCGAGGTCGGCGGCATCGGCAGTGCCCAGACGGTCGACAAAGGCGTCAAAGAGCTCGATCGACCGCGGGGAAGAGCGGCACACGTAAAAGCCAGTGTTGTACACGAGCCTCTCGGGTCTGTTGCTCTGCATGAGCACATCGACATCGGAGGACTGCTCGAGCCTGTCGATGACAGCGTCGATCGCGTTGGGGCTTGACCTCAAAAGCACAATGTCAACGTCGAAAAGGAGCACGTTGAGGCCGTGGCGCAGCAGGTACCGCACAATGGGGGCCTTGCACCGCACGAGGTGGACGTAGTCTCTGTTTTTGCCGTAGCCGAGCATGCCGACGTTGGTCTCTCGGCCGCTGATCGGCCAGGGCGGCAGCTCCCAGCCCACCTCCTGCCACATCGCCGCATCGGCCAGGTACACGTTCACGCCCCTGTCGCGCAGAAACTCGAACGAGGCCACGTCCAGACACACGACCACGGGAGAACGCGGGTCCACGCCGCCCACGTTGCGCAGCGACACGAGAAAGTTGAGCGCGACGTGCCGCATGGCATAGTTGGTGACGCCCAGCAACACGACGCCGCGGTGTAGCCTTTCATCGTGGCCGCGCACAAAGCCAAGAAAACTCGAAACGGGGTGTTTCACGTGCGTTGCATTCGCTTTTTTAAATAGGCTGAAGCGAAGAGGGTCGTCGTCACTTGCGCAGTAGACCAGCATCATCACCACCAGAAGCTGCAGCGACAACGCCACCACGAGTAACCGGTTGTTCATGCTGCGTGACCGCGAAAAAAAGAACTTTCTAGACGCTCGCCGACTGAGATCGGGTGTTCTGTTCGGAGACAGAGAGAGACATCCTGTCCTGCAGAGCCCGTCTGCCACGCGATCTGATCACTCGCGGTGCATTTCGTGGAGGACGGCACGGGCGTGTTTTTGAGGCGGAACAGTAACAACAGACAGCGAATGGTGGGTAGGTGTCTCCCAAATCGCAACGCAGACTTCCCAGTAGGTGTCCGCTGTTGGATGCCCGATCCGACGTCGAAAAATCAACTTCCCTGCACACGAGCTCACGCGACTTTTTGTTTACCCATGTTTACTTTTTTCACTCAAATGTTTTTTCTTCCGCTGCGTTTTTTTTTCGACTCCGACGACTCACCTCTTTCACAAAGCTCGCAGAAGCGACCATGCTGAAGGGCGAACCCTTGAACGACGTTGACGCCGGTAACTAGGACGTGCGTGCGTGTGTACTGACCCCCGACCCTCGCCCGCGTGCCTGGTTCTGCTCAGTGTTGCTGCGGACGGCGCTCAACAAGGACTCGAACGTGAACCCGCTCGAGGTGATCGAGCAGTGCCGCCGACGTGGCTCGGCGCTCGTCTCTAGCTCTGGTAGAGCCCCAAGCAGGCCGTCCAGCCGGTGATTTCTCACGTATGGTGATTGCAGGTCGACCGCTGGAGGCAGAGCCGCAAGTGACCAACATCCTCTCGACCTTTGTCGTCGCCCTGCACAAACGTACGCGTTGCTGTTTGTTCGCTTGCCGTCCTCGTGTATTGACAGGCCCCCCGTTGACTGTGCAGTGCAGAGCAAGACCTCGCCGCCCTCGGCCAGTGCGAGCCCGTCGTCATCGCCCGCTCCGTCACCTGCTCCGTCTCCGTCACCGCCTTCGTCATCGCCGCCGCCCCCGCCCAATGGCCCAGGCCCCAAGGTGACCGTGCGCGTTGTGCTGCTGTGGACGACGTGGGCGGCCGCACACATGGCCCAGCAGCGACAGCGAAAGACGCAGGAGCCGCTCCAGAACCAGCTCGAGTTCATCCGCTCGGCGCTCATCGGTAACAGAACCCGCCCTTTCACGACAGCCCTAATCTTTGCTGTCTGTCACAGCCATCGTCATTGCCGATGGCGGGGAGGAGGAGCAAGGCGTCATTGCGGCACTGGCTGTGCTCATCGGCAAGGTGCTGCGCTATTTGTTGGCAGGTATATGTTGTCTCCCTTCCATATGATATAACTCTCACACGGTTGAGCAGAGGTGCGCAATGTCCGCTTCCACGAGCTGTGCTTCCAGATCGACGACTTTCTCGTGAGCCCACCGGCCAGGCCGCTGTTCCCGTCCTATCGACCCCTCAACACCCCGCGTGTCCCTTTTGATTCCCTGGTCAACACTCGCGAGGCACGTTGCCATCCTTTCTAAATGTTACTTATGCCATGACCAATAGGCGTTGCTCAACGAGTTGCAGACATCGGTCGCCACGGCGGCAAGGGTAAACGTGCCCATGGCACCGCAGCGGCGGTTGAGTATATCGCAGCAAGTGTTGATGCAAAACAATGCGCTTGGGCCGATGCGCACGGGCACGTTCAACCTCCAATGGCGCAAGTTTGTGAACCAGCCAGGTACCCCTTTTTTCTTTTTTGGGGTGGTGGTGGTGGTTTACCTCCTCTCGCGCATTGCTAGGACCAAACGGGCTAGAGAGCGCATTGCTTTACGGCAAGCTGGAGGCCTTCCTATTGGCTTGTGTGTCGGCGATTTCCCGGGCACATAAGGCGCTCGATTCCAAGGTGTCGCAAGACGGCCTTCGCACGATCAACGAGGTCGCCGACTGGTTCTACTCGCTGTACGATGCGTCCATGGGAGACAAGGAAATCTGCGAGGCCATCCGGCTGGTTTCGGCCGTTCATTTATTTGCACGACATTGGATCGAAACATCCATCGCCGCCGTCTTCTGCTTTGATCCGTACATTTCTGCATGCCGAGAAACCCCTTTTTTTAAAAAGATTATTGCGTGCATTTAGGGAGACCCTGCTCAAGGTCCAAGGGACGACAGAGGGAAACATTGCCCAGATTGCAGCGTTCCTCGAGGGCCTCGCCCATAGATTGCGCGAATCAGCCCCCACGGTATTCAAATTATTCGTTTCCCATATTGCTAAAATAAAATTAAAAAAAAAACGTGTAGCCTGAGCTCATCGAGTCGTGCGATATCAGTGTGCGGACAGAGATCAACCAGTGGTCCGCAGCCCTCTTTGCCGCCATTGCCGATCGGGGTGATCATTTTGTGTTCAACTGAGAGGTCGAAATGTGTTACCATCAACTGTAGAAAGTGTTCACTGACTTGAAAAAGAAAGAAAGCCCCCCCTCCCAACGACTCGATGTTCTCCACCTACGGTTCCGCAATAATATTTTTTTTGATAGAGAGGGTCGCACATTTGCTACGCAAAACAGGAGTGAGAAAATTTTGAAAAATACGGTCACGGTACCTAAGAGGGTTAGGAGGGTTTTGAACACAGGGACACCTCGATCAGCGGCCGCAGCGACGAGGCCGATCTGAATAAAAGAATTTTTTTCCACAGACCAAGGACGACAACCTTGTCTACAAGGTCGAATGAAGATAATACTAGGATCTATGTTACCCTCGCTGAATTCATCAAGACGTGCAAGTGCAAGGTCATGATTGTCGTAAATGACAACGTGTTGCAACGTCATTACCAGTCAAACATTAGCACTGTACGGCCATATTTCCAGGCAGTGACATACCCATGGCTGAATCGCCGTCAATGGTAACGCTCCTCTCTCTCTCTCTCTCTCTGACTGTGGTTTAACAAACACACGCGTGTTCCAGACGACGCGGCTGTCGATGCGGGTGCAGCACGGTGAAGCGGATGCGTCGATGGTCGCTGCCGCCAACCAGGTAAGCGTTATGAAAAAGTACGGGGTTTTGAATTCTGTCCTCGTGGCTCGAATGAAAAAAAGGTGCTCGAGACGGTGCGGCGTAACCGGGAGCGACGCGAGCATCGGCGGCAGCGCAAGGGCACGGCGTCACCGTCACCGGCCGCGTCATCATCGAGCCCATCGGCGTCCATGACGCCCACCATTGGACTGTTGCCCAGCGAGCGGCCGACGTGCTTTCTCTGTGGCGAGGTGCTCATCGGCGACCTGCAGAGCATCAATGCTCACGTGGATCGCTGTCTGCTCATGGTCGGCGCTGTGGCCGGTTCAGCGGCGGCTGGTGGCACTAATGGCGGCGGCGGTATCAATGGGGATATGGGGACAACCCCGACGTTCAAGCGGAAGCGAGGGAGACCGCGCAAGGGGGAGTCGCCGTACAGCATCGGGGCTGCTGCTGCTGCTGCTGCTGCTGCTGCTGCAAGCGATGGAGTGTTCCTGCAGCCGACGGGGGCGGCAGAGGGGATGGGCGGCGAGGTGTACGAGACGTACAGCTGGGCAGGTCAGACAAGGGTGCGTGCGACGTCCCTGGTCCCTGGGGGCATGGCGGCGCTGGGGTACGCAACGACGTCGTCCAGGCAGTCGCAGGATGTGGACGACGATCTGGAGGTGGAGGAGGACGAGACCCACACGTTTGGCCAGAGCCAGTACGGATCAAACATACTGTAAATGATACTTAAAATAAAAAAAAAGATATTCGGAGCGGGATCTGCTGATGATGAGCACTACGGCAGACGAGCTCGCAGCTGCATTGGCCGCTGTCACCGGGCCTGCTGTCGCCGCCGCCACGTCCTCTAGCGGGTCGGCCGCAGCGGATGCCCTTGTGCTGCAAGCGCTAAAGGAGAGGATCCGCGAGCAGGACCAGCTGCTTCAAAAGACGCCGCGGTGTCTCGTGTGCCTGAGCTCGTACGACGTGCCGCTCGTGTCAATCCAGTGCTGGCACGTTCACTGCGAGCGATGCTGGCTTCAGGTAACGGGATTAGAGCATATGTATTTCAAAAACTAACTTTTATTTTTTCTCACAGACTCTGGGGGCTAAAAGGGTATGTCCCCAGTGCAACGTGATCACGTCGCCGGGCGATTTGCGCAAGCTGTTCTTGTAGGTAGCCGCACATTTGTTTAGGTCGGGATAAGTAGATGCCATGCAAATGACACACTGGACATGCTTATTTTATGCTGTATCGGAAGCAGATGCAGTCTCTACTGTGACTGCCTGCTCTTGCTGTTGCTGAGGAGGCTGCTGATGAGGAGGCTTGCGGATGAGCGACTGGATGAAGGCAGCGGGTCCGTTGGAGCTGTTGGCGGGCGAGTTGCGGTTCTTGACCACGTCGACCTTTTCCTTGTGGATCGCGAACGAAGGTGTGACCCAGGCGTTGCACGAGCACGAGCTTCCAGACCAGTGGAACGCCCCGAGCTTGGCCTTGCAGTTGGAGTTGGGGCAGAGCAGCTTGCCGCCTTCGTTGTACGAGTTGCCGATGCCCTCCATCCACGCGTGGGGCTCGAGGAAATGCAGCGTGCACCCCGGCTTCGATACAAACTTGCTGATGAGCGACACTTCGGAGCGCTCGCCGATGCCTGGTGCGTGCTCTATGATCGCGTCGGGCAGGGCGAGGAGACGGCGACAGCTGCGACACCGGATCGCACCGTCAATGGCATCGGCCGCGGCTGGGTCCTTGATGAACTCGGCGCCCTTGGGGTTGGTGGCTGCCATGTTGACGCGGAGCATCTTCTTGACGAGCGTGTGGTCCATGTCCACCGTCCACTGCATCTTGCCAAAGACCTCGAGCTGCCGTCGGAAAAAGTTGTTTGGGCTATTTCCAAGTGGATTTTAACAAGGGAGGACGGATGAGGGGTGACGGTACCAGGCCATGCTGTGTCTTGCACGAATGATCGCAAAGGCCTCTGCAAACTGGAGCTTTTGCGAGTGCATGATATAAGCGATGATCATTGACGAGCTTCGAGAGATGCCTAGATCGGGTGGGGTGGGATTACAATTATTCTCTCTCTCTTTGAGAGCGATCGCCAGCTTTTCTACCTGCGGCACAGTGCACCAGGACCGGCCCCTTCTTGAACCCCTCCTCGATGAATGCGATCGCCTTGGGGAACAGGTCGAGGATGACCTCACTGTCCACGTCCACAACGTCTGGAAAGCACAGGTAGTCGAAGCCCTGCTCGCCCAGCTCCAGGTCAAACCCGACCGATAAGACCGACTTGATCGCAGCGGCCCTCAGCTGGTCAAAGCTGCGTGCAAACTCGACGCTGAGCGTCCCTTTGTGTGTCAGACAACCAGCCCACTCATTCAATGCCAACGTACTTGCTAATGATCAACGGCGTGGGTGCAGGGAGGATCTCCCGCGACATCGGGCTGTAGCCAAACATCCTTTTGCTGTTGTCTGTCTTTCCGGGTGTTAACAGGGCTCTTTACAGTCGAACGTTGCGCAAAATGACACGAAAACGCACGCGTGGCGGCTCTGGTCACCATTTTGTAAAGTGCGCCTCCCTGCAAAACTCCCTCCACAAACTTCAAAAAACTTTCGACAAAATGGTCACGACCGACGTTCAGCTCAAGGACGCAGCCCAGGACGGGATCTCTGCCGTCGCCTTTAGGTGTGTCCTTATCCCCAAACCTCCTCTCCAATACCTGACCCGTTTGGTGCGTTCTTCTTGTTCTCAAAACCAGCAAGCAGACGAGCAACAACACGCATCTGCTCGTGGCCAGCTGGGACGGCACGGTTCGCCTGCACGACTTTGCCGCCAACGAGGTGCGCGCACGGTTCGACCAGACGTACCCGCAGCTGGACGCGTGCTTTGGAGCGGACGGCACAAGGGCGTTCTCGGGCGGGCTCGACAGGACAGTTCACAGGTGATTTTCTTTTTTTTGAAAAACCGTTACAGAACTAATTTTGCCATGTCGTATTTTTTTTACTAGCTACGATCTCGTGAAACAGACACAGACGACGCTGGGCACGCACGATGACACCATCCGCACCGTTGTGTATCATGCCCAGTCGAGTAATCTACTTTTTTGCATAGTTTTTTCCAATTAGAAAATAATTATTCATGAATTTGTAGATGTACTCTTGACGGGCAGCTGGGACAAGACGGTCAAGCTGTGGGACCCCCGTGCCTCCACACCGGCACAGGGCACGTTTGCTCAACACGACACTGTGTACACAATGGACGTGACGGACCGGCGGCTGGTCGTGGGCACGGCAGGGCGACAGGTCAGCGTGTTCGACTTGCGCAACTTGAGCGAGCCCGAGCAGAAGCGCGAGTCGTCTCTCAAGTTCCAGACGAGGTGCATCAGGTGCCTCCCTTCTGGCGAAGGGTATGCGCTCAGCTCGATCCAGGGACGCGTGGCCGTCGAGTACTTTGACCAGGCCCCAGAGATCCAGAAGCGCAAGTTTGCCTTCCGCTGCCACCGCGTCAAGGAGAACGGCGTCGAGACTGTCTACCCCGTCCACGCGATGGCATTCAACGCAAAGCACGGGACGTTTGCCACGGGCGGCGGCGACGGGATCGTCAGCGTGTGGGACCCCGTCAACCAAAAGCGCCTTCGCGAGTTTCCAAAGTACCCAGCGGCGATCTCGTCCCTGTCCTTTTCGCCCAATGGAGACTACCTCGCCATCGCTGCATCGTACGCTTGGGAGGACGGCGAGAAAGAGTAATGCACAAAAAAAAAGAAAAAATATTTTTTTTGGAAGCCTAATTTTTAATTAGACAATTTGACACCACAAATGCCGTCTTTGTCCGCGCCGTTCCCGAGAGCGATGTCAAGCCCAAGCCCAAGGCGTGATAGCATTCTTTTTGTTCTTCTTGTAATGTCTGCGTCGGTTTTTCTCGACAAATATGAATGTTCAGTGTTACATAAGGGAGCCAGAAAGAAAGAGGAAAGAAAACAATCGCGGTCCCATCAAGGGCCCGTACACGTACAAAAAAAAGAAGAAGGGAAAATAGTGCAAAAAAATAAGTGTTCCTATCTCTAAACGAGTCAAAGACAAATAGAAGAAGAAAAAGTAGGGAAAAAAAGGAGGGGATGCTCGTGAAGTTTCGTTCAATCGTTTTCATTAGATGACTTCGACATACGTGTTGGGCCTGCACAAAATTAAAAAAAAAAAGTATGCTTTTGTTAGACTCAAAGGAAACGAAGCGGTCGGAGCAGCATCATACACAAAGCCTTGTTGGCCGCCCAGGGAGACCGTCCACCATTCAGGGTCATCCATGCCGACAATCGTCAGTACGTCGCCCTCCTTGATCGAGAGCTCACTCTCGTTGGACGCGGTGAAGTCGTACATGGCACGGCACTTGCCGCCCACGGCCGGTGCTGCCGTTGATGCCGCTGCCCAAAAAAAAAACAAAAAAAAAAAAGTTAGTACTTGCAAATGCTAGTCTGCCTTTACCAGGTGGAGAGGCGAAGCTGCTGTTGCTGTAGCTGCTCGAGTCTTCTTCGGCGCTGTAGGACGTGCTTGCGTAGGACGTGGAGCCGCGAGAGACGCCGGTGGAGCCGAGGATCTGCGAGTACTGGCTGTGGAGGTCTTGAAGCTTGGCCATGTAGTTCTTTATGCTGTTGAGTTGGTGTTCCGAGGTGACGCGGGTGGTGTCGTTGGCAAACGAGGGCTGGTCCTTGTAGACCTTGAGCAGGTTTTCCATGCCGGCCAGACCCTTTTGCTGCGAGGCAATGTCTGCTTCGATTTCGCCAATCGTCACGGACACGGATTCGCCGCGTCGCTGGGCCGCCATTGGGTTCTTTTGGTCGAGTGCCTGAAGGAAAGCGAGTTATTGTAACAAGAAAGAGAGCTGACGCGGGTGAGCGTACGTAGGTCTGGTAGAGGACGTCGTCGGGTCGTTGGTTGCCGGTTCCCTTTTGCTGCGCGGCCGCTTCAATGTCGGCGTTGGCATCAATCTGGGCAGTGTCGTTTCGGATCTTGTTATGGCTGTCGGTGAGCTGGGGGTAGACGTTGAGGTGGATGTCGGCAAACTTTTCGAGGTCTTGACGGAGGTGAGAGATGCGGGCCTGGTCCTGTGCTTGGTATTCCTGCACAAGCACGGTTTGGTTGAAATGGAATCTCACTCGTATTACCAAGCAGCACGTCACAAACGCGCCCTCCCACGAGAGCTTGGTCTCGCGCACCTTGCGCACGCTCAGACGAAAATCCTTTTCGGCCGCATCTGCGTCCTTCTTTGCCTTTTCATAGTTTTTGTTTGCCTAGGGACGATTCGTGTTCAGGCGACGCCCAATCGATTCGATTGGCGAGCTTACCTTGGCGAGCTCCTTCTCGTTGCCGGCGCTCTTCGTGACCGCCTCTGCAGCCTGCTCCGCCGCCTTGCTCGCGGAATACGAGGTCTTGCGCGACTTTTTAGGTCGACTTGATGTTAGATATCTACATATAAAAAAAAAAAGTACACACGTGCCTTCTGCTCTGCCAACTTGGCGGTCTGGTACGCCTTGTCGGCCGCGAGGTACTTCTTGTCCAGCTGCGCAACGAAGAGAGAGTATACGTTCAAATCGACTATCGGGGCTATAAATAACATACCCCTGTGCGGTGCTTGGTCTGCTCCTCGCGGAACGTCTCGAGGCCCTTGATAATGTCGTTCTCAATGCCCGCGTGGATCTGCTGGAACTGCTTGGCCTGGTTGTCGATCTCGAGGCGCAGGTTGTCCCAGAAGGCCTTCATCGTGCTAACGAAAACAGAAGGCGTGTGTGAATCCCCACTTTGGTGCACGTTTTTTTTTTTTCAGAGCGCAAAATTTTTTTTACCCAAAGTCCTCCTTGGCAAGCGAGGCCACGCTCTTGCTCAGCTTGCTCAGGCCCTTCGCGTACTCGGCGTCGAGCGAGGCCTTCTCGTGCAGCAGCTTGGCGGCAGTCTTGGCGGCGTCGTTGCCAGTGCGCATGTGCTTGACGAGTGTCTCGTACCCGGTTCCGTTCTATTATTTATTTTAAGAGAGGGGTGGCTCCGGGGGGGCGCGCGCCAAAGGCGTGCGCTCGCTGGGCTCGGTGGCTTACCCAGAAGGCTTCGTCCCAAGGCATTTGCAGCAAGCTTCCTTCAAAACAAACTGTTAGGGTTGTGAGTGTCGATAAAGATGGTTAATTTTGCATGCAGAGATCTGAGATGGTTGAAGACAGAAAATACATGTATAGGCTGCATTGACTTGGTTTCTCACCTGTTGTGCACTCGAGGTTACGTACAGTAAAAAAAAAAAATAGTAATTTTTTTTTAAAAT
>Ga0302230_10002075_pt1 | contig 12236 bp, 18 predicted proteins | sample II_Palsa_N2_1_FD_193523 | JGI IMG/M metagenome (GOLD analysis project Ga0302230, IMG submission 193523) | Peat permafrost microbial communities from Stordalen Mire near Abisko, Sweden - II_Palsa_N2_1 | ecosystem: Environmental > Terrestrial > Soil > Palsa > Peat permafrost | place: Sweden... | reverse complement strand
GCCAGCTGGTGCTCAAAGTGCGCTTAGTAAAAAACGCAGGGCGTGTTCAGAGTACCATCAGGTCCGTGTCCTCCAGCGGGTGCTTGGCCGTGAAATGCGGCGCGTTGCACGAGCACTCGTCCGCCACGGCAAAGAAGGCGTCGCTGGGCATCGACAGCAGCCGCAGCGACGGCAGCTTGACCAGCGGCAAGTGGCAAAAGGCGCAGGCCAGGTCGTGCACCTTTTGGTGGCGGTTGTGCTCGTCTTTGTCATCGCTGTCGTCATTGCTATCGTCGTCGTCGTCGTCGTCGTCGTCGTCTTGGACATCGTTGCCGCCGTTCTGGCTGTTGAGAAGAGAGCCCTGGAGGGACACGGTCGTGCCATCGACGGCCGTCACGACCATGCGCTGCAGGTTGAACGCAAACGGGGACTTGAGCTCGATGCGGTCGTCCAGGCGGATCGAACGGTCGCTCACAGCGACGGTGGGCGGCCGCATTGCCGTCGTGTCCGTGGAGGAGATCGTGCCGTGGCACTTGGCCACGTTTGGCAGCAGCTCAATGTGATAATTTGGCATGTGTGCTGATCGATGAAACTGCGCAAATCGACGCGAACTAACTTTAACTACATAGGATCAAAGCCTCCGTGATCCGAAGAACTAGGAAAGAACAATATTTTTGGTTGTAGCAATTCATGGGTTTGTCCTCTTTCGCCAGCTAGTCCCACTCGTCGTCACCGGCACCCTGCAGCTTTTCCTGGGGCAACGGCTTAACATCGGCCTGCTTGCCTTGGGTGAAGATCTTGTAGGTCCAAGCATCGGCGGGCTGGTCACCGGCAAAGTTCTTGAGAAAGTTCTAAACGGGAACGAGCAGACGTTGAAAAAAAAAAAAACAATTTAAAAAAACCAGCATACGTTTGCCGCATCGACACGCGTAATGAAATCGAGCAAGGGCGCCTTGCCTCGTGTCTTGACACGGACCTTTTTTTTTTCAGAAGATTGTATTAAAAAAATAGTAAATATCGATTTGGCCTTACCGACTCGCCGTTCTCAAAGTCGAGCTGCTGCACGGCCGTCTCATCGCCCCAGATCTCGACGAGGGTGGGGTCCTTGTTGTCAAACTTTGTCAGGTCCACAAACGTGCTTCCCCACAGGGCCTTCATGTCTGCGATCGTGACCTCGCCCGACTTGTCGCGCTGCTCGTCCTTCCACGAGCTCTGCAGGAACCCCGTCGAGACCTTCTTGGTCGTGCCCACGGCGTACTCGACCTCGTTGCCGCCCTCGTCGTACTGCCGCTGGAACGCCTTCTTGTTGACATCGAGCGTGAGCACGGCATAGCGCTTCTTGGCCCCCGTCCCGTCCGTCAGATTCAATCGCTTGCGCGAGATCAGCGTCGCCTCAAACACGAACCCGCCCGTCTTGGTGTTGCCGCTCAGCGCAGCCTCGTCCCACGCACCGCCCGACACGGATGCGTTCACGAGCGGGGTTGACTGCAACGGGCCCTGCTTGTAGATGGCGTGCTCGCGGCTCATTTGTTATTTTCTTTTCGAGTGGATCTGTGGATCTGTAAAACGAACGAATAGGGGGGTTAGGGTGCACGAGAGAGAGGAGAGAGAGAGAGAGAGAGAAACACGGCCAAGCAACAAAACAACAAAACAAGGCACGTATTACGTAAACTCCTTTGTGCAAAAGTGTACGTGCCACGTACCACTTACTTTTCTTAAGGCAGCGCCAAACTATGCTCATCAAAGTCAAGGTATAACAGACGACACTGCGCCTTACTAACGTCCATGTGACCTTTCACCAACCTCCTCTGTTTATGTCTTGCCTCCCGTGTTGCTTTTGGAAAACGCCGCCTGCGTTTTTTCGGGGGGGGGTAACCACCTCACTGCTGACGATCGCCGCCGTCGTCATCAACACACGCACACACGCACACACAACACAAACACGGGCCTGTCTTCGTGAACGGCACAGGCACTCACGGGCAAGGAGGTAACGGGCCAGGCTGTTTGCTGCACGCCCCAATTAACATGCCATGCAGATTGAGATCGACATTGAGCCGTCCGACCGCATCTCGCGCATCAAGGAACGTGTCGAGGAGAAGGAGGGCATCCCGCCGGTGCAGCAGCGACTCATCTTTGGTGGCAGGCAAATGTAGGGTGCTCTTTTCGGAACCAAAGCCCGTTTTAAACGTGCCTTTTAGGAACGATGACAAGACGGCACAAGAGTACGGCATTGAGGGTGGCTCGGTTCTCCACTTGGTGCTCGCCCTGCGCGGAGGGAGGTTCTAAGGTTTCCTAACTAAATGGTTTAAACAGTTGTCTGTACCCTTTCTTTTTTTTTTCCTTCTTGGCTAAACAATACAAGAAAAACAAAAACTTAGCAACTTTTTTTTATTTTAAAATCGGTGACTGAGGAGTCGCACTCTCGATCAGACCGAATAGGTGCGATCGCGGCCGTCGGAATCGAAATCGTCGCCATCGTCATAGTCGTCATAGTTGTCCATGCCGTAGCCCACGGGGACGCCGTTGCCAGCGCGCATTGCTTGGGCATAGTTTGCCATCATGGCCTGGTCGTACATCACAAACTGGAGCGAGCCATTTTCGACCACGATTTCTGTCGCAAAAACAAAAAATTAGGAAAAAAAAAAACAGAAAGACGTACGATCGCCAGACATTTCCCGCAGCAGGCTCGTGTCACCAGCGGCCGCAGCGGCGGCTGCGGCTGCGGCCGCGGCGTTTGCGGCCGAAAAGGAGACGGGCACGTGTGTGATTAGATCTGCCAGACCTGGGTTGGCCGCTTGGATCGCATGCAAGCCATAGTGTTCCGAGCCCGGCATGTCGCGTGTCCTCGAGGAAATAACCGAGTTGAGCTGCAGGATGAGACGTTGCAAGTTCTCCATCAACTGTTGCAGAAGAATTAATTAGTGAGGTGAACGGGCTAAAAGCATGTAAAGCTTGCCTGCTTCTGGGCAGCCAGCTGCTCTGAGAGATCGTTCGACTGCTTGTGGAGAAGGCTGTTGATCTCCTCCGCATTTTCGGGAGAGCTTGGTCCTTGAGCAGACTCGTACTTGACTCCGTGCTGCTGCTGCTTTTGCTGTTGCCCAGACGCTGCTGCCGCTACGGCAGCACCACCGCGTTGTTGCAGATCGCGAATGTAGTCGACCGTCTTCTTGAGGATGTTGACCTTGTTGGGCTGGGTATTCCCAAACTCGTCGCAGTAGGGCACAATCGCACGCAGCTGGCCAATGTGCATGTTAAACTCGCGCCTGTACCTCCGCTCCATCGCCGAATGCGCCAGCTTTTTCTCCTGTTTGGTCACAAAGTGGATCGGCTTGCCGGTGATCTGCTCGGGCGCCCTGCTATTTTTGGATACTTTTATTAGGCATGTTTTTACAGTTTTTTCGGTGGGGTGGGGCGTACGAAATGGCCACTTTGCCGCTGAGATTGAACGGGTAGTGCGGTGAGGCCGCATCGTGCTGTAGTTGCTGAGGCGACACTGCGAACCGCTGAGGCGACACTGCGAACCGCTGAGGCATTGGCAACCCGCCAGTCGCTGCTGCCGCCGCCGCCGCCGCCGCCGCCGCCGCCGCCGCAGCAGCAGCAGCAGCCGACCCTGGCGCCAACGTAGCTGCAGGCGGAATACCCGTGATGGATACATTTGACGACGACGGCGAGGACGTCTGTGACCTGTCTGCTGGGCCTGGCGCTGCAGTTATTGCCGCGGGCGCCACCGTCACCGTAGCAGACGACATTGCATTAAAGTTGGCCACGGCCGCTGCCACCACAGTCGCGGGATTGTAAGGGTACATAACAGGGACGGTTGGCGCGTTCGGATGCTGGTTCCACAGGTACCCGCCGCTGGCGCTGATCCCCTCTGGCTGGAACATGAGGTGCGGCTGCACGGGCGGCGGCGCACCAGACAACGAGCCCCCCCACGGCCACTGGACACCGGCACCACCAGGGGGGATCTCCCCGGCGCCAAAGTCGTACACAGGCACGACACCCTTGAAGTCGCTCAGCTCGCCGTAGGACCGTGACCTCCGCTTGGCCTTGCGATCTGCTGCTATGGCAGCTGCCGACATTGGCGGTGGTGCTGCCGTTGCCTTGGTCCCTGTCGTCGTCGTCGTCGTCGTTGTTGTTGTTGTTGGTGCTGTTGGTGCTGTTGCTGCTGTTGACGAAGGGGGATCCCCTTGGTGACCACCGACGGGGCTGGCGACACCGCTGGACGACGACCGTGCTGCGGCTGCTGACCTCAACGTCCGTGCTCCGGCTGCGGCCGCGGGCCCACTTGCCGCCGACCCCGGGCCCGTCGCGGCCGCTGTCGTCTGCACGTGGCCGCTCTTCATCCTGTCCCGAAAATAGGGGCATTAGGGGGTTTGTTATGTTTTTGCGCAGATTTCAAATAGCAAAACGCGGCGAAAAAAGAACGCGACGATATTGACACCCACACTGGATTGGCCGGTGCCCCGGTAGAAGCCTCCGCTCATAAGAAAAACGAACAAGGGGCTAACCAACCCAAACAACCCCCCAACAACAGACCCAAAAAGGAAATCGAGCGTTTTGGCGTGGCAACGATCGATTGGTCCGATCGTAATCGCACCAATCAGAATAAATCCCTCAGAAAAAGTCGATAAAAGCTGTTACGCTTTCGACTAAGCTTTATGCTGCAGGCTGTTTGGCACGCCCCTTCTTCTTGTGCACGTCCTCTCGTGCTCTGGGTGTGCACGTCGTCGACGGACCCAACTCATTACTCCACTCCCTCGCGCTCTCTCTGGCGCACGCCACATCGTTCCATCGACTTTTCTTTGTGTGGTCTCACTGGATCGTTCTGTCGCCTTCCCCGTCCAATCTCTCCAACGAACTGAATTCATCAAGCACATATTTTTTAATCCGATTTCTTTCTTTTATTTCTTTCTTTCTTCAGTTCTTCATCACTGGCGCAGTCGACTAAGATTTGGCAAAGTTACTAACCGACGCTCTCCTAGTCATATGGCGAGCGCTGAGGCGAAAACGTATGAGGTGGAAACGCTTGGCCTCCACGGCGGCCAGGCCCCCGACCCCGCCACGGGCGCGCGCGCCGTTCCGATCTATCAAACGAGCAGCTTCACCTTCCACAACACCAAGCACGCGGCCGAGCTGTTTGCGCTGGACGAGCCCGGCCACATCTACTCACGCATCAGCAACCCGACCACGGACGTGCTGGAGAAGCGGATTGCGCTGATGGAGGGCGGCGTGGGCGCGCTGGCAACGGGCAGTGGACAGGCCGCGGCCACGATCACGATGCTGACGCTGCTGCAGGCCGGCGACGAGGTCGTCGCCGCCTCCACGCTGTACGGCGGCACGTACCACTTGCTCGCGGATACCCTGCCCAAGTTTGGCGTCAAGACCACCTTTGTCGACCCCGACGAACCCGAGAACTTTCGCAAGGCCGTGACCGACAAGACCAAGGCCATCTACGCCGAGACAATCGGCAACCCAAAGCTCAACGTGCTCGACATCGAGAAGGTGGCCGCCATCGCCAAGGAGAACAAGATCCCGCTCATCCTCGACTGCACGTTTACCACGCCGTACATTCTCCAGGCCTTCAACTATGGCTGCAACATTGTACGCTATTTTTTATTTATTTTAAATGTCGCCTTATCGATGTTTGTTTTTTTTCCACCCCTGCATCTTAGGTCATCCACTCGGCCACAAAATGGATCGGCGGCCACGGCACGTCCATCGGCGGGCTGATCGTCGACGGTGGCAACTTTGACTGGACCAAGAGCGGCAAGTTCCCCGGGTTCACCACGCCCGATCCGTCGTACAACAACATGGTCTACGCGGACGACTTTGGCACGCTTGCCTTTATCACCAAGGCACGTGTGCAGATCATGCGCGACGTGGGCAGCTGCATCTCGCCCTTCAACAGCTTTCTGCTGCTCCTGGGCATGGAGACCCTGCATGTCCGCATGCGTGAGCACTGCGCCAATGCCCTCCACGTCGCAGAGTTCCTGCAGCAGCACCCGGGCGTCGCCTGGGTCAACTACCCGGGGCTCAAGACGCACGCCTCGCACGAGCTCGCTCAAAAGTACTTTCGCGACAACACGTTTGGCGCGATCGTCGTCTTTGGCATCAAGGGCGGGCGCGCGGCCGGCATGAAGTTTATCGAGGCGCTTGCCCTGTGGTCCCATCTGGCCAACGTGGGCGATGCCAAGTCGCTCGTCATCCACCCGGCTTCGACGACCCACCAGCAGCTGACCAAGGACGAGCTGGTCAAGGCCGGTGTGAGTGAGGACCTGGTCCGCCTCGGTACTTATTCTGTGATTATTTTTACTTACTTGTTTACTTGTTTTTTTTTTTCGTGCAAAAGCGGTTGGACTCGAAAACATCAAGGACCTCCTTGCCGACCTCGACCAGGCGCTGTTCAAGGGCGCCGAGGGGATCGACCAGGGCGCATCCGCCCCCAACAGCAACGCCCAGCCGGTCGACTACAACAACGAGGGCCTGATCAAGTGGGTCTGCGCCAAGCCCATCCGCACACACACGATCGACGGCAAGGACCTCACCCGCCCGACCGTCATCGCCGTCGTGGGCCTGTCCAACAAGGAAGGACGCCCCAGCTTCCGCACGGCGCGCAAGCTGCAGCGAATGGGCTACAAGATTGTCCCCATCAACCCGACCTACCCCGAAGTAAAGAACATAAATAAACAATACGTGTATTAAGAATACCATAAAGGTGCTGGGGGAAAAGAGCTACGCGTCGCTGAAGGACGTGCCGTTTGATGTGGACGTCGTGCAAGTGTTCCGCGCCAAGGAGCACGTCATGCCCGTTGCCCAGGAGGCCATCGCCCAAAAGGACCGCCTCAAGCTCAAGGTCTTTTGGTTGCAGGAGGGCGTCATCAACCACGAGGCGGCTGCGACCGCCTCGGCCAGCAAGCTTGGCATGGTCATGAACCGATGCATCTACAAGGAGGCCCAGCGCATGCAGGGACCCATGCAGACCTACTAGGGAAGAGGTCTTGCGTGTGTGTGTTTGTCAGTACAAAAAGGAACATCAGTTTTAGTAATTTTTTTTTTTTTCTCCATATGATTGTTATTAAACTATTTGTGACGGGTCCCGATCGGGCTTGGCGAGGGGCGTGCCACCTATCCTGCCAGTGTTGGGGGCGGACGCGGACGCACCGTTGCCGTTTATGGTTGTCATTTCGTGCGGCTGTTCGCGTCGTACGACGGGGGCGGTGAAGTCCTCCCACTCGTCCTGCAACAGGTGGATCTCGTCCTCGACCATGCCTGCGACGCGGCCACCGGTGTCGCGGACACAGATGCCGGTCCAGAGGAGGAACTCGTACGAGTAGTGGGGGAACTTGACGATGAGCGAGATGACGCCGAGGACGATGAGCACAAGCGAGATGTCGACCGCGAGCAGCTCCTCCTGGATCAGGTCCACAAACTCGATTTGGATGATTGGCAGGGTGCTGGCCAGCACTGCCACGGTGAGCTGCAGCTGCTGCACGGCCAGGTGGGTCATCTCGTCGACAAAGGCGTCGACGGGCATACCAATCTTGGCCGCAAAGTACTGGGCAAACTGTTGCCGGCGAACGAGGACTGCCTGCGGATGGTCCACAAAGAAGAGGCTGTTGTTGATCTTTGGGTGCACCATGGGGGCGTAGTTTGGCCCTCCGCAGCGCTCGACCGTGGACGTGACCTGCAGCACCGCGGTCTCGACGTGGTTGAACTCGAGGATGTCGAGCACGAGCCGCGACGAGTCGTTGTACCACAGAAAGTCGTAGAAGGCAATGACCATGGCCTTGGGCAGCTCTGTGGGCACGCCATAGATCTCTGGGTGGCTCATCATCAGTCGGATATGCCCGCAGCCCACGTGGCTCGAGTTGGTGACCTGTGCCATGAGCGCCGGGAGGAGGTGCGGGGGCGGGTTGAGCATGTCCATCTCGAGCAGGTCCGAGCCGACCGAGTGGGCTAGCCGCTCGGCCGAGTGCTCGTCCGTGTGCATGTACATCTGCGGGCGGAACGTGTCGTGCGTGTAGAGGAAGTCGGACAGGTACCAGTACACGGACGCGTTCCAGCCCATGCCCGGAAGGGGCAGCTGCCCGCCGTACCGCTCGAAAACGGTCATGGCCACAATGAACTCGGCTGCGTCGCCGCCGGGCGTCGAAACGACGTAGCTCTCGTCGCGCCCGTCAATGCACGCAAACACGGTGCGGTTGGCGTCGATAAAGGGCGTGAAGGCGGGCCGCGACACGTGGTTGTACACGTCGCCCGTGGTCAGTCCCTTGCCGTACTTCAAGTACTCGATCTTTTTTTTTTTTTTTTTTTTTGGGTCAATTGCAAATCACGCCTCTTCGTACCGCTTACCTTGTAGTCCACGTCGCTGCACTGCACCACGTCCGACGTGGGCGCCAGCGTGCCCAGCATCGTCGTCCCTGTGGGCTCCTCATAGTAGCCGCTGTTGCCGCCGCCGCCGCTCGCGGCATCGGGCAGGCTCGCGTCCGGGTCGGTCAGCTGGGCCGTGGCCGTGTCCGTGGTGGCCATCAGCAGCAGCAGCAGCAGCAGGACGGGCAGGGACAGCAGTGCCGGGCCGCTAGGCCGCAGACAACGACCCCTGTCCTCGAGCATGAGAAACACTGAACAAGAAATGCGTCATTTCCATTTTACGCGAGTGGGGATCCCTGAGGATCAACTTTCTTGCGCGCCGCGATCTTGTGTGCTTGGACCGATGATGGCACAGCAACAGCAGCAACAGCAGCAGCAGCAGCTGCAACAATTGCAGCAGCAACAACAGCAGTCGTCGTCCAAGTTTGAGCTGTCGCTGAACGGGCTGGTGACGAATGAGCAGCATGGGCGGTTGGTGCAGCTGCTGCGCGGCGTGTGCGCGCTCAGTGCGGATGTGTGTGAGCACGAGGTGGCGCTGATCCCATCGGCCAATGGTAACGCTGGCGCGGTTGTGAACTGTGAATGCTGACGGGCCAATACATTGAATGCAGTCAAGTTGCAAAAGGGCAAATACAACAAGACGGCGTTGAGCATCGGCGATGTGCCCCTCCGGCTCAGGAGCCACATCACCGAGCGCAAAAAGATGGTCGATGGCGTGGCCACGACCGAACGCGTGCGCGAACCGTGGTAAATCTAATGCAATCCATCGTTATCTATTTGACAATAACCTCAAGGAGGCTATGCCACTTTGGCAACCCCGAGCCCGACCGTGACCGCAAGAAACAGGTGACGGTGAGGTCGATCGGTTCAGCCGACATGGGCGGGATGCCCCTCGAGTGGCTGATGAACCTGGGCTACAGCCTCGACTTTGAGTTTGTGCGGCAGGGCCAGCGGTTTGTGTACGCCAACACGATCAACGTGAGCGTGACAAAGATGTACAAGCTCGAGCACGAGTTCAATATCCACGGACCGCTGCACCTGCTCGACAAATACGCCCACCACTGGCTGGTCGAGGTGTCGGTGCAGGTCACGCAGGAGGGCCTGGCCGAGCATAACTCGCACGTCAACAACCTTAAGAACTTTGCGGGGTACCTCGGCGGCGTCGTCGATCTCGTCCAGGTCGATCACAGCACTTTTATCCTCAAATAATTTAAACGTACAGTTGGTTACGAGTACATCAATATACAAACACAATTTTTTTTTAAATTTTTTTTTTTTTAACAACTATTGCTGGCTCAGCTGGCGCAGTAGCATGTCACGTTCTTTCCTCAGTTTGGAGATGGATGCTTGGCCCGTGGCCACCTTGTCGCTGAGCCCGTCAATGTAATCGGTCGTCTCTGCCAGGATAATAATCTTGGCAGCCTACAAAACAAATAAATACTTGAAACTTTCACAGATCCGTACCTTGTCGTGAGCAACAGAGGGCACGTGCTGGCGGAGACGCTGGAACTCGACGCGGAGCTCCTTGCGACGGCGGCGCTCCATCTCGTTGTGCGAGACCTTGCGTACTCCCGTCATCCTATATTAAAAATAAATAATTGTAACACAAATATTCAAGTTTTAAAAACTCACTTTCTCCTGCTGCGGCGACCAGAGCCTGTGGAAGATGCGTCGTCCTCGTCCTCGTCGCCTTCCTCGTCGTCGTCGTCGTCCTCGTCGTCATCCTCCTCGCCGCCCTCGTCGTCCCCCTCGTCATCGAGCTCGTCGTCCTCGTTCACGTCATACTCCTCTGCGGGGAATCGGCCGCTGGCCTTGCCTCGGCGCTTGCGTTGCTGCTTGGCACCAGACTGTGGCACCTGGGCATCGTCATTGGGCGCGTACTCTTTTTTGTCCTCGTCATAGTACTCGAATCCAGCGACGTAGGGACCAGTGCTAGACGAGGAACCAGCAGGCACAAATGCGTCAGAGCCGTAGATCGACTGCCGCTGCTGCTGGAGGAACTGCTTGGGGGGATGCTTGCCGCCGCCACCGGCATAGTACACGGGCTCCTCGTTTGAGTCGGTCGAGTTGCCCCCCGTGCTCTGGGGTCGTTGCTGCAGCAGGTACTGCTCTTGCTCTTGGAGGAGGGTGGGCAGGTCCAGATTGGACGAGTCGCTGTCGTAGGACTCGAGCAGATCGCGGCGCTTGGAAGGGATCGTGCCTCGCTTTCCGACCGGACGACGGCACGAGTGTGGCTGCCGGGCGAGCACGGCGGCGTTGGCCATTGCCATTGCTCCGCCGATCACGGGCGAGGAAGGATCGCTGCCGCTGCCCTCGCCGTCGACGTTGTTGCCGGTGACGTTAACGTTGTTGCTGCTGCCGCCGCCGCCGTTCTTGCTGTTTGCAGGGACCTGGAGGTGCTTGGTGCGCGGTCGGCCTCGCTTGTTGATCTTGGGCGGGGGCGGCTGCAGATGCGCCATCGCCTGCTGCTGCTGGTGCTTGAGGAGCAGCTGCTGTTGCTGCTGCTGCAGCTGGTAGTAGTGGTCCGGCGGCATCGGCACGCTCAGCCCAGTGTACGGGATGGCGAACTGCTGTGGCGGCTGCATCTGCTGCGTGCCCATGCTGTTGCCGTCGGGCTGCTGGTCAAAGACGTAGCCACGAGGGGGCATGTTGCCGTCAATGTCGTTGGGCGTGACGCAGCTGGAGCCGCCGGGCGAGCTCATGGCCGTGTAAACGTTCTGGTGCTGAGCTGACGCGAGATTGATCGACGACGGGATCGCTGGCTGCCACATCTTGTTGCCTTTGTTGGACCCAGCCCCGGCCATCATCCGGATCGACGGCGGGATGTCGGGTCCCTGGGTGTGGATGGCCAGTGCGGCTGCGGCTGCGGCCGAACCCGAGGGCACGGGCGACGCAGCAGGCGCAGGGCTGACCGATCGGCCGTTGCTGTCGACGAAAAAGGGCGTGTTGGCCAGCGTGCGAGTGAGGGCGGCCGATTCGGCGTACTCGCCAGTGCTGTTGTTGTTCAGGGGCTGATACAGCGGCGTGGACACGACCGACGACACCGACGACGACAACGAGACCAGCGAGTCGCTCGAAAAGGTGTTGTCGTACGAGTCGCGCACGAGCATGTTGTCCAGCAGGCCCACCACGTTCTCGCCGCTGCCGTTTTGGCCATGATTGCCACTGCCATCGCCGTTGTTGCTGTTGTTGTTGCCTGCGCCACCAGAGAGGGACGAGAGGTCGGTCATCGAGGCAGAGGCCATGTCCGAGTTGCCCATCATGTCGATCGAGCTCGCGCTGAATGCATCGTCCAGGTTGTGTTCCTGGAAGGCAACGGACGAGAGCAGTGCCTCCTGCGAAAAATAATTACAGATGAATTAAATAAATATAGTTATTTATTTGGTTGGTCAGTTTACCTCGCGCTTGACATTGTCCTTGAGCAGAAAGTCGTCCTGGCGGAGGATCGCGTCATCAGCATCGAGCGAGGGCAGGTCAAAGTCGGCGACGTTGAGAGCGGCCCAGTTTTCAAAATGGTCCGTCTTGATGAACCGCGGCGTCGTGGCCGAGTTGGGCGGCTGTGGGTTGGACGAAGATCCCAGCGAGGAGGGGATCTCCAGCTGCAGCATCGACATTTGTTCCTAAATAAAACACAATTAAAACAAATTCAATTAAAGAATTAAAAAAAAGGCACAAAAGATAGATATCCTCCAAAGCGATAACATGCCATTCGATATCCCTGCTCCCCACGCGCCCCCCCTCCCCTTTCCAAAGGAACAACAAAGTTACAACGTAAACGACCCTTTGTCAACGCAGCAGACTCTTCCCCATGAAAAAAAAATTCCGTGCCGCGTTCAACGTACTAATACGGTTGACGCAACTGCTGGTATAAAGGTGTTTGCGACGTT
>Ga0302230_10002070_pt1 | contig 12254 bp, 18 predicted proteins | sample II_Palsa_N2_1_FD_193523 | JGI IMG/M metagenome (GOLD analysis project Ga0302230, IMG submission 193523) | Peat permafrost microbial communities from Stordalen Mire near Abisko, Sweden - II_Palsa_N2_1 | ecosystem: Environmental > Terrestrial > Soil > Palsa > Peat permafrost | place: Sweden... | reverse complement strand
TCTCACTCCAAACCCCCGCTTTTTTTTTTTTTTTAATCGGATTTCTTTATTCGTAAACTGTAAAAAGAAAAACAAACAAGTTAAAAGGCCCTGTTAAAAGTGGATAGCCTTCTTGACGCCATGGGTCATGAGGGCGGCCTCCTTGAAGGCCTCGGAGAGGGTTGGGTGTGCGTGGCATGTTCGTGCAATGTCCTCGCTGGAGGCACCGTACTCGAGGGCCAGGACGGCCTCGGCGATCATCTCGCCAGCGTTGGGTCCGACAATGTGGACACCGAGCACTCGGTCCGTCTTGGCATCGGCGATGACCTTGACGCTGCCATCGGCGTCATCTGTTGACATATTATTAGAATTTCTCCTCGTGGCGTTTTTATTTTTATTTTATTTTTTACCGTTGGTGCGCGCGCGCGAGTTGGCCATAAAGGGGAAGGCACCAACGTTGTAGGCGACGCCGGCAGCCTTGAGCTCCTCCTCGTTCTTGCCGACCCAGGCGACCTCGGGGTGCGTGTAGATGACCGAGGGCACGGTGGCATAGTTGACGTGGCCGTGGCCACCGGCAATGTTCTCGACGCAGGCAATGCCGTCCTCCTCGGCCTTGTGGGCGAGCATGGGGCCGTGGATGACGTCGCCGATGGCAAAGATGCCGGGGACGTTGGTCTGGAACTTGTCGTCGACCTTGACGCGGCCCTTCTCGTCCAGGGCAACGCCGACCTCCTTCAGGCCGAGGTTGCTGGTGACGGGTCGGCGGCCGATGGACAGCAGCACGACGTCAGCCTCGAGGGTCTCTGCGGATCCGCCCTTGGAGGACTCGACCAGGACCTGGTGCACGTCGCCCTTTTTGCTGATGCCCATGACCTTTTTGTTACGGTGCAAAAAGTTTAAAAACACAATATCTTAAATAATGGATGGATAAATACCTTGGTGCTGAGCTTGAACTCGAGGCCCTGCTTGGCAAGGACCTTTTGGAGGGTCTTGGACGTGGCTGCGTCCATTCCAGCGCCGATCGAGGGCTGGAACTCGACCACGGTGACCTCGGCACCGAGGCGGCTCCAGACCGAGCCGAGCTCGAGGCCGATGACGCCTCCGCCGATGACGATCAGCTTCTTGGGGACCTTTTGGAGCGAGAGGGCGCCGGTCGAGTCGACGATGGTCTCCTGGTTGACCTAGCATAGAACAGGGTCGGTAAAACTGGAATAAAAAAGTCAGTAGTTTCTTTACGGGGACACCGGGGAAAGGAGTGGGCTCCGAGCCCGTTGCAATGATGACGTTCTTCGTCTTGAGCGAGGTGGTGGTTCCGTCCAGGCCCTTGACGTCGATCTGGTTGGGCGACGCGAACGAGCCGTGGCCCTTAAAGTACTGGACCTTGTTCTTGCGGAAGAGCAGCTCGATGCCGCCCGTGAGGCCCTCCACGGCCTTGTCCTTGGCGCCCAGGAGCGTGGGCAGGTCGAGCTCGACGCCCGACACCTTGATCCCGCGCTTGGCAAAGTCGTGCTGGGCGAGGTGGAAGAAGTGCGAGTTGTTGAGCATGGCCTTGGACGGGATGCAGCCCACGTTGAGGCACGTACCGCCCAGCTTGCCGCGCGACTCGACGCAGGCAGTCTTCAGGCCCAGCTGGGCGGCCTTGATCGCGGCAACGTAGCCACCGGGACCGCCGCCGACAATGACAACGTCGAGCTGGTCTGGTTTGTTTGCATTTATTTATTTTTTTTCAGTGCACCGCTCTGTGGGTTCAATCAGCTTACCGGTCGACGAGGAGGTCGCGAGGGATCGCTTGACGAGCTGTGAGCCCACAACCTGTTTTTTTTTTAGGGGCAACGAGTTAGTTGAACGGGAGAGGAGGGGGGGCAGGGAGCCGCACCTGGGCGAGTGACGACGACGACAGCGACGAGGCACGCGCGGCACGGGACACGCTGGTGAGCATGACGAGGGAAGGACACGAGGGTGGTGAGAAAGTAGGTACCCACAGGGGGGTCACTGTGGTCAAATGGCCGCCGCTAGTTTTTTTTGCCAGCCGATCAATCAGCATTTCAGCAACGAATGCCCGCAGTACCAGTCTCAGTACTTACTTACACTTACTCGCTTACTACGTCACTATCAAGGACAAAATTATCATCATCTGCGTTCAGGATGTTAGGGAAAAGAGGGCCGGCTGGGCGACCGACTGGTTGCTGCTGCCCATCGGGGCGGGCAGGGGACGCGCCGTCTCAGAGTCTGTCTTGAGCTGCTTCTTCGGAGGTGGGGCCGGCACACCTCCTCCTCCTTCGGCCGCCGATGGCGGTTGGTGCTGCTTGGCTAGGGCAAAGTTGTCAATGTCACAGACATCGCCGTCATCGTTGTCCTCGTCGTCCTCAACGCCGTCCGAGTCCATTGCCGCATCGGTGGCGGTCGTGGCAGTGGCCGTGGCCGTCGAGGAGGGAGCAGCACCAGCCGAGGCAGCGGCGGCAGCGGCGGCGGTGGGAACAGGGGACTTGCGAGGGCGCTTGCGGAAGACGTCGTGCTTGAGGTTGATGGGCCGGTCGCTCATGTGGATGCGCTTGTACAGCCCACAGGCGTTGCAGAGCACGGTCGTGTCGTCGTACCGGCGCCAGAGGGGCGTCGATGTCGTGCTGCAGTTCTTGCAGACGAGGTTCTCGGTTGGTACGGCGTACGCGGCAGCAGGAGGCGTCAAACCTGGGGACAGGAAGTACTCGGACTCGGTGGTTGCGGAGAACAGCTTGACCGGCCGGTTCTGCTTGTGGTGCTTCTTAAAGTACAGACCGCATGCATTGCAAAGGGGCTCGCCGTTGAGCGTGCGTCGCCACGTCGGGGTGCTGGTCGCGCCGCAGTTGTGGCACTCTAACCTCGCGCCCGTCTCGGGGTTGACGACCTGCGACACCGCCAGCATGGATCGCGAACGCTGCTGTAGCGGCTGGAGAGGCGGCGGCGGGGGCGACTGTATCCTTGGCGACTGTATCCTTGGCGCGGGCGCGGGCGCGGGCGCGGGTGCGGAGATCTCTGGGGCCGAAAACGATGGAGTTGCCAAGGGTGTCGGCAGTTGTGGCGGTGGAGTGGTGGTCTTTGCGAGCATCGCAGCAGCAAACACGTCCACGGACGCAGCAGCTGCAGCGAAAGAGGAGGACTGGGGAGGAGGCGAGGGGCGTGGCGAGAGCATCGCGGGGGTCGTCGTGCCGGCGACTCTGCCGTTCTGCCAGATGATGCATGGCGAGGAGGACGACATCATCGGGCCGCTCAGCATCGATCCCGAGCGTGGTGCCACGTCGGAGGCGGTCGCAAGGTTTGACGAGTAGTTGGGCAGCACCGAGTGGGTCGCTCCCTAAAAAATAGAAAACAAATTAAAAAAAATATTAAAGTTTCAATTATTATTTTTTTTTGTACCATCGAGGGGATCAGGAGGGAGTAGGCGCTCGGCTGGACCATCTGCTGCCCAACAATATCGGCTGCATCGAGGTGGACAGACACGGCCGACGGCGGAGCGGCCGATGTGAAATAGCCCGCCGTTGTGTGCACAGGCTCCATGGGGGACCGTCTGTGATCCGCGAAATAGCCCCCTGAAGTGGTGGTGGTGGTGGTCATGGTCGCGCCTGCCGAATGCGGGGGCAGTGGATCCATGGGCGAGCGACGATGTGGGTCCATTGCAAAGTACGTTGGGACATGCACCTCCATGGGCGAACGACGCAGTACGCCTGTGGGGTGGTCCACAGGCGATCGCATCACCGCCGACGACACCGACAACGACGAGGGGGCCGAGTGGTCCAAAGGGGATTTGCTCGCCGCTCGTGCCGACATATTCAGCATGGGCGCAAACATGGGCAGCGAAGGACCGTGGCTGGCAACGGCCGCAGCCGCAGCCGACAGGGCCGCCGACGAAGAGGACAACGACGACGACTGGGTCGATAGCGGACGCTGCGCCGTGGGTCGCACAATCTGCATGCTTGCGGGCAAGGACGGTCTGGCCGGCGATCCCGCAAACTAAGCAAAGACGACGATAAAATAAACAAATAAATAAATAAATAAATAAATAAATATCAACGTACGCCGCTCATGTCCAGCATGAGAGAGTCGTCGTTAAAGATCAACGAGCTAAACTCGACCTCCATGTCCATCGCCGCGTCATCCGACTGGAACAGGTCCCTATCGCCCCAACGAAGCAGCAGTTAGCAAGGGGACAGCGCACAAAATCACTTGGGTTACGTTTGCTGCCAAAAGTCGTCTGCGCTGGCCTGTGCCTCCACGTTGCCGCCTATTATGACGTCGTGGGGTGTGGACGCAGCAAGGGCGGCGGTCGGTCCGCTCTGCTGGGAGTGATGCAGGTCATCCGGCAGGGCTTCTAGCCTCGTGGCCAGCACGGCGGCCAGGCTGTGCGGCTTGACAAACACGTTCTTGCGCTTGTGCTGAAGATACCACAGGCGCCACGACAGGTTCTCCAGCCTGCTGCCGTCCTCGAGCGAGTCCTTGATCCTGGGTAGTTTTTTTTTTTCCGTTGAAAGGAGGGATTGGGGTGGTCAACGTGGAAAAAGACGCGGTTTGGGATTAGGTACGGCACCTCGTGCACACGCGCCACGCCTGCTGCAGCTCGTCCTCTGTGTCCATTTCGAGGAAGGGCAGGAAGGGCCTGTTGCCCTTGACCTTGAGCGCTATGGGGGCCATTGGGAGAGCTCAGCCTCGTCCACGACCAGCCACTAAAAAACGTGCGACCTTCGTCACTTTTCTTTTCCCAGGAACCGATTTTTTCTTTTCCGAGTTCAGTTCACTCTGGCCTTTTCCACGACTGATCACTGTTTAGAGGAGGTGGAGGGACCCCTTGAGATACTGGAGGGAATAGACGAGCGGACGGAAGATCGGGGCGGTGTACGTGTTGCGGATGAGGATGAAGAGCACGAGGGGCAGCAGGGAGAGCCAGAAGCGCAGGGCCCAGAGACGCTGCAGCTGCTTGTTGTTGGCCTGCGCCTTCTTGAGGCTGGAGGCGGCGGCGGCGATGCGCGATTCGAGGGCGAGGATGACCTCGGCCTGTTTTGTAATATTTTAAAATTAATAACGAGAGCATTGTTTGTTTTATACCGGTGTCTTTGAGACAACTGGTGCCGGGACGACAGCAGCAGCAGACGTTGTCGTCGCCGAAAGAGACGACAAGCATGGCTTCTCGCCGATGATTGTCGACACACTGCTGCTCGATCCCTCGGCAGAGGCCTCGCCCGATTCGGCAGGCGACTCTCCGCCAGCGTTGGACGCAGACGTCGACGTGGCGGTGGGCGGCAAGAGGCTGAGCGACGACATGTTGAGCTTGATGTCGACCGGCGTCTGCACAGACGCAAAGGGGTCGCTGCCAATGGACTCGGTCGCCGAGTTGAGCGAATCAGTGCGCTGTCGATTCGTCTCGATCGACAGGCCCGGTGCACCATCTAACCCCCCTAGTGGCGGCGCCGGTGCTGCCACTCTCGTCGCGGCTCCAGCGGCAGCTGCGGTTGACACGGCCGACTTGACCGGCGTGGAGGGAACGTAAGGCGTGTCCAGCAGGGCCAGCAGCCGTGGCGCCTCTGGGTGCTTGCCATTCTTATCGAGGATCTGCAAGCAGAGGCGTAAGGGACAAAAAAGAGCGACACGGTCCAACTTCACCTGGCGAGTCGTCCGCACAAACCGCTCCATCGCCTCTGACTTGCTGATGTTGCCCAGCTTGTACCACGCCTCCCTAAGCGTTGACGTTACGCCAAAATCAGGCCGCTAATGCGTACCATTGGGCACGCGCCACGACGTTGACAAAGGTGGGCCGTGCGCTGGCCGACGGTGCCGGGCCCGTGTTGATCTGGTTGCGCAGTGCGTGGAGCTTGTGGGGGGGCGATCCGCGAATGCGGGGGATTGGATTAATGACCGTTATGGTGCGTTTTTTTTTCTAATCCCGGCTACCTGCAGCTTTTCCTCGCTGGACAGCGAGAACGAGCCGTCGCTGGGCAGCATGTTGATCACCTTGTTGGCGTTGCTCGTGCGGTGGCGCAGCGGCCGCGAGGGCTCGTCGTGAACGGGCGCAAACGACACACTCATGGTCTGTCCGGGTGCTGCACGTGGTAAAAATGGATGTGCTGCTAGTGTCATAATGACGTGTCGGCCATGTGTGGCCTCACTTTTCACGCGTTCCCCCAATCCCTGGCTAATCCCTGGCTAATCCCGTGCTAACCCCGTGCTAACCCCGTGTGCTTTAGGACCGGTCTAAAATGGCGTCCAATGTCCCCGTGGACGAGTACAGCGCGCAGCAGTGTGCGCTGCTGCTCAACAACGATCCCGCCTGGGACGTCAAGGCCTACCTGGAGACGACGCTCAAGCAGCGCATCATGTTTATCGACGGCGCCATGGGCACGATGATCCAGAAGATCGAGCCCAAGCTGACGGAGGAGGACTTCCGCGGCGAGGAGTTCAAGAACCACAGCAAGGACCTCAAGGGCAACAACGATCTGCTGGTCATCACGCAGCCGCACCACATCGTCGCCATCCACAAGGCCTACTACGACGCCGGGTCAGACATGGTCGAGACAAACACCTTCTCGGGCACGACCATTGCCCAGGCAGACTACGCCCTCGAGCACTTGGCCTACCGTCTCAACAAAGAGTATGACCGAATCCCCCGGCTAAGAACCAACTGACCTTGTTGCAGGGCTGCTGTGTGCGCCAAAAAGGCCGCGATTGCGAGCATGCAGGCGGATCCCACGCGCCCCCGCCTCGTGTGTGGCGCTATCGGTCCCACTAACCGCACCCTGTCCATCTCCCCTTCGGTAACCGAGGGTGCCCCTATTTGTTGTTTTTTTGTACTTACACCGGTTACCCATCCCAGGTCGCCAACCCCGGCTATCGCAACGTCACCTTTGAGGAGCTCGTCATCGCCTACACGGAGCAGGTCGTCGGCCTGCTGGACGGCGGCTCGGACGTGCTCCTCGTCGAGACCATCTTTGACACCCTCAACGCCAAGGCCGCCCTTTTCGCCATCGACCAGCTGTTTGACACCAACCCCAAGTACAAGCGCGTGCCCACGCTCATCTCGGGCACGATCGTCGACATGAGTGGACGCACGCTCTCTGGACAGACGGGCGAGGCGTTTGTGACGTCGGTCTCGCACTCGCGCCCGCTTGCCCTCGGCCTCAACTGTGCCCTCGGTGCGCCCCAGATGCGTCCGTTCATCAAGAACATCTCCCAGTTCTCCTCCACCTACGTCATCTGCTACCCCAACGCCGGTCTCCCCAACACGTTTGGCGAGTACGACGAGAGCCCGGCCAGCATGGCCAGCTCCCTCGTCGGCTTTGCAACCGACGGGCTCGTCAACATTGTCGGTGGCTGCTGTGGCTCCACGCCCGACCACATCCGCGAAATCGTCAAGCAGGTGGCCAAGATCAAGCCCCGCGCCCTCCTTGAGAACCAGGCCGACACCAAGACCCTCCTCGCGGGCCTCGAGCCCTTTGCCATCGACAAGACGACAAACTTTGTCAACATTGGTGAGCGCTGCAACGTGGCTGGCTCTCGTGTGTATGCTGTGCCCCATATAAAACTCTCCAAAAAAAATCCAACTAAACTAACTAAATGAATAAAATAGGTTTGCCAAGCTCGTCCTCAACGGCAAGTACGACGAGGCCCTCGCGATCGCCCGCCAACAGGTCGAGAACGGCGCCCAGGTCATCGATATCAACATGGACGAGGGTCTTCTCGACGGTGTCTCTGCCATGACCAAGTTTGTCAACCTCATCGCCTCCGAGCCCGACATTGCCAAGGTCCCCCTCATGATCGACTCGTCCAACTTTGCCATCGTCGAGGCCGGTCTCCGCTGCTCCCAGGGCAAGTCGATCGTCAACTCGATCTCGCTCAAGGAGGGCGAGGCCGATTTCCTCAAGAAGGCCAAGATCGTTCATCGCTACGGCGCCGCTTGCGTCGTCATGGCTGTGCGTTGAACTAAAATAGTTTTTTTTTTTTTTCTGAATCAGCCATCGATCGTACAGTTTGACGAGGAGGGCCAGGCAGTGACGACCGAGGACAAGTTCCGCATCTGCCAGCGCTCCTACAACCTGCTGGTGGAGAAGGTGGGCTTCAACCCCAACGACATCATCTTTGACCCCAACATCCTCACGATCTGCACGGGTCTGGAGGAGCACAACAACTATGGCAAGAACTTTATCGAGGTGTGCAAGCTGATCAAGGGGAAACTGCCGGGCGCCAAGATCTCTGGCGGTGTTTCCAACTTGTCCTTCTCGTTCCGTGGCCAGGAGGCGATCCGCCAGGCCATGCACGCAGTCTTTTTGTACCACACCATCAAGGCCGGCATGGACATGGGCATCGTCAACGCCGGTGCCCTGCCGCTGTACCAAGACATCCCCGAGGAGCTGCGCAACCTCTGTGAGGCTGCCGTCTGGAACACTGACCCCGAATCGACCGAGAAGCTCCTGGAGTACTCCAAGGTATGCATAAAAAAGAGGAAACCGACATCATCTGGAAATAATAAAAATTACGCTGTAGTCGCACTCGAGCACGGGCAAGAAGGCCGAGGTCGAGAGCGAAGAGTGGCGGTCTTTCCCTCTCAAGAAACGCATCGAGCACGCCCTTGTCAAGGGTATCGACAAGTACATTGAGCTTGACGTCGAGGAGGCCCGTGCCGACAAGCAACAGGTGAAGCAGAAAAACGAACTGACAGGTGTTAAACATCTTTGAAAAATATGCCTATAGTTTGCTCGGCCGCTCCACATTATCGAGGGCCCGCTGATGGACGCCATGAACGTCGTCGGTGATCTCTTTGGCAGCGGCAAGATGTTTTTGCCCCAGGTGATCAAGAGCGCTCGTGTGATGAAGAAGGCCGTGGCGTACCTGATCCCCTTCATGGAAGAAGAGAAGGCAGCCGCCGTGGCGGCCGGCGGTGCCTCGGGGCCGTCCAATAACGGCACCGTCGTGCTGGCTACGGTCAAGGGAGACGTGCACGATATCGGCAAGAACATTGTCGGCGTCGTCCTCGGCTGCAACAACTACCGCGTGATCGACCTCGGCGTCATGTGCCCGTGCGAGAAGATCCTCGAGACGGCCATTGCGGAGAAGGCCGACATCATCGGTCTGTCGGGCCTGATCACCCCCTCGCTCGAGGAGATGGTCAACGTTGCAAAGGAGATGGAGCGACGCAAGATCTCGGTCCCGCTCTTGATCGGAGGAGCGACCACGAGCAAGATGCACACGTCAGTCAAGGTAGTTCTTACAACAGTACTACTTGGGTTCAACTGAAGTGCTTTAATTATTGCTAGATTGCGCCCCGATATTCACAACCCACGATCCATGTTCTCGACGCATCCCGATCCGTCACGGTCGTGTCTTCGCTCCTCGACCCCACGGCCAAGAAAGAGTACTCGCAGGACATTGCGGACGAGTACGAGGAGCTGCGCAAGGACCATTACGACAACGTAAAAACAAAACAGGCATTTCATAATAAATATTCTATTTTGAACACGCGCATCCATAGCTCAAGGACCGCAAGTACCAGACGCTCGAACAGGCCCGCAGCAAAGGGCTCAAGATCGACTTCACGGCGTCGCCCCCGGCCAAGAAGCCGACGTTCCTGGGCACCAAGGTCTTCACCGACTACGACCTGAACGACCTGCTGAGCCACATCGACTGGAACCCGTTCTTCCAAACGTGGCAGCTGCGCGGCAAGTACCCCAACCGTGGCTACCCCAAGATCTTTAACGACGCGACGGTGGGCGCCGAGGCCCAGAAGCTCTTCAACGAGGCCCAGGTCGCCCTCAAGAAGATCATTGCAGACAAGAGCGTCAAGGCCACGGGCATCGTCGGCTTCTACCCCGCCAACTCTGTGGGCGACGACATCGAGGTCTACGAGGACGAGACGCGGTCCAAGGTCGTGGCCAAGTTCCACGGCCTCCGCCAGCAGGCCGAGAAGGACCCCGAGGCCAAGGAGCCGTTCCTGTCGCTGTCTGACTTTATCGCGCCCAAGGAAACCGGCATCCCCGACTATGTTGGCCTGTTTGCGTGCAGCGCCGGCTTTGGCTCAGACGAGCTCGTCAAGCAGTTCAAGGCCCAGAACGACGACTACAACGCGATCATGGTCGAGTCGCTGGCCGATCGTCTGGCCGAGGCCTTTGCCGAGAAGCTGCACGAGATTGTGCGCAAGGACCTGTGGGGCTACAGCGCCGGTGAGCAGCTCGGCACGGAGGACCTGATCAAGATCAAGTACCAGGGCATCCGCCCCGCGCCCGGCTACCCCTCGCAGCCCGACCACACGGAGAAGGCGACGATGTGGAAGCTGGCAAACATCACCGAGCAGACCGGCATCAGCCTGACCGAGTCGTTTGCCATGTGGCCCGCCGCGTCCGTCTCGGGCCTGTACTTTGCCCATCCGCAGTCCAGCTACTTTGCCGTCGGCAAGATCTCCAAGCAGCAGGTCGAGGAGTATGCCGTGCGCAAGGGTGAGGACTTTGAGAAGACGCAAACGTGGCTGCAGCCCATCCTCAACTACGACTAGGACATGTCAAAAGAACTGGGCTATGCATAGGAGAATACTGTTGTTATACAAAGAGGTTTTAAAAAAGAAACGAGAAAAACAAGAGCAGCTAACGTTAGGAGGAGGACGAAAACTGCTCATTCTTCTTTTAAAAGGAGGGAAGGAGGGGATGCACACACTCTCTCTCTCACACACACACACACACACACACAGCCAGCCAGCCCGAGCTAGAACCGCCTAAAGTCAAACGTGTCCTGGATCTGGCTCACGGTCGTCCAAATGCACTCCTCCTTGTTGCGCTCAAACTCGGCCCTGAGGAAGAAAAAGTAGAACACGACTGAGAGCGAGCTGACGAGGATGAGGAGATCCGTAGCGGACGCGATGTAAAACGTGCACACGTAGGGCAGGTACAGTGCGAAGATGCTGGGCGGCATGACCATGATCAGCGTCAGGAAAACTCCCTGTAAATACAATTTCAAGAAATAAATGGAAAAAAAAAAGACACTACAATGCCAAGAAGCCACTTTGACTTGCGCGAGGGCCCGTCGAGGACGGTCTTGGGCATGATGATCCACACGGCGTACAGGATCACGGGGATGTACTGGAAGCTGTAGTAGGTCAAGAACACGTACGACGTCCACTCGTACTCCATTGCTCTGTTGCAAAACAACGGGTGAGGCAATAAAGAAAGACGCAGCACGTACAGATGAATGTAGAGAAAGACGAGGTAGCCGAGGAAGACAAAGCAGGACCAAAAGTCGGCCGACGTGAAGAAGAGGCGGATACTGTCCACGAGACCAGGGTTCTCCTGGCCAGGCACGGAACCGCCAGCACCACCGGATCCGGCGCTGTGCTGCAACAGTTGCTGTTGCTCCTGATTGGATCCGTTGACCGTGTTGGAGGCTGCAGCCACGCAATACAGATTTAGCGAGCGGAGGAAAATAAATAAACCTACTGGACGACCGGTATTTCTTTTGGTGGTGGAGAGTGAGGGTGAGGGCGAGGACCGCAACGCCCGAGAGCACAAGTGATGTCAAGTAGAGGGCCCTGTTGAGGTTTGTGGTTTCGTAGACAATGCCCATGCCATAGCGCACTGCGTCCAAAATGGACCTGTATTCCTCGTGTCTCAAAAAGAGCAATCCATTTGGGGGGGAAAAAAAGACGCACCTTGACGCGACGATGAAGAAGAAAAAGATCCACAGCGAGTTTGACACGTTGGGTGTTCGCAGGCGCTTGTTAAATACTTGGACGCTGTTGAACTTGTACACGGTGACGCCGGCAAAGGCGACGCACGCAACGGCCAGCAGGATGTTGATGAACACGATCGTTGGATACCACAGTCCGCCTAATCGTACAGAGTGTAAGCAACAAAAAGCATAGAAAGGGCAAGACGGAGGAGTAATGTGAGGAGGGTTCAGTTCGAATGTGTCAGGCTCTGAGAGCTCAACAAACGATAGTTATCCCGCTTCTTTCTATTTTTTTTGGTTTTCTCCACATTTGTAACTACCCGAGGTATGTTCTTACCCTCCCTCCCTCTTTCTTTCCCTCGTGAAAAGGTCCGAAGTTGGGCTGGGGGGGCAAGAAACCAAGGGCGTAAAGATAGTGGAGGTATGCACAGCAAAGAGGGGTGGGTGGGAAAGAGAGATCTTTCGTACCAAGTGTCGTGTCTGGCTCAGGGCAGTTTGGCAGCGGCTTCCCGCCAATCATGTCCCTGAACGTCGGCGAGAAGTTCCCGTATGGCTGCACCCACAACTGGTCAGGAAAAAAAAAAGAAGGCAGGCGAGGAAAA
>Ga0302230_10002062_pt1 | contig 12318 bp, 9 predicted proteins | sample II_Palsa_N2_1_FD_193523 | JGI IMG/M metagenome (GOLD analysis project Ga0302230, IMG submission 193523) | Peat permafrost microbial communities from Stordalen Mire near Abisko, Sweden - II_Palsa_N2_1 | ecosystem: Environmental > Terrestrial > Soil > Palsa > Peat permafrost | place: Sweden... | reverse complement strand
TTAAGGAGGGGAAGAATACGGGGAGGGACGGGGCGTTTGTTTCTCATGGGAAAACGTTGAACGTGCGACAAGCCACTCACTCGGTCACATTCCCCAATTTGCCGTCAACCCCCCTTCCGAATATTTTCCACCCACTGAGGCGAATGAGCGGCAGCGGCGGCAGCGGCAGCGCCGGCTACACGCCGAGGCTGCCAAACGCCAACTGCAGCCCAGGATTCAGAGGTAACCGAGCTACAACAAGCACAGAAAAACGACAGGCCACAGGCAGGAAAAAAAAAACCTTTTGTCACACGACAGAAAGTGCTGCCGCTGGTGCGAGGTGATCTTTCGCCTATTATCTGCGTGGCTGGGCTGGGCTGGGCCGGGCCTCCGGTGTGTCGCTGGGGGCTGGGCTGTCGGGGGTGCAGTGAGCAAGAAAAGGGATTTGTTGTCGTGCTTTTCTTTCTGCACCCACAACGGCCACATGGGCTTTATTGATTGGCTCGCCACGACCTCTTCCCCTCTCTCGCAAACGTGCATTGCGCCGGCCGTGCTCTGTGCCCTTCCTGTGCCTTTGGCCGTTTGACCCGCTGGTTCCCCACCCCTCTCTTTACTGGCTGGTCGTTTGAACGCGTTTCACCGTGTTTCATGTCCTTTTTCCTCACACAACCCGCGTTCTTTTTAGTTTTTACTGATTATTTGTTTGCAGACGACGACTTTTTGCTGTTTGCGGACCAAACCGTGCCCTGCTCGCTTTGCCAGGACCTTCACTATGGACTCAGCTGCGTGGCCTTCATCGTGGGCGCCGTTGTTTTCCTCGAGCACATCTTGGCGCAGGTTCGCGGGACCGACCTGAGCCCCAGCCTGCTCATACGGCACACCTATTCCGTCTTTGTGACCTCGGCCGTGCTGCTCTACATCTACCTGCTGGCCGTCCCCGAGGCCAGCGTGCAGAACCCCACTGACGCGCCCGTCCTGCTCACTGTCTTGGCCGTGCGGATAATATCGGTCATGTCGCTGGCCGTGCAGACAAACATCCAGACCATCGTCACCTGCCGCGACATCCTCCGCAAGAACAGGCTGCGGGGGCACCTCGCCGTGGACGTGGTCATCCGCGTTATTTTTGTGCCCATTGTGATCATCGCAAATGTGTCCATTGCCGTCACGCTCGTCATCGTGCCGACCGCCTTTGTCGGCTCGTCGTCGGACGACTCGACGCTCATGTCGACCTTTGAGCAGGTACACGCTCAGCCTGACCCGGATGCGGGATACAAATATTTAAAAAAAAATTTTTTTTTTCTATTCAGATTGCCTGGGTTTGCGCGTGCATCCTGGTTTGTTCCCAAAACATCATCCTGTGCTACGTCACCGGCATGGTCCGACGCGTCGTCAGGAACCACATTAAGCGGAGGCAGGAGAAAAGCAACCACGTCGTCGGCAGCAAGCAGAACTCAAACGGGTCCAACAGGTCCAACAGGAGCGCCGGCAGCAGTGGCGTTCGCGAGGAGCGACTGGCCATGCTCAAAAAATTAGAACAAACCATGATGTCGAGCGCACTGAGGCTCCTCCTCATGGGGTCCATTGGCGCAGCGGCGTACGCGGTGGCCGCCTCAATCGGCATGCGTTTTTGGTAAGACAAAGCAACATGAAACGACACGAAACTGACAATTTTTTTTTTTAACTTAGGACGTACCATATCATCACCCTCCTCCAAGCGTCGATGGCGCCCGTGACCGTGCTCGCCTTCTACCGCAAGAGTGTCTTTGCGACGTTTGAGCTGTCGCCCAGTGGGCCCAGCAGGCCGTCCACGCCAACCGTGCAACGCTCCCCCAACGGGACCGTCGCGGTGAAGCGTCCCCGCGGCAACAGCAACGGCGAGTACCACAAGCTCAACAACGTGCCCACGATCACCGTCACGGACACGGACACGAGCAACCTGGATACGGCGACGTTCACGGGGGGCAGCACCATCCACCTGTCGGAGCTGCTCGAGCACACCGACCTGGTGGCCGCGGCCGCCGAGGACGAGAGCATAGCGATAGCCGTCGGGCGTGGACACGGGCACGAGCAACAGGACAATGCATCGCGGGTCGATGGCACTGTCGATATTGAGGAGGAGGAGGAGGAGGACGACGACGACGACGACGACGAGCACGACGAAAGAGGCTCGATAGTGTAAGTTTCATTTTTAGCGTCATAAAACAAAGAATATATATAATGTATATATCTTTTCTCTCCCTCCTCACCCCTCATGTCCTGATCCGATGTACTCATCATCATCCGATGTAATCGCTAAATCATACCCCATAATTCCATAATGAAATAAATGAAACACGCTCGGGACGCCGGGAAATCCATGGCCCGGACGGTGTGCCGAGGCGTGCGAACACAGACAATCTGTCGTTCACAGGCTGCTTCCCGCTGTGGAACATCAACATTGACCCACGCTTTTGTTATTTTTTTTCTCCCTCCTCCTCCTCCTCCTCCAAGCACTCTCAAGAATGGGCGGCGCACAGTCGGTTCACCAGCACCACCACCACCACAAGAGCATCAAGCATGTCGTCAAGAAGACGTACGAAGAGGTAACTAACAATTTTACTCTTTGTGGCATGCAACAAATTTTGACTCTCGACTTTTTTTTTTTTGGTTTGTTTTGCACAGGACGGCGTGATCGTCCTTTCGGACGAGGAGCTCAAGCACCTCTGGGAGCACTACGACGACAACAAGAACGGCCTTCTCGATCTGCACGAGCTCGAGCTGCTCGTCGCCGACCTGGTCGACCACACCATCGAGGACAAGGCCGAACAGGAGGCGGTCAAGGGCAAGCTCAACGCCAACGGCAACTTTGTCGAGGCCGTGTTCAAGCAGCTGGACATCAACGGCGACGGCGTCGTGGAGTTCCACGAGTTCACCAAGGCCTACCACGAGATCCTCAACAGCTACCTCAAGAACCACTAACTACGTGCGGATGAGTTCCTAGGAGTGAGCAAGCCGCGTGACTTTCCTCCCCTCCAATTCTTTTCTGATCGCCGTTTATTTTTTGTTTTTTGTTTCCAAGCGGCGCTTTTATCAAATGTTGAATAAAACAAACAAACAAACAAAGTCTGCGATTTCTAAAGTTGGATAAAACATCAATCTCCGCCGGTTTACAGGGCAAGGAGGACGGCCGCCGAGGACGACGACTCGGGTGCGGCATAGTCCACGAGCCCCGCGTCGACGAGGGCATGTGCGATCGAGTGAACCGTTGCGCGCAGAGTCTTGTCCGAGTGCTCAGGCCCCAGCAAACCCAGGACGCGCCGCCAGCCCTGGGCCGCCTGCGACTTTTCCGCTCGCTCCTGCGGATGCAGGCCCTCGAGGCCCCGTGTGTCCTCCAGGGTGAGGGCCAGCTTGACAAAGGACGCGATCGGATCGGTAGCCATGTCACCAAGAACGGCTCTTGTGGCCACGGCAGAAAAAAACAGGAGGCGAACGGACGCCTGGCCGTTGGCCGTGAGCAGCCAGCCCAACAGGGCCACGGCCAGCCGGGCAAGCGACCAGTCAGCTGCGTCGTCAACGAGCGAGGTGCACGCATGGGCAAAGAGATCGAGCAGCGGCGAGGGCACCTCGTCGGCCGCCCTGATGCCGTCGATGGCCTGCAGGCACTTGGGCAGCGACAAGATGCCGTTGTGGAGCATAGCTGTTGCGAGGAGGGCCTTGCCGACGGGACCAGCGATCTTGGCATTGTCGAGCAGGGACGACTGGGGCCTGAGCGATCGGGCTGCCTTGGTGAGCTCCAGCAGCAGTGGGACCTGCGAAGGGATGGCTGACGACGCAACGAGCCGCAACAAAACAGCCTCGACCACGTTGGCTGTCTCTTGGTGGCCGGAAGTGCGCTGGAGGATCTCGCCCAGGGACACGGCAAAGGCGGCAGAGTGAGCCAACGGGTGTGGTGTCCAGGCCAGCAGCAGGTCGGCCAAACGGGACGCGGGGGCCTTGACACCTGCCTGCCACAGCAGCGAACCAACGAGCAACGTGGACACGGGCTCGCTCAGGGCACTGACGGCGACGGGATCGGCGCACAGGGACAGGGCAAACGAGAGCAGGTCGGGGACATCGTGCATGAACTGGCACGCCAGCCGCACCACGCCAATCTTGACAGCGTCGTCCCCGTTGCCGAAGAGCGAGCGGCACAGCGGCGCCCAGTCGAGCGAGGGGAACCGGTCAGCCTTGCTGCCAGCGAGTGCGCTCACCAGGACAGCCGTCTTGTGCTGCTGCCATTCGGTGCTCGAAAGGGTCTCAAACAGCCGACGGACAATGGACGATTCAGCGAGCCTGGCTGGAGCGAGCAAGCGGGCGTTTGGACTCGTTGTGGCGGTAGTGGCTGCCCTCTTGTCGATCGAGAGCAGGAGGCTTTGTGTCACGGCGGCCGCGCGGGCGAAGTGACCGTCCGCATCGGGCGACTTGAGCGTGCTGGCGACCTTGTTGCTGACAAGCATTGGGGCGATGACCGTGGCCGTTTGGGGCGCACTGCCGACGTCGCGGAGGCGCACAGATCCCAGGCCGAGCAGCCCGCGGTACAGGACCCACAGGGCCTCACGTCGCTCCGCTGGCATGGACGGGATTGCCGCCTCGATCTGGGCGAGTGCAGCGGTCCAAGTGGCTGAGCTGGTGGCGCTGGCGGGGGCGAGCGTGGCAACGTGGGCCAGGGCAAGGTACTTGTCGGTCGGGACGGCCTCCGAGTCGGTCGTGTGAGCGAGCAGCGTCCCCAGGGCGCTGGCCACGTCGTCCTGCGCGGGTGCCCAGCCCAGGGCGAGCAGGGCGAGGAGGGGCTCGTAGGAGGACTGCAGCGGCAACAAGGCCTGCACGCACTCGTGGGCCAAGGACGGTCTGTGCCACGTCTTGCCGTGCTGCTGGGCCACGAGGATCGCCACAGACCAGGCCACGGGAGTCGCCGGTGTGGCCAGCAGGCCAAACAGCTGCTGCGAGCGCGCCAGGTCGTTGGGGTCCAGCAGGGCAGACAGGTGGGCCAGACAGAGCGCAAACACGCTGGACCGCTCGTCCGCCATCTCGTGCACGCACTTGACCATCCAGTCAAACGTGGCGTTGGCGTGGTCGCAGGCCGCGATCGAGCCCAGCAGGCTGCCCTGGGCAACGACGTAGCCGGCCGCAACGACGCCCGCGCTGGTTGACTTGGCCACCGACAGTTTCTTGTCTGCGAAACGGGCAAGCTCGCTGGCAACGGCTGCTTGGACGGCCTCTACGCCTTGTGGCCGCAGCTGGCCGAGGACCAGCCGGGCAGCGGCCGTGACACGGAACAGTGCCTCCGCGATGACGACGGCGGACGCATTGGTCGGCAGCCCAATGTCCACGGCACGATCGAGCAGGGCCTTGGCCTCGGCGGCCGAACGGGCAAGGGCCAGTTGGGGCAGCAGCAGGCCGGTCTGGACCAGTGGCCGTTTGGACTTGGCGCCGATCGAAGCCATGAGCGCACGCAGCGCCTTGGTCTCCTCCTCCTCCTCCTCCTCCTCCTGGCCGTTGTGGACAAGGGCATCGTCGGCACCAGAGCCAAACGCAAGCAGCCGGCGTGGCATCACCCTCAGATCGGCCGTGACCGCAGCCGTGAACAGGGCCTGGTACGCCTCCCCTGTCGCGCCGTTGTAGGGCTGCTGGGCCATGAATGCATCCAGCAGGGCAAAGACGGACACGCACTCGGGGGCGGGCTCGTCCGTGGCCGCAAAAAGGGCCTCCTGGTCCGCGATCTCCTTGAACGGCACGTGGCGAAGCGTGGTCAGGACCGTGGACACGAGCAGATCAGACGAACCAGGCGCAGCCAGGTGCTGAAGCAGCCGCTTTGTCACATGGGCAACCACTGCTTTGCGCGGATCGGGTGCGGCACTCGTGGCTGTTGCTGTCGCTGGCCTGGCAGCAACGGGCTCCAGCGGGACGGCGAGCAGCTCAGCATACACGTGATACAAGGCGATCTGGACCGCCGCACGGCCGTCTGCTTCGACTGCGGCCGGCTGGACGACGACACGGTAGACCGCAAAGGCATTGGCCAGCTGGGCACGACACAGCCGAGCCACGGTGTCCAGTGCCAGGGCACGCACTGGCTCGCTGACCTCCTTGGCCAGCAGCTTCTGGGCCAGCTTGAGCAGGTCGTCGCCGGTGGATGCCGTGGCGCTGCCTGCCAGGTCGTGGACGACGGCGGCGGCCGCGAGACGGGCCTCGTGGGCGGGCTGGCCGGCCAGCTGGACGAGCAGCTGGTTGAGCTTGGCCCACAGGCCGCTGCCCCGGCTCTTGCGCCACATGAGCACGTACACGCGCAAGGCCAGCGGCACCAGCCGGGGCTCGTCGTGGGCGATCGTGTCGGTCATGCGCAGGATGGCCATGTGCTCGACCGGGTCGCTGGCCAGCCCGGGCAGCGCACTCAGCAGCCGGGCCACCACCGTGGGCGACGTCTCAAAGCGCAGGCGGTAGAGGAACAGGCTGACGAGCGGGCTGCACAGACACTGGGCCCGCTTGGCCGCGAGGGAAACGAGCAGGCCCAGGGCAGACAGCCGCACGTGCTCGCTCGATGGGTGGAACAGTCCTGCGGCCACCACCACGGCCACGTCGTCGAGGGAGCTGTCCTGGTGCGAGGCAGAGGGGACCCGTGCTGCCATGACGGACAGAAGGGCCAGGAGGTCGGCCTCGTGGGTCCATGTGGCGAAGAAGGCGGCGGCGAGGCGTTGGACGGTGTCGGCCTGCTTGACATGGGGCGGTGAGTTGGCCTGTGCGATCGGCGTGTACTCCATGGTTGCTGCCTGTGAAGAGGACGACGACGCCTCGATGCGTTCCAGAAGGGCCGCTGCGACGCCCACAATGTTGGCCGAGCCACGAGAGGCCGTGGAGAGCAGGTGGACGAGCGGGAGCCGCAACAGGTGGCTGGCCACGGTCTTGTCCACCGCCAGCACGTCGATTCGGCTCAGCAGCGTGTCGAGGATGGCCCGCTGCTCCCGGTCGTCGACGCACAGCAGCAGCGGCGTGGCCAGCTGTGTCACGACGAGGTCCCTCAGGGGCTGGTCAGGCTCGGCGGGCAGCACGACGGCACGGATCACCTCGAGGCAAGGGACCTGGTCCTGGGCAAGGCGGCGCAGCAAGGCCAGTAGCGCCACGCGGATCGTCCGTGCTGTTGACTCGTGGCCCGCTGCTTTGGCCACACGAACGAGCACCTCTGCCGCCTGTGTCAGCAACGTGCCCGTGTGAGTCGGTCGCGAGCCCACGAGCACGTCGAGGATGACGTCGACAATGGGGCCGGCGGAGAGCGCCGTCGCCGTGGCGAGCTGGGCCAGCAGGGCCCCCACCAGGTCGTTGGCCAGCGCCCGCATGGCCGGGGCAGGGTCCCAGGCAGCCCACTTGAGAAAGGGCAGGAGGAGGGCGACGGCCTTGTCGGCGCTGGCACGGTCGTCGGCTTGCACCGCGGCAGCCGCAAAGACAGCGGGCACACCCACGTGCACGACCATCGCCGCGTTGGCGCCCACGTTGAGCCGCACGACGGCCACAAACGGGTGCACCACTGGCAGTCCATTCTCGAAGGAATCGGCGTCCCTCAGGGCCATGATCCTCGCCATCGCCCGCACAATGACACCCACGTGGCTCGCAGTGCCCCTTGCCGCGGCCTGCTGCAGCCGGCCCAGCGCCTGCCTGTGCCCAACGAGCCCCTGCGCGACCAGCTGCACCACCGCCTCGCCACACATGCTCGCTTGGGGCCCTGTTCCCGTGCCCAGTGCCGTCCAAATGACGTCGTCGATCGCCGCGGCGGTCGGGCCGGCGGCGGCCGTGGCACGTGAGCGCACCAGCACGCGCAGGGCCGATCGCTGCGAGCCCACGTGCGTCGACTGGGTGAAACGACGAGTGGCCTCGGCCAACTCTGCCGACTGGGACATTGTCGGAGTGTGGCCCCTGGAATATGGACGACATGTCATGGTTGCCACGTGGCCCCGTTTTTGCACCGAGTCAACGCATGGGTCGTCACAAGGTCAAGACGTTCGACCCGTTCCATCCGGACAAGGTCAAGGCGGCCGCCAGGGCTGCCAAGCAGAAGCGCTGGGAGTCGCGGCACCCACCTTTATCGGACGCAGCCAACGACGGGGCCCAGAACAACGACAACGAGACTGCGGAAGGCAACGACGACGACGACGACGGCGACACACAAGAGAAACAGGCCAAACGAGAGCCTCTGCCTCTCGACGAGCACCGCATCCCGCGTGGCCTGCGTCGGATCATGGCATCGGCTAAGCAGGCCGTTGCTGGCAAGAAGGCACAACTGCTGGCAGCCAAGGGGCCCAAGCGGGACAAGGCCACAGGGACGCTGCCGACGGAGCTGCGGCCGGGCGAGAGCGTGCGCCAGTTCAACCGTCGTGTGGACGAGGCTGCGTCCAGGCTGATGCAGGAACGCGTGGAGGCGACGCACACGGTCAGCGACAAGCGCAAGGCGTTCCTCAAGGAGCGGAAGAAGAAGCAGCTGGACAAGAAGCGCAAGCACAACGGCAACAGCACCATCCATGGCAACGGCAGCAGCAACAGTAGTGGCGGCACGACGGCGCCAACAACCGATCGAGTGCGCTTTGGCGAGGTTGCGCAGGACATCCCCCATTTCACGACCCTGCCACGAACGGCCGCGGCCAAGGCCAAACCAGCCCTCCCCAGCGGCAACGAGGACGCAAGCTCAGCCAGCAAACCAGCGGGCAAGAGTGCGGCGGACGAGCGCATCCTTGCTGCCGAGCGCGATCGCGTGGTCGCGCACTATCGGCAGCTCAAGCTGGCTCGCCAATTGCAATATCAGCAATAATATTTGTACTATATCAGTCCGAAAAAAGGGGGGGTTCTAGATGGATCCTAGGAGGACCGACGTAATGGCCAGCTGGGCCCGCCCGTGAAAGATGCTGTTTGACGCGATGATGCCCGCATTGCCCTTGAGTGTGTGCCCGTGGACAAAGTTGAGTGGCTTGCCGTGGGCGTCAGTCACCTGGCCCCCGGCCTCCTTGACGAGCAGCCAGCCGGGGACGTGGTCCCAGATCTTCTCGACGTAGCCGGCGTCGGTGGGGAGGCGGACGTACAGCGTGGCCTCGCCGCGGGCCACGAGGGCGTACTTGCACTGGCTGTCCAGGCGCAGCGAGGGCCGCACGATGCCAATCTCGGTGGCCATCTGGGTCACGGACGCGTGCGCAGAGTGGGCGGCCTCGACCGACTCGCACAGGATGGCGTTGGCAGGGTCGGTCACGGTGTGCACAAAGATCCTGGTCCAGGCCGCGCCGTCGTCGACAGGCTTGCTGAGCGCGCGTTGCCACGAGCCGTGGCCCTTCACCGCCACAAACAGCACGCCGCGCTCGCCGTTGATGATGGCCGGGCTCAGTGGCAGGTTGGGGCAGCCCATGACCGACAGGACCGGTACGCCGTTGTCCATCAGGGCCAGGCACACGGCAAACTGGCCCTGGCGCAGGAAGCCCTTGGTGCCGTCGATCGGGTCGAGGGTCCACACACGGCCGACCGAGTTGTCACCGTCGTCCTTGGTCCCTTGATCGAGCGCCACAAACAGGTCTTGCTGGCTGAGCGTAGCGCCAAGGGCACTGTTGACCAGGCCGAGGATCTTCTGGGCGAGGTCCTGTTTGGAGGGGTCCTGCAGGCTGTGCGAGTCCTCCTCGGAGATGATCTTGTCCGTGGGGAAGACCTTGCGAAGGACGGTGTGGACGACCGCTTGGGCCGCGAAATCGGCAACTACAATTCAATTAATTATTATTTAAAATAATTTTTTCAATACTTACCGGTGACGGGGGATTTGTCCTCTTTGGTGATTGTGTCGTCCGACTGGAGGCTGTTGAAGACGATGGCACTGACCTTGGAGGCCAGGGTCACGGCAGAGATGGCAGTGTCCTTCTCGAGCTTGAGTGTGGCGAAATCAAAGGGGATCAACGGGGCATGCGCAGCGGTCGTCGTGGCCGGCAAGGCAGCAGCGGGCACAACAGGGGGGGAACCTGTGCCAGTGGGGGTTTCCACGCCAGTGGCCTTGACAATCTCCTCCGACTTGCCCAGCTTGCCGTCCTTGATCGAGTAGTACCGGCCACTGACCTTGTTCTTCTTGGGCGACTCTGTGTACCACATGCTGTAGAGCGAGCCCACGATGGGGATCTGGCGCAGCAGCTCGTCCTCCAGCTCAGACTCAATCTGCTGCGAGATGGCCGACTGGGCAGACTCGATGTTGGACTTGACAGTGGCCTCGAGGTTCCTCATGAGCTGTGCAGGGAAATGAAGCCAGGAGAAAGGGGAGGTAGAACAAAGATACCTTGCTGTCCTTTTCAGCGGCAGAAGCCACGGTGAGGATCACCTCGATGAGCGTGTGCACCTCCTCCTCGGTCACAGGCTCCTTGGTCAGACCCACGTTGATGCACACGTTGCTGCCCTTGAGGGTAGAGCCGATCGCGAAAAGGTCCTTCTCCTCCTCGATGAGCTTCTTTGCCTAATAAATAAATCCGAATTATTGTTACTCTTCAGCTGCAAGTGCATACGATTTCGACGTTGAGGTCGTTGAGATCGGCCACGGTCTGGTCCGTCAGCGACCTCAGATCGACAAACGAGGGCACGTACTGCACCGCCCCCAAGCCCAGAAAGTTGAACACGGGCGCCAGCAGCAGCTTGTGTTCCGAGGCCACCCTTTCAAACAGCTGCTGGTGCTTCCACGTGGCAGCGATGATCGTGGCGTGGCGCACGATATCACCCGCGAGCTGGGCACCGTCGAGCCCCTCGGCCGAGGCGTGGAACGGACGCAGGCGGATGTACGACTCGCCGCCCACTTGGACCAGGTCGACGTGAGGGGAGTTGACTGCCTGGTGCAGCTTGTACGTGGCCAGGGTTGCAAGGGCCACGACCGCGCCGTGCTGCCCGAGCGCCACGGTGGGGTACGACTGGACGCCCAGGAGGGCAGACGCGGAAGGCGCAGGGCTCGCGGGCGGCTGGAACTTGAGCAGGAGGTACTGGCCGTCAAACACACGCGGAGTGACGGCCACGGCAGGGCTCTCGCCAACGGCTTTGATGATCGACGCCACGAGGTCGACCGACTTGGCGATGCTGGCGACGATGCTGTTCTGGCCCACCGACTGCAGCACGAGCCACAGCGGCAAGACGAGGGCGAGGTCGTTGCCGGCGAGGGAGGCCGTAATAGGAAGGGGGGACACAGGGGCGCTGCCAGAGCCTCTCGTCTGCGAGGGCGAAGGCGGGTGCACGGCGTTCATGCCCTCGAGCGGGATCGGCGTGCGGAAAAACGTCTTGATGAAAACGTAAATTAAAAACATATTTTTGAATCGGATGATTATTTCACTTACGGCCCAGGGAGACGTTGGGATGGGGAGCCAATCGGCCGGGTTGAGCGAGACAGAGTCAGCCATGACCGCGGCCGTGAGTGGGCCGGCGGGCATGGTACTGAGCGCGAGGACACCGAGGCCAGCGCCCTGCAAATGCATCCAAATGCGATGCTTCTCGCAGAGCACGCGAATGGGCAAGAGATCGTCAATTTCCCCGGTTATTGGCGTCTCTGCGTTTGATCCAGGCCCCTTCGTTTTACTTTTTGATTACGGGAGTGTGTTCTCTTACCGGCGCGCGTGAGGATGAGAGTGGGCAGGAGGCCCTCCTCAATGTCCTTTGCGATGAGCTTTTCCAGGGCGGCAACGTCAATCTTGGTGCTGCTTGCAGCCAGGGGCACACGGCGGATCAGCTTGCTGGGGATGAGCCGGTGCATCGAGAGGGCGGCGACCGTGCTGTGGGCCGTGTTTTCTGCGACGTAGAACACGGGAGGCCGCGTGTAAAGGGACTTTTTACATATTTATTTTTAACGTTTTCCGTTGTTTGTCTTGTTTAAGCAAGTACCTGGAAGCCATCGGTCGTGAACGCGTCGTACTTAAACGCGAGCGCCGTCCGGACAACCGACGACAGCGCCTCACTCTCGTTGGCCGCAAACGCGACGGTCTTGGATGCCCACAATCTACAAACGAAAAAGGGGGGCCGGGGGGGACCGATGGCGTGTTCAGGGCAGGAAAACAAGATCGACCTGCTTACGAGAAAACGCTCGTCAGCCAGGTGCCCGTGGCTGCGTAGACGTGCTTTTGCAGTATCTCCTTGGTCAGCTCTGGGATCTATCGCAGGAGCGATAAGAACACTCAAGCATCCACTGTTCTGACAAGACAACCGAGGTGGACCCGTGGCTTACCTGCGAAGACGTCGACAGGTGGAGGGCCAGCTGCTTGCCCAGCGAGTAGAGATGCTCTGGTGCACTCACGTCGATCTTGGCGTTCCTATTTTTTTTTTTTTTTTTTTTTTTTTTTGGTTTTT
>Ga0302230_10002060_pt1 | contig 12328 bp, 11 predicted proteins | sample II_Palsa_N2_1_FD_193523 | JGI IMG/M metagenome (GOLD analysis project Ga0302230, IMG submission 193523) | Peat permafrost microbial communities from Stordalen Mire near Abisko, Sweden - II_Palsa_N2_1 | ecosystem: Environmental > Terrestrial > Soil > Palsa > Peat permafrost | place: Sweden... | reverse complement strand
TTGAGCGTCCGTTGGCACTCGCATGTCACCCCCGCGCACGTAAGCCCGGCGCCCTGAAAGGGGTTGACAACGATTAGGGGTTTGTTTTTCTTGGCAACGAACCCCTCAAACGAGAGGCCTGTGGCTGCTTGCACAAGCCCATGGCCAGCGCTGGCATTGCACTTTAGGAATCCACGAACCGTGTGCCACCGTCAGCCATGTCGGCCTTCATGTGGGTCATCGTCTTGGTTGTTGCCCTGGGCGCGCTCACGTCGCACGCGCAGCCCTACTGCTACATCAGCAACCACGACAACACCATCCACATCGTCAACGTCTGCGTCCATCCTGGCGGCGATAGGACTAGCCTGTGCGTCGAGCGCGCCGACAAGCCCACACAGCGCGTCAACGTCACCGACAGCGGCAACTACGCCTTCACCCAGCCCGTCCCCTACCTCGACACGGTTACCCTCAAGGCGTGCTTGTCGGGTACTGGTTTCACGCCCATCATCTGCAACCGCGAGCCCCTCTGCGCCGCCATCCTCGACGATGTCGACAACCAAATCACCGTGCTCTACCCTCCCATCGTGTACAACGCGCCGCCGCGCGCCGTGTGCGCCCTCCGCAGCGACAACTACACCGACATCGGCCACGTCGTCAACAACGAGGTCACCGACTTCACGACCATCCACTCGGACTTCCACGGCGGCGTCATTCCGAACTCAATCGAGATCGAGTTCTACACCAACCGCGCCTGCACCGCCTTCATCCCCTCGTCGGGCCTCGAGTGCATCTACGCCCACACTAGCTACGACTGCGTTGCTCCGGCACTGTAGTCCAACAACTCACAAAATTGGTTTAATCGAAATGTCAGGCTCCGAACGTCACTCGGACCACAGAGAGAGATGCCGTGTCTTTTCAGTTTTACAAACACACCTATTCTTTTGATGTTGATCAAAGAGGAAAACAACCAGCGAAAAACGAAAGTGTTGAAGGAAAGAGAGCTACAGTGGCTGGTAAAAGTGTTGCATCAACCTCCCAAGATGTACAGGCTCGATCAAAAGTAAGTTGACAAGTTCAGTTCAGAAAGAAATTTTTTTTGTATAAAGGACAACCGGTGCCTATGGCCCTCAGTTGAAACGCTCTTCGAGTCATGCACAGAGGTGTATCCCTTTGGACCTGCGCGATAAAATGCTCAAGTTATCAAGATTTGTGGCAAAGTGCTCAACATGTGCTTAGCCCTTCAAACCTGATGAATGCATCGACGGTATCCTCGTGCTTTTTATCCTTACAACCTTCCTCAATAGTTTGTATAGCCACCATTGTTCTGGATTACTTCTCGTACTCGCGCAGGCATAGAGTTTATCAGGCGTCAAAACGTCTCGGGAGGTGTCGCCTACCACTCGACCTCAATCGCCTCCCACAGCCTTTCTGTGTTTGCAAACGGTCCCCTCGCGTAGACACGCCGCTGTACGTCTTGCCATAGGTGCTCGATGGGGTTGAGATCGGGAGACTGCGAGGGCCAGGGCATGACGGTGACTTGCTGTCTCTGCAGTTCCCTTGTTGCGAGACGAGACCGCCGGCGTATTTCTTGGCAGGCTTGACTTCACGCTCTGCCAGTTGGTGCTTCTCTTCTGTGCGCCACATCCAATCACGCCCTTGAGAAGGAAAGCACTCGAACTTGGTTTCGTCTGAGAACAGGACATCTCTCCAATCGACGTCAACGTAGCCGCGATGGAGTCTTGCCCACGCCAATCTTGCCCTCGCCAATCTTGCCCTTTTGTGGGTCGGCGAAAGAAACGGCTGCTTGACCTTTTTGCGTGCTACCAAGCCTGTCCGATGAAGTGCGCGTCGAATGGTGCTGACACCAACGGGTGGAAGGTGAAGTTGTCCAGCATTTGCAGCAATCTCTTGAGCGTTGTGGTATTCACCAGAAAGTTGTTTCGCTTGAGCCTTCTTACATCTCGGTCATTTAGTACTCGAGGTCGTCCTGATCGTCGGCGCTCCTTGTAGTCCTCAGAGTAGAGCCAGCGCTGGACGCACTTGGACAATGACCATCGCGAACGGTGGACTGTGCGAGCAATCTCCAATACAGACTTGCCTTGCTTGTGCATCGCCACGATCTGCTAACGTAGCCTGACCGTAAAACGCATCGACACGAGATCCTTTGGCACTTGCAGATTAGGCAAGGTGCTCAGCTACACATGCACACAGAATGGCGTGGAGATGCTCAACCAAAGGAGGTGACAGTTCGATGTCTTAGAGTGTCGACCGTAAACCGTCGATATCGCACAATGGGAGTGCGCAAATCCTGGTCCATCCTCCATCGTTCATCACGGATCCCAGAGGCTAGTAGCTTCCACACGCAGGCTCAACACGACATCAACGACTGGAAGTTTAAGCTGAAGAAAAGTGAAAAAATAAATGTGTCGACTTACTTTTGACCGAGCCTCCTCACTTGGCCTCGCACAGGCCGCTGAGCCTTGCAGCTCACAATTTTGCTCGTCACTGTACAAGTCATGCAATGCCTGCAAAGGTCACACGAAAACCTATTATCCCTTCCTGGTTTCAACGCGGTTCAACAGTGATGTGCATGCACTTCGACTGGTGTAGTCCACCGGGTGTCACAACTGAGTTCAACGGGACGCACGGGAAACCAGTCGTCACCTTCGCTAAGGTTTGTAGCGAAATTACCCGGATGAAAAGTTCCATCAGTCCTCCCTAGCGACTCACCTCCCCACAGTAGTGCAGTGGTGTGACGGGGACAGCTGCGCTTGTCGTCATGTGCAATACGTCGACCGCGCTGTCGGCAGCTCTTGCGTACTCTTCGCAGTTATGTCCTATTTGCCAACTGCAAACTTGTCAATGACGCCCTCATGACGATCATGTTGTCGGTGACAGTGACAATGGAAAACTGAAGCAAACAGTACATCGGTAGTTTGGTAAGCAGCAGAGGCTTCAAAAGCGACAGCGCGCAAGCGTAGCCTCCACTTTTCAGTGCACTCCCTCTCACTCCCTGTCACCCCCGTTCTTTTCTTCTCACAAAAAGGAAAGTGTCTACTTGGTTTATGATTTGGTTGAGGTGCAACTAGGGCAGAAAGAGTGTTTAGGGCACGGCGGATGTTCGGGTGTCTCTCACGACCACTCTTCGTCTTTACCTTCATCCTAACCTTTATCCAGTTCACAGCCAATCCGTCCAACATGGCCAGCAAGGGCATCGTCTTCGTCACAGGCGCGTCAGGGTACGGGTCGCGATTCGTTGACTGACTTGTGAGCCGATCGCCGCGCAGTACCATTGGCTTCGAGGTCGTCAAGTCGCTCGTCGCTGCAGGTTACAAAGTCATCGGCCAGGCAAGGAAACTCACGCGCTGGGCACGATAGATCGTAGCCTGACCCTCATGATCCACATACAGGTCCGCTCCGAGGCCAAGATCCCCAAACTCAAGGAGCTAGGCGTGGAGACGATCCAGAGCACGCTCACCGAGATGGACAAGCTGATCGAGGCCGCGAAGAGGGCCGATGCAGTCATCCACACGGCGGTCGACTACAGTGACTTTGCAGGCATTGATAGTGCCCTCTCCAAGGCCCTTGTTCAGGCGCTCGGTGCGGGCAAAAAGTTCATCTACACCAGCGGTATACACGTGACTTCTTTGTATGACGGAATACTTCTGACCTTGGGCCAACCTGTTCAGGTGTCTGGACCTACGGCGACCGCGGCAACGACGTGATCTTGACCGAGGCCGACCCAACCCCGATCGAAAAGTCCTTCCCGTCCGGCGCCAACCACCGCTGCAAGCTCGAGGACGAGCTGCTCGTGCTCTCGAAGGAGAACAACACCCACACGATCATCCTCCGCCCGGTCAACGTCGTGGCCAAGGGTGTCGGCCTCGCCGGGGGCATCGTGAGCCTCTCGAAGGACTCGAAGGCGATCAGGTAAGGATGCGGAACCACGGGAAGGAAAGCAAGTACTAATCAAACGTCCCCGTCGGCATTGGTAAAGGATCCCAGGCCCGGGCACCAACTACGTCGCCCTAATGCACGCGAGTGACATCGGCCCAGCCTATCTCGCCACACTCGAGAAGGCCCCCGCCAGCTCGAACTACAACATCATTGGTGCTTGCGTCCCCCTCGCCGAGTTCGCCGCGGGCGCCAAGTCCGTTCTGGGCGATGTGCCCATCGAGTCGATCCCAGTCGAGGAGGCGTACAAGACGCTCAACATATATGCTTATGCGTTGTCCATTGCGCAGCGCTTCTCGACCGAGAAGGCCACCAAGGAGCTCGGTTGGACCGCGAAGAAGACGACGGTCACGCAGCTATGGGAGTGAACAGACGGCAAGTAGTTCATATCTACACTGAGCATCGCATGTGGGCATGAACAGCAAGGCATCGGAAGAACGTAAAAACGTGTTGTAATATCTTCGTACCCTCAAGGTCGAAACAGCTCAGAATGAGTTTCATAAATAACACGCAAACTGACACACAAAGTGAATGAAAAATGCGTTCGGGTTTCCGAATTGGGCACTTCCGACGAAAGAGAGATGCCGTTCTTTATGCAACTATTACAATCACTAGGGCAAACGAGAAAGAACAACCCAAAGAAACACGAAAGTGTGTGGGAGCAGAGAAAGAAAACAGAGGTTGGTGGGTGGGTGCCAAACCAAAGGCAGAGCCACGGGGCACAAAGATTGACAAGTGCCCCTCCAGTGACCAATTCGTCCACCCTGATACCATTTCGTCGCTCATTCTTCGCCCGAAAGAAGAATTATTGGTACGTCGCTTTTTTTTCACTGCTCTAGTCTAACGCTTGTCCAATGACCGGCGGGGACCGCTCCAGAACGAACTTCTGCCTCCTTATCTGCTTTGGACCCTACTTGTTACGGTAGAAAGTGGAGACTATGCTCTTTTGCTTTCATCAATCTGCTTTCACTCGTGACGGCGAGGCGACGCGAGGTAGGCGGCGATGCGCGGACGAGCCCTGACGGCTGCGTAGAACCTGGCTAGGCGCGGGAACGCAGCCTCGTCGAGCACGAAGCCAAAGACCTTGGCCTCGTCGTGGATGACCTGGAAGACGGCGGCGTCGGCAAAGGTGAACTGCGCGCCCGTGAAGAAGGGGCCGTCGGTGTAGCGCGATTGGAACGCCTCAAACACTTTGGCGTACTTGCCCGAGTTCTCCTTGACGTGCTTGACCTTGTCCTCGGCCGACAAGCCGAGCGCATTGACCCCTGTTTGTTTTTGAAAAAAAAGAAGATTGAGAACAAAGAACTTTCGCCCAGTTTCATGTACATGAATTGCGCCACTCCTGATACGAGTCGGCGACGGCATCGGCAAAGTAGTCGCGCTCGATGTCGTTGCCGTAGACGCCCAGGCGGCGGGCAATGTAGCGGCAGACGCTGATGTGCTCGGTGTAGACGCGTCCATCAATGGTCACGATGGGGACGTGGCCAGCCGGGTTGCGGCCGTCGTTGACGACAGCGTCCTTAACACCAGCCTTGGTAAAGGTGTCGTACGGGGTGCGCTCGTCCGTAAACGGGATGCCCGCGTCCTCCAGCAGCAGACGCACGACTTCGCCACGCCCCTTTCACAAAAGTACAAAAGAAAGAAAAGTCAGTGGTCAAAGCAGCGTCTCAGTGCGTGCCACTTACAATGGCGGGTAGGTCGAAGTAGAGAACAGTGACGCTATTGAGAGAGTTCGCAGACATCTTCTGGTAGCGTTGTAGGGTTCGAGAGGATGACGGACGGCTAGAGACCGATACGGCAAAACGGAAACGTGCCGGTAGAAGACACCAAAGAGGCTTTATGTACGCACGGTTGGTTGGTAAGCACAGCTTAGCTTACGTACGACAAGACACGAGGATTACGTAGTGCTCACGACGTCATAGCCGTCATATTCTTTTTTTTTGCTTGTTTCGCTCCTATGGCGTCGATGAAGGACCGATGGCACGAAGGCGAAAAGGCGATGCACAGGCGGCTGCACATGGAGGACAATGCGCAGAGCATCAGCGACTTTGTGCGTGGAGCGATGCCCGAGCAGCACCGCACGCTCTCTGCACATAGGACCTCTGCCTGGGTGCGACAACAGTCGCGGCTCCCTAGGACACGCTGACTGCCGAGGCAAGAACTACCACCGTTGTGGTGAGCAGTACGTGCAGCGCTTCGGCGATCATCTCAACGACGTCATTGGCGTTCCCATCTACTCGTCGTGCGACTCGTTCAAGTTTTACGCCCACAGGTCGCCCCACAGGTCGTCCTCGCAAGGTCGTCGCTGGAAGCGGCACGAATGTTCGTGACCATCCTGCGCCACCAAACATGGGCCCTGCAATGGCACTGGATGACGTCCTTCTCGTCGATGCCTTGACGCGCGATGTTGGCAGCCACAGCAGCGTTGGCCATGTCCGTGAGCCAAACATGCATGTTCTTGGTGTCGAGGGCCGCAAAATGCGTGCGGATCGTAGGGGGGAAAGCGAGAAGAGGCGGCCTGTGCGCCTGTGGACCACCTCGTGCTTCCGGCTCTGATGATCTCCACCGAGACGTTTGCTGGGGTTCGATGATTTCAGTGCTGACGCTGACTGAGTTGACGGATTGCCACGTGTGAACTCATCTTTCAAATCGCGGAGAGTGACGTTTTTTTCTTACATAATGTGGAGCAATCGTATTTTGTCTTTGGAGTGTCAGTTTTACTTCCTCTCCGTACCGCCGTTCTAAAGTACAGCACAATGTCATCGTCTGCCGCCGCTGCGCCCGCCCAGGCTGTACCAGTCTCCGTTTCCCTCCCCGAGGACGAGATTCCCGAATGCTGCCGCTTCGGTTTTCTCGATACGGGAACCGCCACAGGTTTCCAGCCACCTTTCTTGTGTCCTTGTCCCTGACTTTTCCTTACTCCTTTTTCGGTCCACTGTGCAGGTTCCGAGACCATCATTGGCGGAATCAACACCTACATCGTCAAGCCCGCCGAGCTGTCTGACAAGGCTATCGTCCTGTTCTCCGGTATGGCAATGATATTCTTATTCTTTTCACGTTGCCAAAACAAGATATTTTCGGCTGGCAGTTCCTCAACTCGCGCCTGGTCGCCGACGTATGTGCACAATGAACGAACGATAGGGATTTTATAGCCTGTATGTGATGTAGGCGTACGCCAAGGAGACCGGCTTCAACGTCTATCTGCCTGGTATGCCGATTTTTGCTCCTTTTTTAATTTATTTATTTAAAACGTTCTCTACAATAAAACAGACTTGATGGGCGGCAAGTCGCCCGGCTACGAGCCTCTCTCTGCCTTCTTTGAGAAGGGCAAGTCGACCTGGAACTCGTACGTGATCGTACTATCATAATAATAATAATAATTTTTTTTCAAAAAATAGGATCACTCGTCCTTTCCGCATGATCAAGGCCGTTGGTATCGCCGTCGGTTTTATGGCCACTATCGGTGACGCCAAGGTACGATTCTTTTGCTTTTCAATCCATGGATTCAACGAAAGGAATCCCGATAGGTCGTGCCGATCTGGGAGGCCTTCCACGCTGGCCTGGTCGACCCCAACGGATCGGAGAAGATAAAGAAGATTGCTGCCATTGGCTTTTGCTGTAATAATTATTTTTTTTTTTACTCGTTTGTGTATTGGTCGGGACCTAACTCTACAACCCAGGGGGCGCAAGATTCGTCGCAATTGCGGCCGTTGCAAAGCAGATCGATGTCATTGGCATGGCCCACCCTTCGCGTGTCCAAGTCCCCGAACACGTCGAACAGTTCACTCAACCATCGATTTGGCTCTGTGCTGAGGTATGGGATTAGTGTGTTCGCTTCGCCTGTTTAAACTCTTTTTTTTTTCAGAACGACAGAATGTTCTCCTACCCAGCCCTGGTCAACCAGACCAAGGAGATCCTCACCAAGAACAATGTGATCAACGAGGTTCGCTTTGCGCTGGGAAAAAAAAAATACTAAAATAAAAACGTCGGCATAGTTCCGCGTCTACCCTGGCACCGACCACGGCTTTGCGATCCGCGGCGACCCCGAGGACAAGGTATACGCCAAGGCCAAGTCGGACGCGACCACCGAGGCCATCAAGTTCTTCAAGCAGCATCTCTGATTTTTTCCTCCTTGTTTTCATTTTTTCTGTCTCATTCCTACTCATCAGTAGGTGTCTCGTGTACCTTTCTCTTTGTACTTGTGCAGCATGTACATGCTGCTGTAGAAAAATATATTCATTTTTTTTTTTTCAAATGCGATGGCAACAGCGAAGTCGCTCTACCGCTCGTTCCTCAAGTCGGCGTACGTCAAGTTTTAGCCCAATCGCAAGACTACCGCCAGGACGATCATGGTGATCCTCAGTGAATTTCACAAGGGCACTGCAGCCGACGTGACATCGCACGGGACACTGGCAAACCTGGCGTTGATGCAGACCACAGAGTCAGAAGATCAAAGGCTCGTTCGCATCATCATGTTTGAGCTGCAGATCGACGTCGCGTTCAATCAAAAGTATGTTCTCTCTCTTCTTCTTCTTCCACTCACCACCAGTAAATCGACGAAACCAAGACCACTGTACAATCGCCTATTCAAGCCAAACTTGCACCCTTTCTGCGAGGAGGCCTACAACTGCGTGGACGAGCTCACAAAGGCCCTTCGCCATTACACCGACATCAGCGTCCCAACTCTCGCTAAGCCGTTTGTGGAAGACTTCAGGGCGGCTCAACTGGCCATTCAAAGGAAGAGCAGCGAGTCCAAAGGCATTGCTGTCGATTTGAAAGACGACAATGACAACGGCGACGACGCAAAGACCGTAAATTTGGTCCGGCAAGCAAGGCAGCAAAGGTAGCAAAAGCAGCAAATCCGTTCCTGAAGCAACAGCAACAGCCAGATCATTAACAGCGGCAACGACTATGATACTCTTAGAATTTTTTTTTACTACCGAACTACGTGGCACTGTTTCAACACTCCAATCACAACTACGATGCCCACCAGAGAGGTTTGGAAAACGGCTGGACGACGACATGAGTGAACGCAAAGCCGATCTTGGTCAGACGATCGCGCACGACGGCGCTGTCAGCCGGGCCTGCAGTCCCGCCTTGCGCACGAGGACAAACGCACCACCGCTGCCAGTGAACTTGGCGTGGAAGCCGAGCTGGCGCGCGACCTCAGCAAAACTCGACGTTCTCTAGTCCTGTCACCGCGTCGCCGTCGATCGTGAGACGCAGATCAAAGTTGTAGTCCATCTGCTCGCCCACTGTTGCATAGTCGTGCTATATTTCTCGCTCTTTTCAGCAATTGCAAGCCCAAAACTCACATAGGATCCTACCAATTGCTGCCTCCAACGCACCATCAATCACGACTATCCTCGAGCGACAAATGCCGACTTGGGATATGATTTCCCTGAGGATGATCCGGACCCTACCTCGGGAATTGGGATTGTTCCTTTTTTCATCAACGAAAAGTTTTTTTCCCTGTCAGGTCTTAGTAATTGTAACTTTCTCTTGCTAATTTAAATAAAATTAAAAAAACATAACCAAGTACAACATTTCGAAGGATTTGATAAGAAAGCAATGAAGATTATTTTCAAATTATACTGAATTAGCAATTTCAAAGAGGATCAACGGCTCGACCAAGCCGAACAAACGCGCAAGCGGACCGATGTCCATTCTCCTTCCAGTCGGCTTCTTGGCACTCTAGCGAGCAGTAGTGAGCCTTGACGCACTTGGCACAGGACTTGAGAGCGCCACCAATCTTGAGGCAGTTCCAGCAGACTGGTGCCAGGTCAGGATCCAGAGTACACGTCTGTAAGGGGTTGTAGATGCGCAGAAACGTGCTGTCATCGCTGGCCATGCGGACGTATTGGTTGCGGACTCTGACGACACGGCCGGGGAGCCACTGCCACTCGTCGCTGGGACACCGCCACCATCATCGTGTCGCGCTGCATGTCCTCCACAACCATGATAATAGAACTGGACTTGGTAGCCGCCGACACAATCAAGACAAAGAGAACGCGCCCTTCGAAAATCCAATCTTGGCGCAGTGTGACAACCTGCTCGATCGACGTGGGCTTCAGCATCTGGTCATCCGTTTCGGACCCGGACCAGGTCGACTGTCTCGGTGGGGGAACAGTAATTGGAAGTGGGGTAATTTCCGCTCACAGCAGGTGACGATGTTTTGAACTTGCTGGCATGCAACGTCCGTGCGCAGCGTGGCAAAGGTTTTCAAAGGTCTTGTCGTCCAACCGGTCGTTCGCCAGGTGCGATGTCCCATTGCGAGCGGACCGGATCTCGTGGAGGTGCTTCTTGGTCGTCGTAGAGGGTGTGCCCACGTGCAAAAGCAGCAGCGCGAGCAACGAGAGGTCAAACTCATGCGTCTGCCCGGAGCGCAGCAGCTTCTCTTGGTCGCCAAACACGCCACCGGAGCCGTTGAGCACGTCCAGCAGTATCCCACGGTGACGAGTACTGCTGCAACCACCATGCTTGCAAGTGGCTCTGCAGACAGTCGCGCGCGTAGTCTGCCTCTGTGTCCTCTGCTTGCGACGGCAAAGCTGCAGAAGAGGTGGACGAGGACGAGGGCGACACCGAGGACGAGGACGAGGACGTGACTATCGTTGCAACGCGCCAGGGCGTGTCCGTTGCGACGGTTTACCGCGCCCGTCAGCGCTACCTCAAGACAGGCAGCGTTGACCGTGCTGCCGGCCCCATCGGGTGGTCGCCCACGCAAGCGCCAACGCTGAGGAAGCAGTCACGCTCATTGGTCCTTCGGTGCACCGCGACGAGGTACAAGCTGCTCTGCGCTCGTAGCTTAACGAGGACGCCAGCGCCTGGCACAACAAGGAAAACAAGACCAAACAAAAATGTGGACTACACTCAATACTTTAATGTCCACATTCCACACTACAATGCACTGCAATCCAGCAAAAAAATTTGTACATTTTGTGCCACCATGAACATCAATGCGTGCTTAAATTACTGCAATCTGGACTTCATTCACTCGAAAAATGTGCAGCTGTGTCGTTCTCGAGGGTACCGCAGAAGAAATCGCCCAACAAAATTTTCAAAAGTCCAACGCACGTGCACGCCACCACGCCGAATTTCCTTTTTGGGACGAATATTTTTTTGCCTCGTGTTGTGTCGAAAAAAAATTGTGGACCTGCAATCCCCGTTTTCACGACTGATAGAAGCGGTCGCTCTTCTGGATGTTCTAAGGCTCGACTATTAAAGGTTTATGTTTTATTTTGCTTTTAGTAATCTTTTTTGCTTTGCTGTGGTGGTCTATTGAGTCGTTTAAGCCAAGGCTTTTGCTTCTCTTTTCCTTCGAACGTGCTTTCTTCTTCTTCCAGTCTTTCCTTTCTTTATTGCGCCTTGCTTACTATGTCGTCTTGGGAAAGAAATGAAACGGTGACTTCAGAGGACAACTGAAACATGGTCCAAAGTTCTATCATAAACGTCTCATCTGGGGTTGTGGACGAAACAGAAATTGAGGTGGACAGGGGCTGTGAGAAACTCTCATATCGTTTTCTTCCGCAAAGCCTTTTTTCCCTCTCGAGAAGGTCTAGAAGGCGAAACGCGACAGCCACAGCGAAATGACCTGGCCGACGTACCCGTCAAATATCACGCTGCGAGCGGACGCGACGCTGCTGCAGTCGACGAGCGAGTGGACGACCGCAGAAACGTACGTGGTTCAGTTCCTTTTTTTTTCTCCCGCACCTTTACCGCAACCTGTTATCAAAAAGGGGTCTATCTTCCCTCCACCACTTGCGATAGGCTGACTGTCCTGTTGTCTGCTGTCCTGCAGTGACTGTTCTTCCACCTAACTGTTTCTTTGTTGACACCTTGGCCAGGTTTGCGGTCGTGTTTGGGTGCGTCCTCTATTTCCTGACGTTCGTTGCCACGGTCGTGCTCTTCGTGTTCCGCTCGGTGCCGTTCGTCAAGATCGTCGGCGTCAACTTTGTCACCCTCCAGGTCGCGAGCAACGCCATCCTCTGGTTCTCCATCCTCACCGAGATCCGCATCATCCCCCAGACGGGCGTGTTCCTCGTGTGCGACCTGTGGAACGTGTGGGTCTACTGCCTCAGCATCGCCTCGATGGTAGCCTTCATCGTCTTTCGCCTGTGGCGCCTCGACCTGATCCTAGTCCAGCGCAGAGAGGGCAAAGGGTGGCGGCTGTACCTGCCCGTGTTCCTCATCTGGTGCCCCTGTATCATCTACTCGATCGCAGGGTCCGTAACATACGGCGATGGGCCCTACTATTTCGAGCAGAAAGGGTGGGTCATGTGCTACATGGCCAATGCCCTCCTGTACACGTTGGTACGTCTAAGCACATTCCCAGCCACTTGCTGAACATGATCTGACTGTTGCACAGGCAGCTCACTACGTCGTCTTGATCTGCATC
>Ga0302230_10002051_pt1 | contig 12352 bp, 16 predicted proteins | sample II_Palsa_N2_1_FD_193523 | JGI IMG/M metagenome (GOLD analysis project Ga0302230, IMG submission 193523) | Peat permafrost microbial communities from Stordalen Mire near Abisko, Sweden - II_Palsa_N2_1 | ecosystem: Environmental > Terrestrial > Soil > Palsa > Peat permafrost | place: Sweden... | reverse complement strand
CTCGCAGGTGGGCATGCGTACTCAAAGTTCTCGCGACGACCGGGCTTCTCAAACTTTGTCATGCCGACACCGACAATGTACACCTTGCATATTTGCGGGGTAAGCACAACGGTGTATGCGACAAACACACTACAAACCTTGCGCTGGTTCACTGGGGCCATTTTTTATTTGTAGTTGGGGGAGTAGACCTGTGAATTCAGCAATTGTTTTAGCAACAGAGACAACTGGTGGGGAGGGGGGAGGAGGCGGGACTGCGTCAGAGGGCGCGAGGAAAAACAGCACGCGCGTCACGTGCAACCAGCCATTTTTCGCAGTATCCATCCCGTGTACAAAAAAATTTCGAGTTTTCTTAGATGTTGAAGGTATTTGACACCTCGCCGCACCACTTGCAGTTGTAGTTGGTGATCTTGTAAAAGTACCAGAAGACCAGGAAATCTGCAGTGGGAAATAAATAAATAAATAAAGCCAAAACACTCGCCAAACATACACATGATGAAAAGGGCGGGGACGGCAACGGCGATGGCAACCTTCTTTCGGACGGCATCCCATTTACCAAAGCTGAGGTGGGGAACAAAGATAACGCCAAGGACGATGGCGCAGGTGAGCGTGCCCAGGCTCTGAAAAAGATCAATGTAGGGCAGGACGCCCAGACCAAGAGCGACAATGGTGACCAGCATCATCAAGAGCAAGTCTTTCCACGGCGAGTGGATCAGCTGCCAGTTCATAAAAAGATCGAGGAAGAGGATGCCGAGGAACGAAAATGTGGACGAGGTCGATGCAACCGCGACTGCGACGATATTTTTCGTCTTCAAAAAAAAAAAAAACGATGAAAAAAATTATTCAATACCAATGTTGGGAGTGTTGTTTGCACCGAGCGCCACGCCAAATATGGAGCTGAGCAGGTAGATGATCGCCATGCGGAACGGACCAATATCCTCCTCGATCGCAAAGCCGCGCCAACCCTAAACTATTTTTTTAAAACAACAAGAAGAAAAAAAGCCTTCAGTTACGATGATGAAGACGTTGAGGGCGAGTTGGATCAGGCCGACGTTGAGGAAAACAGGTATAATAAAGCGGAACCACTGATCGGGGACACCGCTGCGGAAACCGCCGAGGCCACAGAACTCGGCGAGACCAGCGTAGTAGTCTGCAATTGGCAGGTAGTCTCCGTCTGTACCAAATTTTAAATATTAAAAAAAAAAAAAAAAAAAGAAACGCAATGCATTACCATAAACGGTGCCGGTCAATGCTGCGCACTTGTAGAGGTCGTTGGTGCAGTCAACCTCTGTTAAATTTTCGGAGATTGGACGCATGCAGAGGGAAAGACGGGCACCAATTTGCACAAGGGTGGTCGTGTCGGGGCCAGCCAGAAAATTAATGGACATTGATGTGATCCCATTGCCCTTGACGATGGCATAGATCATTAGGCAGATCTGGATGGTGAGGATGACGAGGAGGAACCACGGCTTTTTTGTTGTTTTTTTAAAAATAAAATTTCCTTTGATTTTTTAATAATAAAAAAAAATATACCGACCACTTGGTCTGCATCTGGCGGAGCTGGCGAATGATGTCGGGGTCACTGGTTACATCGTATTCTTGCATCTCGATATCATTTTCGCTTGGCTTGGTAGCAAAGCCCTTAAACCAGCAAAATGTAATTAATATATTTCAGTTGTTTACATCAGAATTTGTCCATGATACCAAGCTGGTGGCAGAGCGGGCGAGTCTGTGGGTGAGCGGATCAAGCTTTTTCTTTTGCTTCTCTGATGGAGCGTCCTTACGAACAAAAAACGACTTGCCCCGCATCATCGCTGCTTGGCGCTATTCATTGGCCCTCTCGTCAGTAAAAAAAAAAATTTTTTTTTTGTGTGTGTGCGTGTGTGGGGGTGGGGATAGCAGTACCTTTTGCACCTCGGGATCGACGATACCAACGGCAGCCTTTGCTTGCTCCTGCACTCTCTTGAGAACGGACGGCTGCGTCGACCTGACCAGATGCATCCACGCCTCATTGTCCTTGGTCTTGAGTGACGCGACCATCTGTTTGTTTTTTTTTCTCTTTCTTTAGAAATAACATGCTTACACAGCGCACGGTTTACCAAGACAAACTCGGAAAACTCGAGGGTCCCGTTTCCATCGAGATCGGCCTCGGCAATCATCTTGTCGAGCTTTCCGTGCGTCATGGGCACCTTGAGCGCCTTGAACATGAGGAAGAGCTCGGTGGCAGACACATGGCCGTCCCCGTTCAGGTCGAGCTGGTCAAAGTGGTTTGTGAGAATCTTGTTGTTGCATTGGAAAGGCATGTCAGAAAAAGCAACGTGACGAGAAAAAAAACACTCCGGCCGTACCTGCAGTTGCTTGGTCGTGAAACCGCTCGCGTTGCCCAGCTCAAGCATGCTGCCAAACTTGCTCGACTTTCGTCGCAGACCCATCCCGGGCCTGCTAGAGTCTGGGTGCACCGCCTCGAGGCGGTCAATCATGACAGGCATGCTGTCCGAGGCGTCCTCTGCCGGCGCAGCAGGAGAGGAATGCTCGGGCCCTGGTGCAAACACCGGTGACCGTGAGGGCTTCTCGTCCCCGCCGTACGAGTAGCGTTCCTCCTCCCGCCCGTCGCTCATTCTGTGCAGAAACCGAAGGGGTTGGCCGGAATGCGCCGACCAAATTTGGAATTTTCATGTGCGTTGCGTTTGACCTGGCACGTTTTCCATTGACCCGAGTGTGCGGCCAGCGTGTGCGGCCAGGGTGCGCAGCGCTTCCACAGTTCCGCCTGTACAGAGGCGTCTTTGTCTACTGCGGTCCGTGCTTCTCCTTCTTCTTCTTTCAGTCGCGTTCTTGATTGACCTCACGCCACTCAGGTCCCTGAACAGGCAATGGACCTGCTGCTCGACCTCTCAGACACCTACGTCATGGACGGGGCGTACAAGTCGCTGGGTAAGCCGGCTGCAGCCCCTGGCCGCTACTGAAAAAAAAAAAAACGTTTATGCATGTTGTAGCCACGACCCTCTACGCCAACAATGTCACGGCAGTCGACCCCGCCCTGCTGCTCTCGCGCGACTACGTCCCGCGCCAGGCCGTGACGACCTTCCTCATGCTGTGGATCGGCGGCATCTCGCTCTACTTTATCTTTGCCTCCATCTCGTACTACTACTTTTTCGTCCTCAACCGCCACATCTACCTGCCCGCAGACAAGCCGCAGCCCAAACCGGGCCAGGTCCGCCGTGAGGCAAGGCAGTTCTGGATGAGTTTTGGGATTTGTAACGCCCGCCCCCTCCCCCCTCGTTAGATTTCGCTCGCTTGCATTTCTGCGCCCGTGATGGCGCTGCTGACAACCCCGATCATCCTGCTCGAGTACCAGGGCTACACCAAGCTCTACTCGGACGTGAGCGAGTACTCGATTGCCTACTTTCTGCTCTCAATCGTCCTCTTCCTCATCTTTACCGACTCGTCCATCTACTGGATCCACCGCCTCGAGCACGACATCCCCCTGGTCTACAAGTATTGCTCCATCGAGGCAGCGACAACGGAAGAACTTACTTTTTTCCCTTCTTCTTTTGGTCCTAGGTACATCCACAAGCCCCACCACGCCTGGTACGTACCCACGCCGTACGCCGCGATTGCCTTCCACCCTGTCGACGGGTGGGTCCAGTCGCTGCCGTACCACCTCTTCCCCTTCATCTTCCCACTCCACAAGATCCTCTACCTCGGCCTGTTTGTGTTTGTGCAGCTCTGGACCATCTCCATCCATGACAACGTCGACTTCAAGCCCGGATCGGTCGTCAATGGCGCCCTCCACCACACCTACCACCACTCCAAGTTCAACTACAACTATGGCCAGTTCTTCACCTTTTGGGACCAGATCGGCGGGACCTACCTGGACCCGTACAAGGAGCTTGCCAAGGAGCTTGAGGCCGAGAAAAAGGCAGGCCAGAAGGGCACAAAGAAGCAGCAGTGAACACGTTTTGGTTTTTGTAATGTCCTGCGATCACGATTCAACTAGACTACTCGGACCATGCGCCCCAACGTGGTTGGGGGTATAGCTCATTTGGTAGAGCGATTGCTTCGCATGCAATAGGCACAGGGTTCGATTCCCTGTACCTCCACTTTTTTTTTTTTCGTTTTTCCAACGAATGCAGACGACGACGACGACGACGACGAGGCTGCGCACGATAGAACTGACCGAGTCGGTACAGTGGCCCTTCAACGGCAACGTGATTGCGGCGGCAGTGGCCGTGGGCGACGTGGACAATGACGGACATAACGAGTTTGTGGTGGGAAGCGTCAAGGGCGTCCTGGCAGTGTTCAAGGGGATGCAGACTACGCGGCCATGGAGGACGTGCGCCAACCTGGGCACGATTGCGTGTATAGCCGTGGGCGACATCCTGAACGTACACAGGGTAACGCCAACCCCCTCTTTTTTTTTTTTTCTTTTTCCCCCCGTCTCTAACAAGAAGATGTCAGAACATGATTGTGTGCCTCACCGTGGAGGGATGGTGCCACGTATTCGACATCCTGCCCGAGGAGCCCGAGCTCTGGTCGGCCAAGACGCGCGAGACGGTTGTCCTGGCGGGGCCCACGCTGACGATGCCGCTGCCCGTCAACGTTGCCCGTTGCGCCATCGGCGACATGGACGGCGACGGGCTCAACGAGCTCATCATCTCGCACACGGACCGCAACCTCGAGATCTTTCGCTTCCACCAGAGCAAGAGCAGCAGCAGCGCAGACGCATCCCGCGTCGACTTTGTCCAGGTGCACGCGGTCCAGCTCCCGGGCCAGAGCGGGTCCATCGTCGTCCTGGACAACAACGTCACGGCGATCGCCCAGCCCGGCGGTGCCTACGTCACGCTCGACGCCAAGCTCAACTTTCAGACAGAGACCGCGCCCACCGAGCCAGAAATGGGCTACTTTCGCGGCGGCGCCGCGACAGAGCTCGTCGCCCTGCACAACAACAGGGTCGTCGTTACCTCGGTCGACGGGACGATCAAGATGCTCTTTGACGCCGCCGCGACTGCACCGCCATCGTCCGCCAGCAGCAAGCCGTCCTGGGAGCTCCAGGTCAACCAGCAACTCTTTAGCCTTGCCCGTATCGACATCAACGGCGACGGGCAGCCCGAGGCCGCGGCCTGCTCGTGGGACGGCATGACCTACTTTATCGACGCCAACTGCGACATTGTCCGCTTCCAGGTGGGCGACGACGTCTGTGCCTTTGCCGCCGGCCTGTTTGCCCACTCGCCCGAGCACAGCTCGCAGTGCCTCTTCTACATCAACTACGCCGACCAGATCACCGTCTTCCATGACGTCCACGTAAACTATGTCGCCATGCGCACCTTTGTCGACGTCCTGCAGCAAGAGTTTCCGTCCCTGGAGATCTCCCCCGATTCCTTGCGCAGACTTGTGTACGAAATAAATTGTTAGTTTGGTGTACTTGGAATGTCGTCACCGACCAAGACCGTCGCGTCTCTCGTGGCCCTGGACCGGGTAGATGCACTGCTGCCATACGTCCAGAGCGAGCTGGTGCGTCACCCCGACCAGCAGAGGCAGCAGAGGCAGCAGCTGTTTGTGTCCATGTTGCGGGCACTAGGGTCAACGGTCAACGCAAAAACGCGGGCACAATTGGAGCCGGCGATTGAGCTCGTGCGCAAGTGGCTGGGCGACCTCCCGCCTGCCGAGGTGCTCGTGGCCGGGTATGTCGCTCTCATTGCAGGTCACTCATCACAGACCCACCCCAAAAAAAGGGCCGTGGCATTGATCAAGCACGGACTGCGCACAGAGGCACAGCAGTGGATCGAGATGTGGCTCGGCAACGCCACTGAATCGGCCGCATCGTACACCGCCTACGAGCAGATCGTCGAGCTGTACGTCGTGCACTGCCTCGGGGGTCTAGGGGACTATGTTGCCGCGCGCGAGTTTCTCCTGTTCAACGAGTCACTCACACCCGCTGCACGCCAGCGATTCCTGTCGGCCCTCGAGGTGTCCGAGCGGGAGCGTGTCCGACCTCCCCAGCCGCAGCCATTGGCGGCGATCGTAGCCCCTATCGTCAGCAGGGATACCACCGACAACAACATCAACAACAGCTGGGATGCCGTCAATACTCCGACAGCCGTCAACGCTCCAACGGCGACGTCCTCTAGAATCAAGAAGCAACCGCCAATCGCAACAACAAGACCCCCCTCCTCGCGCCACCAACTGCCAATGCTGGAGCTCGTCCCGGGGGCCCTCCTCGCGCTCACCATCGTGCTCGCCTTCTGGTACCGTCGGCGCCTTGCCGAGTCATCCCTGTGGAAGGCGCTTGTGGGCACGGCCGAGATGGGGATGAACATCCGCTATTAGGTTAGTGCACTCTGTGTTATTTTTCTTGAACCAGGTCGAAATGTACGCAACTCTGCACAAGGCCGCAAAGGCACACGACGACAGCCTGTGGTCGGTGGCGTGGACGGCCGAGACCAACAAAATCGTGACGAGCTCTGTGGACGCGAGCGTGCGCGTGTGGAACGGCGAGACGTTTGCGGCCGAGCACCAGTTCAAGGGCGGCCACCTGCTGGGCGTGCACTCGGTCGACGTGTCGGCCGACGGGGCGCTGGCCGTGTCGGCCTCGCTCGACAGCCAGATCTGCCTGTGGGACCTCCAGGCAAAGGCCCTGCTGCGCACCATCGACCCGGGGCCGGCCGAGGCCTGGAAGGCGTGCTTCTCGCCCAAGGGCAACGTGCTGGCAACGGGATCCCACTCGGGCGCGATCAACCTCTGGACCGTGGCTGACGGTTCAAAGGCAGCCTCGCTCGAGACAAAGGGAGGCTTTGCGCTCGCCGTCGCGTTCAGTCCCAATGGCGAGACCGTCGCGTGTGGCACCGAGAAGGGCGCCGTGTACGTCTTTGACGTCGAGAGCAAGAAGCAGATCAACAAGTTTGAGGGTATGTGCGTTTCGTCTTGCTGTGCAGGCCCTTAACCGTGGGCCTACCCAGTCCACAAGATGCCCGTACGAGCACTGGCCTACTCACCCGACTCGTCCATGCTCCTGGCCGGCGCCGACGACGGCCGCACGAGTCTGCTCGAAGTGTATCTTTTTCTTTTTGTGTTGTGCCAGTCTGACTCTCTCTCTCTCTCTCTCTCGCGCGCGCGCTTGTGCAGAAAACACAACAACCTCATCGCGTCGTTTGCCGGACACAGCGCATGGGTCTCGACCGTGGCCTTTGGCGCCGACAAGACGCGGTTCGCGACCGGCTCGTGCGATCGCAAGGTCAAGGTGTGGGACACGACCGCGCGGCAGTGCCTCCACACGTTTGACGACCACACCGACCAGGTCTGGGGCATCGCGTTCAACAAGGCCGCCGACCGCCTCGTCTCGGTCTCTGAGGACCGTAGTTTCCATGTTTACAGCCTCTGATGTTACACGAGAAATAGAAAACACTATTCCGGGTCGTCGTTTAGTTCATGTAGCCACGACAGTTGGCCGCCCCGCAGTGGCACGGCAGCTTGGTGTCCTCCTCAAAGGCCATCATGTAGTCGTACGTGAGCTCGGTGCCGGCAGGGATGCGGTACTTTGCAAAGATGATGATCTTGAGCTCGCCGTCGATGCTGATGATACGGCACGAGCAGTTGGGGTCGCACGAGTGGTTGATAAAGCGGGCAGAGTTGCCCGTGAACGTCGCGTCCACGATCCGGCGAGGATCCAGACGAAACATGTAGCACCCAATGCCTCGCTGGTCATAATCTTTCTCCCGCTTGTCGGCCACCGCGTTGCCAACGACCTCGCCCACGTACTCGATGCACATCTCACTGGCCTCAATGTTTTCCGTCGCAAACAGGCCCAGGCCCTGGATGCCAGACCTGCCCACCTGTGTCCGCCGCTTCCACTGCTGCCGAAGCTGCCGGTAACGCATCGACATCGGGAAAACCATCCCGCCAATCTTTGCGCTGGCGTTCTCAATCTCCTCTTGCTCGTGCTGCAGCTCCAAGGCAGTCCGGATCGACGATGATGACGACGCCGCCACTTTGCGGCGCTTGTGACGGTCAGCCACCGGCTCGGACCTCGCGCAGCCGCTCAGGCTCACGAGAAAGATCCTCAGATTTCTAATATTTTTTATTATTATTATTATTATTGTGAATTGCAAAACATATATATTTTTTTTTCATACGTCGACGCAATGACGGGGCGCGACTTGTACTCGCGCTGGATGACGGGCAAACTGAGCCCAAAGAAATGGTCACCGCGATACCGGCGCATCTTGCCCACACGCTTGTCGAGCCCGAGTAAGACCAGGAGCTTTTCCAGAGCGTCTGTTGAGGCCCCCCCAAAAAAAAATTAAAAAAAAAAAAAACAGCAATAAATCTAAGAGTACCGTTTGGAGTCGTGCCCACAACCACAGATGAATCGTCCCACGAGATCTTGAACTGAGCCGGTCCTTCCACAGAGCAGGCAAAGAGACAACGAGAGTCGGGGGACACGTCGAGCAGTGAAGAAGCACGGCGCCAAAACAGGCGCGTCGACGAGAAGCCAACGGCTGCGCGCATCTTCTTGGAGATTTTGTGCACGGTCGGCGATCCGATGGAGAGGACGGTGAGTGCACCCGCACGGAGCCAGTCGGCCGCAGTGGCTGTGGGGTTGTTGTCCTCCACGGCCGGTAAGAGGTACGGATAGGCGCGGCTGAGCGGGACGACGTCCTGGACAAGCTTTTCGTTTCCCTTGCAGTTGCCGCCAGAGCTGTGGTGCCTCGAGCACTGCAGCTTCATATCGTGGGTGAGCACACACACGTCGGCGTTCGCCTGAATCGCGCAGGGCAGGTGGAAGAGTTTGGAGCAGCTCGCAGACGACCCGGGCTCGCACGCGACCGACGCGCCAAACTTTTTGCACGACGTGCAACGCTGCCGCCTCGCAGCCGAGAGTGCGTGCCTGATGCCTTGCAGGGCCCCATCGGCTGCGTCCGACACCTTTGAGGACCACATGGCACAGCGCAAATGCGCCAGGCTGTTGCGCGATGCAACCAGAAACCGTCCCAAGTCGACACCGGGCACGAGCTCGGGCAGGCCGCAAAAGGCGCACGTACTGGCTGTCGACGGTGATGTTGGTGCAGGCGACAAGGGAGACGGCGGCACCGGAGTGGACGACAAAGACGCAGCGATCGTGGCGGGCGTGTCGGCCCTAGAGTCCTGGCAGACGAGCATGGGCGCGACGAGGGACACGAAAGACTCGCTCTCGTCCTCCACCTTTTTCGACGAGGGAACACGGCACACCATGCAACGGTACAGGTCCTTTTGAGCGCGCAGGAACTCGTGGACCCCACGGTCGATCCCGTCGCAATGCGCGTGGACAATGCTGCGGCAGTTGGAGCACTCGATCGTTGGCAGGTCAAAGATGTGGACGCTCTGGAAGCACATGAGGCACGTCTGGTCGTCTGCTGGGGCGGAACAGGGCTTGCACAACGTCGAAAACGACGATGAGGAGGCCGAGCACGAGGTTGACGAGTCGGGGGTGGGGTCACCGCAGCGCCAGCAGATCGAGCAGTCGGCGCACACCCACAAACCCGAGGGGACGTTGTTCACGCTCGGCTTGTGGCAGAACGTGTGAAAGCCGCGCTCGCACGAGTCGCACACGAGCAGGTGGTCCTCCGGGGCCGACTCCTCGCACACGGCGCAGACGAGGCAAGACACGCAGTGCCATCCTAGCCGCTGGAGCTTGTGCTCCTTGAGGGCAAACGAGGCGCCGTCCGGTGGGAACGCGCAAAACACGTGAAAGCTCTCGCCGCAGGTCTGGCACGCAATCATCCGCTCGGCGCCCGCGCGGCCCAAGCTAAAGCAGCCGGCGCAGAGTTCGGTCGTGGGGGCGATCGTGTTGGGCGCGAGCTGCACAGAGCTCGTCACCGTCGCCTCGGCACGTTTGGTTGACTCGGAAGGATCGGACGTAGGGGGCAGTGAGTTTAGAAGCATGACATTACAGCTCTCCACGCACACCGGGCACTGATACGTGGCCGCTGCGCCAGTAGTGATTAGCGTGCTGAAGGCCTGCGGCGACAATTGGGCACACTCGGCGTGTACGCACGTCTTACAGCTCGCACACTTGATCAGGGGGGCGCTCGACGAGGACACGTGGTAAACCTGCAACAAGAATTAAAACTTTTTCTTTTTCCAGAGAAAAAAAAAAATCATGACATACCAAGGAGCAAACAGGGCAGGCGTGGCCTCGCTGGCGAGATCTAACACAAGGGTCGCACTCGAGCCTATCGCCCGGCGAGGGACGGTCACAGGAAATGCAGAGGGCGCACTTGGGGCACCGCCATGGGGACCCGTGTGGAGGCGCAGTTTCTAGGCAATAGCTGTGGTAGGGCACGTCGCAGCATGAGCAGGTAATAAAGTGTTCGTCGTGGTCATCCTTGAGACAGACCGCGCACCGCCGACAACTGTCGCACCACCACGGCTGGTCACCGTCGGTGAGCGAAGCGTGTGCCTCGATGGCAATCTGGGCGGTCATGGGTCGCAGCCATTCCGCAGGTGGGAGAGGTGATGAACGGGACGCGATGCACCGCCGGTGCTTTCGTACGCCACACTCGACGCAGCTCACGATCGGGCCAGCCACCGTAGGAACAGAGCAACATGCGAGAGGGGATTTGACCAAGGCCTCGTCAGAGTCGTGCTGCCGTAACCTCTTGCGCTTGTCGCCCGCTTCCGAGTGGTTCTCTTGGTCGTCTTCGGCCGGGGCTGCGTGCCTTTGGCATAGTACGTGAAAGCCCGGAAAGCGGACGGCCTGTGCCTCAAACGAGCACGCAAAGTGGTAGACTTGGTCGCATCCAGAGTGTTTGCACCATACAGAGGCGCCAGGCTTCTTGCAAACGCGACACATCTATGGGGCAATGTTTTTAACTAAATGCACACACACAAAAAAATACGGCATGTTTTGCTACCATTGAGTCTGCGGCCTTGACACGACCGGTCTGGCTTGTGCCGTTGCGAGGGCTCATCCAGCGAGAGCAGGCGACGTGCAGCTTGGGAGAGGAGCCGACGAGCGGGCCGAGCACGGGGTTCTTCGCGGGCAGCTTGCACAGTGCGCAAAGGTCCGATGTGGCTCGCGGGCCCTCTGGGGCGGCAATGTCAGTGTCAGTCAACTGCACAAACGGGGCAAAGGCGCGTAGGATCGTTGCTGTCCGCTCGTCGTACACGGACGTCTCAAAGATGTGCTCGAGTCCGGCCGCAGTCCTGCTGATCCACCGCGCGGGTGCGGGCTTGTCTTTTGCCCAGGTGATCACGCACAGATCCGTCTCGGTCGCTTTGCACACGAACGCCACACACCTGCTCTCACAACAAAGCTGTTACTACGCCATGATGGCACGAAGTTTACCATGCGTGCTCGCCGCTGTGCACCCGCACAATGTTGCCAGGACGAGACGCAGGAGCAGGCGGTGCCCCGTCGCCTGCGCGCCGCAGCCTGCTCGCCGACACGGGTCTTGGCAGTGGCCTCGTCGAGCGCGCCAGGCGCAGCACGTACCTGTCGTCCTCCTTGTGCTCCTCCTTGATCGAGGCCGACGACGAAGACGCAGACACCGTCGCAGACACGGTCGCGAGCACGACCGCCTTGTGCCACTCGCCGAGCTGGTCCTGCACCAGCACGTCCAGGCCAGGCGCAAGGCTCATCTCGAAACGAAACGGCGCGCAGCGGACAAGATGCCTTTTTCCCACAAATACGGGTAGCACACTGCGATGACTGCTCCCACCGAAAGGATTCAGCAGCTGCACAACCAGCTGGCGCCCAACGACGCTGCTGCCACGTCCTTTTCTTGTAATAACAACAGGCGCCACTTGCTCCTAACCGTTGCCCGCTTTCTTCCCCCCCCCCTCCTATTTTTCTGTTTATTTTTTTTTTTACGATGACCGAACGAACGTCAGTGTTCAAACACGTGGAGCAAGCGCCGCCGGACCCCATCTTTGGCCCGCAGAACGCGTTCCTGGCGGACAAGACGGCCGCCAAGGTCAACCTGGTGGTGGGCGCGTACCGGACGGACGAGGGCAAGCCGTGGGTCCTTCCGTCCGTGAAAAAGGTAGTGTTTTCCCACGCGGTGTGCGTGTGTGTGCTTGTGCTGACCACTGAGTCACAGGCGGAGGAGCGTCTGGCCAAGTCAACGTCCGAGCACGAGTACCTGCCCATCGATGGCCTCAAGGAGTTCAACGAGGGCGCGGCCAAGCTGCTGTTGGGCGCGGACGCCGCGGCGATCAAGGAGAACCGTGTCGTGACGGTGCAGAACCTCTCTGGCTCTGGCTCGCTCCGTCTCGGCGCCGACTTCCTGTCAAAGTACTTTCCGGGCAAGACGGTGCTCATCCCGGACCCGACCTGGGCCAACCACGTCAACATCTTCCTGGACGCGCGCCTGAACGT
>Ga0302230_10002046_pt1 | contig 12366 bp, 16 predicted proteins | sample II_Palsa_N2_1_FD_193523 | JGI IMG/M metagenome (GOLD analysis project Ga0302230, IMG submission 193523) | Peat permafrost microbial communities from Stordalen Mire near Abisko, Sweden - II_Palsa_N2_1 | ecosystem: Environmental > Terrestrial > Soil > Palsa > Peat permafrost | place: Sweden... | reverse complement strand
GAGTGAAAAAAAAAACACTTTTTTTCAGTTCGACTTTTTTTTTTCGACTTTTTTTTTTCTTTTCTTCAGCTTCAAGTATCCGGCTACTACTGCATATATTTCAAGCAGTTGAGGGTTGACGTACGTACCAGAGCTCGTAAAAGAAGGCTTGATGAATAAAAATAAGTTAACAAAATTTTCTCTGGCCCACACAATGACAATGACGGAACGGATACCTATTGTAAAAGTCGGGATGAAATCGGTCGCCGGCAAGATCTCCTCCAGAAACTGGAAGACCGCAAACCTCTTAAAGCCTGGGAAGAGCTGCACGAGCACGATGGCACTGATCGGTGCCCATCCGATGTCAAGCACTTCCCCCCATAACAAGTTGGTCATCCCCTACGTAATCCATTTTATCATCGACGATGGAGCTGCTCCTTACAATCGCGTCCAGAACGATGCACAGCAGCAGCTTCAGCAGCGGTTTCGAGTCGAACGCCGGCGCCATCGTAGAACAACCTCTGCATTAATAAGAGACAAAATAATCAACAACACAAGGCTTATTGATACAACTGAAAGACCAAGTCGTCTCAATCGGAGAGGCCGAGTGGCAAGCATTGGAACTCAGCGACCACAAGGCGCCACACTTGGTTAGTGGAGACACTAGGCATCAATCACAATCATGGCGCGCAGGAAAACAAGCCGAACGCGCGCACATTCGACTGTGGAGCAGCGTAGTCACAAAAATCAATTTCGGTTTTACGGTTCATACAATGCAGGGAGATAGAAAGCGCACTACAGCAAAGGAAAAAAAAAAAAAACGCAACGAAACTGGAGACTTAACAGAGTAAATTTTTTACGGTCACATGGCATCGACGTCGACCAAGCTCTCGCCCACGACGTTGTTGTCGCCGTTGCTGTTGCCAAGGATTGCGGACGGATCGTCGTTGGGGGCGGGCGGGTGACCGTGGATGCGGTGGTACTTGAGTCCGTTTGCGTTTTTGTAGGAGCGGCCGCAGTTGGGCTCGGCGCACTTGTACGGCTTGTCTTCGCTCTTGAGCTGGTGGCCGTGGCGGATGTGGTACCGAAGACCGTTGGCGTTCTTGTAGCCCTTGTCGCAGCCGGGGAGGGTGCACCTGAAATCCAAGCTGTTGGCAGCGGCGGCAGCCTCGTGTTGCTGCTGGATTTGGTGCTGGTGCATGTGGAATTGCTGCAGTTGCAGCTGCTGCTGCGTGGGCGAGCCGGGCTGGGTGCCGGCAGAGGGGGATTCATCGACAAACGTGACGGGTGGGGAGGACCCCGACGTCGAGGTCGAGGTCACGAGCATCGCTGGGGCCGAGTGCTTGCGCAGGAGTTTGGCCTGGGCTTCGAGGTGCATTCGGTAAACGTACTCGGCCTGCTGCTGCTGGGGGTCGTAGCTTATACCGGGGCCCATGTTGGTGTTTACAAAGTTGCTGCTGCCGTCGCTGGGATCATATTCGCCGCTGCCGTCGTTCTCGTTATAATAGTAGGTATGTTGCTGGGGCGCCGCTAGAATCCCGCCCGCGTACTCGGGCGCGTGGGATGCGTCGAACCCGGCAGAGTACATGGGAATCTCTTGGTAGTGCTGCTGGGGATGCTGCTGGTGCTGCTGCTGCTGCTGGGGATGATAGTACGACGTGTCAAATTGCGGCTGGTGCTGCTGCTGTTGCTGCATTTGCTGGTGATAGGCGTAAGGGCCGCTGTGGCGCCGGAGCTGGCTCTGGCTCTGGCTCTGGCTCTGGTGCGTGGGCGGCGACTCGGGCAGAGACGCAGGGGGCGTCATCATCATCGACTGCTGCTGGGCGTCGTGGTACTGTTTCTTTTTGCGGGCTGAGGCCTCCTCCGTCAGAAGTGGCGAGGTGGGCAGCGAGTGGGGCGGCGAAATGGGCTGGATGTTGGGCGAGGCCGACGCGGACGACGACAGTCCCGATAGCCGCCTACGGGATACTGCCGTCGAGTTCTTGGTGGATGGATCCACTGCTGGTGGCAGTGGCGGTGCAGGGCGGATGGGGCGGACACCACTGGACGGCGCCGTGGTTGTAAACATGGGCACAAAAAGCAAATTCGGGATTGCGGCGGTGGGCGATACTGTGAGGCCAGTCGGGGCAGATTTGGTCTTGGTCGTCTTGCCCGGCTTGCTTGCCTTTTGGACCGGGGCCTTGGGCGCCGACGTGGGCAGCATGGCGGGGGACGACTGTGTGCGCGTCACAGCCGCAGTGGAGGACGACGAGGGGGTCGACGGGGCCGTTGAGATGAAATAATCGGACGATGCTGTTGTCGTCATTGGGCTGCTCTCGTCGTCGTTGCTGTAGCCGCCCATGAGGTCGATACTCAGCCTGCGCGCCGTCTCTGCCGCGTTGAGCTTCCCTCTCCTCGGAGCGGGTGCTGCAGTTGTTGCAGTTCCCGCTGCCGAAAGGGTGTAATTAATTTGCTGCTGGTGCTGGGAGTAATAGTAAATCGGGTAATGCTGGTGTTGCTGCGGCTGCTGCTGGGCTTGGAGCCAGGTCGAGTCGTGGCACTGCTCGGCGTGCAGCTCCATTTCATGCCAGTCTGCCAGCACGAGCCCACAGCACGTGTACTGCTGCTGCTGCTGCTGGTGCTGCTGCTGCTGCTGGTGGGATGGGTTCCACAGATTGCCGTTTGCGTACATGGCCATGCTGCTATCGACGAGCCCGGGCGGCCAGCTGCCGTACGCGTCCCCGTTGCTGCTGCTGCTGCTGCTGCTGTTCATGGGCACGGTCATGTCCTCGCTGACCAACGTGGCGTGCGAGAACGGCGCAGATTGCGCCATCCCGCTCATGAGGTCGCTGCAAACGCCAAGTAATAATAATAAAATTTTAAATAACCACACCACTTTCAGCCCCGATAGCCCCCTCAACACCCCCACGGGCCCACCCACCCACGGGTCCACCCCACACAGCCAGGGCAGAAGAGCGGGAGGGGACGTTTCACAGTGTGTGGGGTTGGCGTGCGCCGCGTACCTGCTGTAGTAATCCATGGTCACGGCACGTCAGTTGCGAAATCATGGCCGCCAATCTTTTGCCGGCCGTGACGTCAGCCTGCGGTCACTGCGGGTCGCGTCGGTTTGGGGCCGTTGGCGAGGACGCGGCGACGCAGGGCGAGAACGGGAGCGGCGGCGGCGTGGCGTGCCTGGACTGTGGGATGATGGCGGCGATGGCGGCGACGTTGGTCGATGCGGCGGTGCTGGACACACGCGAGCCCTATGACATTGCGGAGAGGACAACACAGTGGGTCCCTCTGCGGCTGTTGTCGTCGTCCCCGTCCGCTTCGTCCGCTGCGGCTCTTGCCAAGGTACCGCTCGTTTTCGTGGACGGATGGGATCCTCACCGATAGGAACGCACAGAGGAGGCTCGCGGAGGAGATCAGGGGCGTGTGCATGTTCCTCAAGGCCAGCGACCTGGGCGGGCAGGCCACGGCGATGTACGAGCGGCTCGTGGGCGGGAGTGCACGGGTGACGCGGAAGGCGCACAAGATCGCGGTGTGCGTGTACATTGTCGCGCGGCAGAGCAACCGGCCGGTCACCTTGACCGAGTGTGCGGTCGCGGGCAACGTCGAGACGGGCGCGATGTGTGCAGAGTACCTCGCGGCCAAGAGGCTGCTGGGCATCACGCTGGACAACACGGGCGTGCCCGAGCTGCTGGTGGAGCGACTGGTCCACTGTGTGCACGCCGATCTCGCGTCACCGGCTGCCCGCGGCCTCAAGCAGCGCGCCTTCCAGCTGCTCAAGCTGGCCGCCAAAACAAACTACACGACCGGACGGCAGCCGCAGATGGTCGCCGTTGCCGCCGTGACAATCTGCGCAGAGGCCCTGGGTGCCAAGGAGACGGCGACGTCGCTCCACCAGCGGCTGTGCGACTGCCTCAGCATCAAGGTGTCGTCGACGCTGAACCAGCGCAGGAAAGAGCTCCTGAGAGTGCTGCTCGAGTCCAAGGGCGTGCTGCCGTACGACGAAGGGATCGTCACAGCGGGGAACCTGCTCAAGCACGTCAACGAGATCCTCATGATCGCCGCGGCGTTCCCAGTGGATGCAGACGAGGAAGAAGACGAGGACGACGACGACAACGCGAAGAAACGACCAAGAATAAATTATGACGAGCGGCTGGCACCTCAGCGCTCCTTCCCTTCTAACACGGCGGCGGCTCCAGCAGTGGAAGGGTCTGCCTTTGTGGACGACAACGCGCCCATCGATGACGACGAGCTGGACGACTACATCCGCACCCCCGCCGAGGTCGCCAGTGTAATTTCCTTTAGAAACTTGTAATTCAACCTGTACAACTATGAAGAACCTAACCAGTCTATCTACGCCCGCGCAGAGCTACATAGGGGTGAAGGCAGAAGGATAGGCGGACGACAGATTTGTCGAGGCGTACGAGATGGGACGGTAGCCGCCATCGGGCGTGGCAGTCTGGGGCGACGAGGACGAATCGCGCAAGGGGACCTCGTACGAAGCGGCACTGCCGAGCGTGGAGGCCGACCCCCCGCCGTTTCCGCCGCTGCCGAGGGGCGGCGCCGCCTGCAACGAGCCTTCGGTGTTGATGCGGGCGACCGCAGCATGAGGTGGCCTTGCACGGTCTTTTGGTTGGCGCGGCTGCACGTGCTTTCTGGGGCTAGGTCCTTGAAGGATGGCGTGCACAGCCTGCATCAGATAGCTACGGAAAAAGTGAAATTTCCTTTCAGTTTATGCAAATGTAGTTGGGGTTACTTTGTAACTTGAAAACGTTGGTCAATGTAGCGTGCAAACTGCTGGCCAATGGCCCATCCGTTGTACACGTACGTGATCACGCCCGAGTGCTGCTGGACAGAGGCGAGGGCGTGCGCGACGATCTGGTCCGTCACGGTGCGCTCGCGAAAGTCGTCAAACTCATAGTCGTTGACCTCGACAATGTTGACCTCGTCCTCGGCGGGGACCTCAAAGTCGCGGATAAACACCCTCAGTGTCTGATATCCCGTCCTATTTAGATTTTACGCCATCGTGCTGATGATTACCTCGATGCGGTTCATGTACTCGATCGACTTGTTGTGGTACATGTTTCTGTTCTCGACCTCTTGAGGCGACAGGGACCGACGTCGGTATTGGGTCAAGACAAGAGCCGAGCACGCACGACCGCAGTCGCCACAGCGGCCGGTGCATCGCGGGGGTGGCGGGGGTATCAGCCACGACAACGGCGACATCCGGCAAAAAAGGGTTCGGAGACGGAGGATGATGAGGGAGGAGGGAGGAGAATATAGGTCAGATATCTCCGAACTTGTGAAAGGGAAATACCTTCCAAGGCCGCCCGGAGACAGCCGTCTGCGGCCCTTTCGTACGCATCGACCGCGTCCTCGTACTGATTCTCCAGATCGAACGCAACCGCACGAGTGGCCCAGCTGAAGGCGTACTGGGACGCCGTCTGTGCCTCCATTGACGTTTGCGTCAGCGACGGCGCTCAGGGCAGAGAATATGATAAAGATGGACACATTCAAAAGATCTTTTTTGCCATGATAAAAACGGAAAGGCACAGTCTTTCAGAATGGGCCAGCACTGACGATGAGTTTGACTCATTTTCGGTTCTCTTGGGCTGCACAACAGCAAAACCGGGGCGAGGCTCGCTGGGGGGTCGGCGACCTTGAGGCACCGAAAATTTTAGCATCAATTTCGGCAGCATAATTTCTCGCACTACGAAAGCATGCGTATGAAAGCTAGCCGTATGACGGCCTAAACGACGCCAAATGGCTCGATCGGTAGTAGGTGAGCACCGCAAAAACGTACTTTTTTTTAAAAAAAAAGATTAATTGTAAAAGATTATTTGCGCACGTACCATCGAACCAAGCAGCCCGAGCAAATGGAAAATCCTGTGCCCAGTAGAGAAATAAATAAATAAGTTGTTATTAGTACGTACCAGTACTGCATCCCGACGATTGCCCCGACCAAGTAGCAGATGCAGTTGCCGATGCTCAGCATGCTCATGATGACCGTGTTGGTGGTCAGGCGGCGCTGGAGCTGCTCGAGCTGCTTGATCGGGTCGACCTCCGCAGGGACCGAGTCCGCCGGCGACTCGTAGTTGTTGCCGCTGCTGCTGTTGCTGTTGTTGCTGGCGCCGTTCGCAGATGCGGCCGTGGCCGCCGACTTTTGGGGTGAGTCGCTTGGCGATGGTGGCAGTGAGTGGGGCTGGCTGGACTTGTGCTGGTCGGGCGGCAGGTACATCGTTGCGAGGTGCACGCTGTCGTAAACTATGCCGCGGAAACGCCAGGTGATGAACACGAGCGTGATCGGGTTGAGCAGCATGACGAGGCTCGAGAAGGACCAGCCGATCTTGAGGAATATCTCGAGTTGTTCTGGGGGCGTGTCCGTGACGCCGATTGAGCTGGGCAGGATCGAGAGGAAGGCGACCATGATGATCCCGCAGAGCGCGGTAATGGGCACAAAGACGAAGTGGATTGCGTGGCCCAGGTGGATGAACTTTATGCGTTCATCCGCGTGTTCTCTCCTGTCCATGTCCACAATGTCGTCGTTGAAGCTGTTCTGGCGCTTGCTGCCGCCCCGCTGCTTCTTGTCGGCGTGCTCAAAGTGGACGTTGATGAGGTTGGCGATGGTATCGATCAGCCGCGTGTTGAGCTCGATCGTGGACACGGTCGCGCACAGCAGCCGCAGCGGCATCACCGTCAGCAGCAGCGCCGCATCGACCTTGTTGAACACGGACGCATGTGGCCGGCCCAGCACCCAGCCAAAGATGAGCGCGACGAGCAGCACCCACGTCGCATAAATGTACCTGAATCGGCCCTACGCACAGCATCAGATTGGTCAACACTCTGTGCATGGGAAATAAAAAAGGGCGGTCGAACGTTACAGGGCTGCGGTCCTTGTTCCGCCACTGGGCCAAACACCACTCGACAATGGCAAAGGCAAAGAGGCTAAAGGTCAGCGCAGAGATACCCAAGTGGACCTGCACCGATAGCGAGCACCTGCAATCAATCAATCGAGGGTAAGTTACTCGAACGCCGTTTTTGAGGCAGGGCCAGCCAGAGGACGGTACGGTTTTTCGTAGGCGGTCACAAACACCAGAAATGTGTCGTCTGCCGGAAAAAATCATATATGCAATTATTGTTTATTCATCAACACTGTTTCAGGAACGGCGAGATGGATGGTGAAAAGTGCGTACTTAGGTAGCCTGGAGGACAGCTGCCGTCTACTCCCGGAGCTTCGCCAGCTGCTCTTGACATTCGAGTGGCGAAAAAAAAAGTCCTTTTACAAAAAGTCACGGTGAAGCAGGCTGACTCTTCAACCCGGCTCCACTTGGAAGTCCGTCGTCGGCCCAGACTCGATCAATCGAATCTATGTCACTGCCATACAAAAAAAAAAGTCAATGGTATTTAAGGTCCTCCTTGAGAGGAGCACTGGCTGCAGCAAACGGGTCGGCCGATGGACCGGCAGCCGACGCGGACGACCCGCCAAAGTCGTACGGCGGTGGCTCGTCTGCGTGGGGCGGCGGAGTAGCGTCAGGGTGCGCAGATGTGCCTTGGTACGATGCGGCCGTGGGTGCCGACGGGAGAACGAGAGGCGTCCTCTCCGAGCTGCCGTAGCGCTTCTCCTCCTCTTGCCTGAAGCGTCGTCGTCGGCGAATGCGCAGGAGGACGAGGATGATGGCGATGATGATACACCACACGATGATGACGAGCATGCTGACCCAGGCCGCGTTGTTTGGCGAGCCGCTGCCTGAGCCGCCTCCAATGGTCATGCACTGTGCCTTGTTGCTGTTGATGCAGAGGGTGCTCACGGGCTTTGTCACGCAGGCGCCCGCGCAGCCGCTGCTGGGGCATGTGACCAGCATCGGGTTGCCCGAGCTGTCGCACTGGAACACGGCCGAGTTGCTGATGCCATCCTGGTAGGGGACACACGTGTCCACGGGGTAAAAGTCGGCCTCTTCCAGCGCGGTATCATCGCACTGCAGGCCGGAATAGAACAGATTGACGGCGTACACGCCGTCGGGGATGGCCACCGTCACAGAAGGTGCGCACGTCGCCCAGGAGCCCGTGAAGCCGTCCGCGCTGGTGCACGGCTGAGCCTGGCACGTCGTCGCAGACGTGTTGGTCACGACAATGTAGGTCGAGGTCCCGCTGCACGACGTGCTCGAGTAGTGGGTCGTGACGAGGAACTGCGAGTGGGCCTCGAGGGCCACCAGGAGGGCCAGCAGGACCACGGCCAGCAGTCTCATGTCATATCCAATTCTCGTTATCCCTATCCCTTTCTCCTACAAATCCGAAATCTCCTCGCACCCTACTTGTTACGGTAGACTACTTTGCTTTTGCGTGAGCAGCGCTTTCAGTTTTGAGTGATGCCCTCTTATTTTGATGCCAGGTGCGGCCATGGTGGGCGCCCAGCTCAGCCATGCCTTGCGCAAGCGTGACGAGGATGGAAAAATCGGGGAGGATCTGTTTGGTGCGCTTCATGCCGAGCGTGTGCGTGCGGCAGGCCTTGAAGGCCTCGATCCGGGTCATGAATGGCGACAAGTGCAGCCACGTCCACGTCAGTCTTGTAACAAAAAAAAAAAAAAAAATTAAAAAAAATCAAAAAATGTCTTAAAAAAATATTTATTAGGCGTACAGGCAAAAGAGCTCGGCGAGGATGACAAACGGCAGCATGAGCCAAAAAGTCACGGGGAAGAGGGGGATGATCGTGTTGCCACAGGCTTCGAGTGACGGCCGGAAAAAGTCGAGGTTTTCTATGGCAGGGCCGTCGGTGATGTGGAGGATCTCCTTGCGGGCCATGCCCTGGACGCCGAGGCCATCGAACGCGAGGAACGTCCCCCACGAGAGGTTGTCCACATGCGTCCAGTCCTGACATGCAAATTTGTTCAGTGGCATAATGATATTAAAAAAAAAAAAATTAAGCTTGCGCACGGTGACTGGTCGGCCCGCAAAATAGATTGGGATGTAGTTGAACAAGCGGTCGCCGATGGTGAGAATGCGCGGCAGATGGAGGGTCTCGCCGATGCCGTAGATGCCGCTGGGGCGGACAACGCACGTCCTGAGCCGGTCCGAGTCTGCTGCGAGCACGAGCCGTTCTGCGGCCGCTTTGGAGGGCCCGTAGTGGTCCAAGTAGCTTGTCGGGTACGGTGTGTCCTCGGGCGCGTCCACAAACTCGCGATCTCCCCCGAGGATGGCGCTGGACGAGGATATGTACACGAGGCGCTGCACCTTGGAGCCCGCCGTGAGTGCTGCGTCCAGCACGTTCTGCGTCCCGCCGACGTTGACCGCGTAAACGTCTGCCCCATCGCCAAACGACCCAAAGGCGGGCTGGCCAAAGAAGGACGCACTGTGCACGACCATCGTGACCCCCTCGATCGCGCCCTGCACCGCCGCCGCGTCACGGATGTCGACTTTGGCCAGGCGCAGCTGCTCTGACGGCACAAACGCACGTGTGTGCGCCAGGTCCATGCTCACGACCCTGCACGTCCCGGCCGCCAGCAGCGCCTCCACCAGCTTGTGGCCGAAGAAACCGTTGCCGCCCGTCACGGCCACCGTCTCCTGGCGCAGATCGAGCCCACCCTGCGGCCCCTTCTTGCGCAGGAGGTCGACCAGTCCAGGCATTTCGCGTCACGGCTGGTTTCAGTTTCTTCACCCGGGACGACTCTGCTGGAAATATGGCCGACCATCTGTAAAACCACCCATTCTCATTGACAAGAGCTTAATGCACGCTCGCTCATGTGTGCAAAGGATGGATCTGCCCGTCCTCGAGCTTGTGCAGCTGATCCAGACGCACAAGGTGACGCCGGTGGATGCGGTCAAGGCGGCATACGGTATGCAACAATGACTGGGTGGTGCGTGTTTGTTTATTATTTGCCCCCCCACACACAAACAGAGCGCATCCGCGAACGCAACGGCGCTCTCAATGCGTTTGTCGTACTGTGCGAGGAGCGTGCGATGAAGGAGGCGCAGTGGCAGACAGAGCAGCTCAAGAACGGGCGCCACATGCCCATCTTGGTACCTAACGTGTTGGTTCGTCCACCCTGAATGCGTTCGTTTAGACCGGCATCCCGCTCGGCGTCAAGGATCTCGAGGATGCCGAGGGACTGCCGACGTCGTACGGATGCGAGTACTTTGTCAAGAACAACATTGCCAAGGCCGATTCGGTGCAGGTCGCCCGTCTTCGCATGGCCGGCGCGATTGTCGTGGGCAAGACAAACGTGCCCATCTTTGGAACGCAGGCGCACACCAACAACATCCCCTTTGGACCATCGCGCAATCCATGGAACCTCGATCTCACCCCGGGCGGCTCGAGCGGCGGCTCGTCGGCCGCTGTCATGGGGTAACTAACCGACCCAAAGTTTTTTTTAATTCTAATTTTGTTTGGACAAAAAAAAAAAAAAATTGCGTCCAGTGGATTGGTGCCCCTGGTCACTGCTGCCGATGGTGGTGGCAGCATCCGTATTCCCGCCGCGTTTGTCGGCTGCTTTGGCCTCAAACCGACCTATGGTCGCATACCAGGTATTGTATAAAAGCGTCGCACACGCAGCTTATTCAACTTTCACCAACGCACAGAGGCCGAGGGACTCCAGTTTGGCATGCACAAGTGGATTCACTGCACGCACTTTGGACCGCTGACCAGGACGGTGGAGGACGCGGCGCTGTTTCTGGACATCACTGCTGGTTACCACGCGAGCGATCCGCTGTCGCTGCCCATGCCCGGATTCTCGTACCTGGAGCGAGTGCGCCAGGCGGACAAGTTGCCCTCGCTCAAGGTCGCCTTCAGCCCAGACTTTGGAATGATCAAGGTGCAAAGCGACATTGCCAAGGTCGTCGAGGGCGCCCTGCCAAAGTTTACCCAGGTCGGCCACAAGGTCTCGAAGATCGACGTCGAGTTGCCCGATCTCGGCTTGGAGTGGCTCCTGAACATGGGCGCCCAGCTGCATGAGATGATCGCCTCCTACCTCGAGAACCACGAGACCAAGTTTGAGCCCTCCTTTGTCAAGGGCATGAGCCTGTCGAAGCACCGCACGACTGCAGGTGCCGAGAAAGAAAGAAATATATATATATTGTTTAATACTTTTTCTAGATATCGGCGCCCTCAACCGCCTCGTGTTTGAGCTCAACGAGTGCCTGGCCAAGATCTTCAAGGAGTACGACATCCTCATCTCACCCGCAATGCCCGTCGACCCCTTTGTCGCCAGCGGCCCGCCGCCAAACTCGTTCCCCAGCGATGGCGAGCTGTTCAACCAGGCGTGGCACATCGCCGGGTTCATGTTCCCCTTCAACTTTAGCGGCCACCCCGCCGCTGTCGTGCGCATCGGCACGTCGGCTGCAGGTCTGCCGGTCGCAATCCAGATCGTGGGAGAGCGTCACCGAGACGACCTTGTCCTCACCGTCGCCAAGCAGATCGAACAGCTTTACAAAGCACAAAAGTTCCCACAGCCGCCCTTCCCCTTCGGCTCATCAACCACGAAAATAGCCTCCGCCAGATTGTAAAGTGTCGGAAGAAAACAAAACAAACAAACAAAGTCATCAACCCCGTTCAGAAAAAGCAAAAAGCAATTCGACTGCCGACGGCTTCTCTCATGCAAATCAGAGTCATTATTGCGCAGGTCGTGCCCAAAAAGGTGTGATCAGGACAGAGCAGTCAGAGATTGCTGATCGCTGCTGCCCGCTCCATCAAAGCCGATTACTGCAAAACACAGGCCATAAAAAAGAAGTTGCCAGCACCCAGCCGAGGAAAAACTTTTCCGTCTGCACGTGTAATTTTTTTTTTTCCACCCCCTTCTCCTAGGAAACCTACTCTCCCCTTCTCCCTGTTTTACCCTTCAAAAAAAAAAAAAAAATATTGCGTCCATTCCAAACAAAGTACCCATGGGGTTCCCCAATTGCACAGAGCGAAAAAAAGGGGGGAAAAACCAATTGTACTCAATCAACCCAGACACATTCCACCTCATGGTTCTCATTCCGCGTGCCTGCGTGTGGCACCTGGGCTGGTTCCACTATGGCCTGTGGTCTGTCCTGTCTGTGTGTGCGTGTCTGTCGTCGCGAAATGCCGCGTTTCGTGTTTATGAAACGGCTGGACGTCGTGTTTTGAATCTACTCGGTCGCTAAAAATAAACACGCCGTTATTTTTTTATGCTGTTCTCCTCCGCCTTTCCCTCTCTGTTGTTCGCGGTGCGGTGACGCTGACGGTATGCAGGCCGATGTGCTGCTGCCAGCAGTCCCTCACCGTGACCGGCGGCGTCTGGGCGTGGTGGTGGAGTCTCGTTCTCAAGTTTTAGGTTTGGGGGACACGTGGTGCGTTTTTTGCTTGGGGGGGGGGGGGGGGGGGGGGGGCGGGCGGGGGGGGGGGGGGGGGGGGGGGGGGGGGGGGGGGGGGGGGGGGGGGGGGGGGGG
>Ga0302230_10002043_pt1 | contig 12383 bp, 17 predicted proteins | sample II_Palsa_N2_1_FD_193523 | JGI IMG/M metagenome (GOLD analysis project Ga0302230, IMG submission 193523) | Peat permafrost microbial communities from Stordalen Mire near Abisko, Sweden - II_Palsa_N2_1 | ecosystem: Environmental > Terrestrial > Soil > Palsa > Peat permafrost | place: Sweden... | reverse complement strand
AACCCGTTGTTGCAAGCCGACAGCCCTCTTGTGGATCCCAGCGCAGGCAAGCTTCGCGAGATCGACCAGAAGCACGACAAGCCCGGCTTCCACTTTTTGTCCGTCCGGCCGCGCTCATCCGCGGCGACCGACCACTTTGAGCAGTCGCACAAGGACCAGGAGGGCAATCTGCAAGCCGTCGTGGCGGCGCTCAAGCACCTTTGTCCTCAAGTCAAGTTTATCCAGTTCCTTTAACAGGCATGTTTTATTATCCGAAACGATTCATCGTTTGAAGAACAGAAGAAGAAGAAAGAATAAAAATCACAAAAAACATAAAATTTCTTGCCACCTCGGGAACGTACGTCAGCACTACACGAATGTCCTCGTTCACGGTCGTGTGGAGCCCCGTCTACGGCGACAAGCAGGTGAGCGTGCCAGTGCTGGGATGCCGCCTGACAGTTCTACGTAGGTGGTAAAGGTCACGCCCACGACGCAACTGAGCACGGTCCTGGGCGAGGTCTGCAGCAAGCAAAAGTTCAAGCCCGAGTTGTGCCACCTCGAGTACAAGAAGAAGCGCGTCGACCTTGGGTTGACCGTGCGTTTGGCCAACTTGCCCACGGGCGCGTCGCTGGACCTGGTCTTTGACGAGGCGCCTGCCGCGTCATGTATGCTACCACTGATTGACTTCTGCCAAGGCGTAACACATGACACTCCGCAGCGAACAAGGTCGTCGAGGTAAACGTCGCCGTGCAGATGCCAGATGCGTCGCGCACCACCGCCGCTTTCGCCCCGTCCGCATCCCTCTGGGCTGTCCTGGAACAGTCCAAGTAAGTAGATGTTGCCTGAACGCTGACCACTGTACTAATCGGTTCCAGCGTTGCGAGATTTCTGACTGCCCAGGAGATCGTGCCGACGGTGCTGTACGTGAGCAGCGAGTTCACGGGTGTGGAAACGCTGCAAAAGACGACGCTGCGAGACATCGGGCTGACGACCGGGTCGGGATTGCTGCGCGTACGCATCCTCCTCAACAACACACCTATCGTGGTACCGTTGGCCGCGGCTGCATCGTCTGAGGTGCGCTCGCCCATCGTGCCGACGCCCGCCATCGTTCACAAGCAAGAGGAGATCGTTGCCGCCGTCGCGCCAGGGCCGTCGTTCGCGAACGCAGAACCGAAAGCGGAACCGAAAGCGGAACCGAAAGCAGAACCGAAAGCGGAACCGAAAGCGGAACCGAAAGCGGAACCGAAAGCGGAACCGAAAGCAGAACCGAAAGCGGAACCGAAAGCAGAACCGAAAGCGGAACCGAAAGCGGAACCGAAAGCAGAACCGAAAGCAGAACCGAAACCCACACTCGTCGCTGCAGCCCCCGTTGTTGTCGCGCCGGCAGATCCTGCAACGATTCCTGAGCGCAACATCCAGGTCATCAAGCCCTTTGCCACATTTCGCGACCTCTCGCAGGTCGAGCTGCCCGAGTCCGTGTTTGAGATGGACGAGAAACTCGCGCGAAAGGCGATGAAGTCCTACGTTCGAACTCTCCAACAATTCGAGAACGCCCCGCTGCAGACCCAGGCTATGCGAGAGCGCGAGGAAGAGGACCGCTTGGCCAAGTTTGTCCATGTATGCTTTGAAGAGGACGAGGCTTTTTTTTTCTAGTTTGTTCTGACATACATTCTGGTAAGGTGATCATCCGCGTGACCTTCCCTGATCGCATCGTGCTGCAAGCACAGTTCTCAGCACAGGAGCCCGTGAGCAGCCTGTACACCCTCATCAAGAACCACATTGCCCACAGCGAGCGGACGTTCGTGCTGTGTAAGTTTTCCTACTGTTGCATTTGTTTTTTAAAGCACCCAAAAACAGTCACAACGCCACCCAAGCAGATCTTGTCTGATCAAAGGGTCACTCTGGCCAAGGCGGGGCTCGCCCCATCCTCCATAGTCCACTTTGCCTGGGAAGGAGGGGAACAGCAGCAGCCCCCCGAAACCTACCTCCTTGCCGACCTCGTCGCACAGGCACAAGAGCCCATCCTACCCAAGGACGTTCTCCTCAGTGAGCATGGCACGCACGTGGATGATCTTGCCTGTGCTCAAGTCGTACGTCTCGTACGATTTGTTTTTTCAATTTAATAAACGCACAACTTGACAAGGACAATCCACTCCACGTCATGGCCGGAGATGACGATGACGACGCGATGGAGACCACCCGATCGCGCGCATGGGCCTCCTCGTCCTCGTCATCCGCCGCTCCTACCACCACTGACGCCGCCGCTGTCAAGAAGCCCAAGTGGCTGAAACTCGGGCACTGAAAGAAGCATTATTTTTTTATATTTTAAAAAAAAAAAGTAATATGGGCGAGGCATTTCAAAACAATCATGTCGGACGCTACTGGCGGATTTCGCAAAAGCACTCCAAAGAACCGAAAGACTCGAGTCAAGGACGACGACGAGGACCGCAAGGACGACGTGGCGGACAGTACTGCTAGGTCCTCTGAAGGGGTGGCAAGGGACGGTGCCGATGGTGCTGATGACGACGCAATGGACGTGGAGGACAACGGCGAGTCCACGCCGATTTTCCAGCGGCCTCGCTCGTCCATCGGGTCGTCCAAGATAGGGAGCCGGTTGTCGTTTGGTGGTGGAGCATCAGCAGGTGTGGGGAGTGCAAGCAAACTCGCCCGCAGCACGCCCGTTTCGTCCCCAAAGTAAGTCGAGCGCGCTTGCGTTTCCGAACCGACTAACGGTCTCTTTAGGCCATCGACGTCGGCGTCGTCCACACCCAAACTCACATTTGCTGGAGAAGACGAGGACGGCGGCGAGGTCATTGCCCTGAAAAAGTCTGTGGCGAGTGAGAGTCTGCGCAAGTCTGGCGGCGGCGGCGGCGGCGGCGGTGGCAAGCTCGTTGTCAATGTGTACGTTCCGCCACCTTGTCGATGCCAACAAAAAACATGATTCGTGCAGAGAATCTCTCGTATCTGATCTTCCAAAGCCAATGGCACGATCCTACGGAAAGTCTGAGCTGCAACTGCTCAAGTCCCATGCAAGACAGCTTCCTCCCGTGGACGACGTGGCGAGTCGTTTCTCTGGCCGTGTGGGCGAGCCCGATAGCTGCAACAAGGATATCCCCGATGCTTCCCTGATCCACGCGATGAAGAAAAAGCGCGAGATGCTGCGTGAAATGGGCGGCTCATCTGCGGCCTCGTTTATCTCGCTGGACGTGAACGACGACGACGACGACGAGGGCGCAAACGGAGGCTCGACGCTGGTGCGCGAAGAGGACGAACTCGGTGACGGCGAGGAGGCATTTGAAGACCATGCCGGCAATCGTATCGTATTTGGCGGCGATGCCGTCAAAAAATTCAGAGACCAGCGGCGCCAACTCATTCGTGAAATCATCGACGATGGGTTCGCGCACAAAACGAAAAATTTTTTTTCTTTCTTTCTTTATCTTACATTGGTACATGTAGAGAGGCCCTGGAGAACGATGAAGATCGTGCGGGGTGGGAAGACGAGCAAATTCGGCGTGGCGCGGGCGTGCTTTCGGCTGGCGGCAATGGCATGGCTCTTGCGGCTAAGAAAAAGTCTGGCCGCAAGCATAACATTACCAAGAGTACGTCAATGCAAACTGATTAGGCATGTCTAAACATGCCCACTTTTTGTAGTCCCGGAAGCTGTGCCGATCCCCTCGTTTACTGAGGTCGAGCAGGGAATGCGTGCGGCCTTGAAACGACTCGAAGAGCAGCATTCCGCCGACATGGACCAGCTGGCCGCAGTGGACTCCGACTTGCATAACGCACTGGCCAGCATCGAACAGCAACAAGAGCTCTTCAAAGGTGCCTCCGAGTCATATGTCTTCCACCAAGAGCTGCGCTCGTTCATTGACGACCTGGGTGGCTGCATGGACGACAAGATGCCCGAGATCGTCGCGATCGAGGAGGAGTATTATACGCTGTTTTCCAATCGCGCCAAGGTTCTCTCGGAGCGGCGTGAGACTGGGTGGTCGAGTGACGATGAGGGCGACGATGAAGATCTCGCGAGATTCAAGAGTGCCTATCGTACGAGAAAATCCTAAACAGCTTGTGCTAAAAAGAAAGATATTCCTTAAAGAAAGCATCTCTGACCGAGCGGCGCACGTTATGGACGACGTACGGCCAGAGTTCAAGTCGATTCGTGAGGTCAAGGACAAGATGCAAAGCTGGAAGTGGTCGCAAGCAAAGTCGTACAACGACAGTTGGGCAAGCCTCAGCCTGAAGGACCTCTTCCGACCGTTCATTCGTATGGAGCTGGCCGGGTGGCTTCCGCTGCAGGGCCCCAACAAGGAGCTGGATCAGATGGAGTGGTGTGCGGCTCTGATGGACTACGGCTTCAGAGATAGCGAAAACCAGAGCGGTCTGCAGGCGTCCGACCCCGACCTCAACCTCATTCCTACCCTGATTGAAAAGGTCCTTTTGCCCAAGTTGACGCGTACGGTTCTTCTTTTTTTTTATTGTTTTTTTATTGCTGGCTCGCTCACAAAAGGAAATAAAACACACAGAGGTTGTTCAGGCTGCACTCGACCCTTTCTCGTTCAAGCAAAACAAGGCGTTGGCCAACACTCTGCGCAACATTGACGACTTTGAAGTGAGCCACACCAAGGACACCTACAAGGCGCTGAGCGTGGCGATCTTCACCAGTCTCGAGCGCGCCGTCCAGCGTGCTGTCCACCAGCGCTTGGATCTGTACGCGCAGGTGTCGGCCGCCAACGTTCCCCAGCAACAACTCGACTTGACTCTCGGCCGCATCCTTGCCCTCCACGTAAGACTGTTCCAGTCGATCTTTTTGTACAACGGCATCTTGGAGGACGACAAGATTGAGGTACCCTTTTTTAAATTTTATTTGTTTGTCTGTTTTATCGGTTCGCACAGCACCTGGCTTTCAAGACACTTCTCCTCCAGTCCCTCATCCCGTCCTTGTACGGCGTCCGTTCACTGGGCACACCAGAGGTCCACAGACGTGGCCAGGCCATCCTCTCCTCTGCTCCTCCCTCTTGGCAAGCCCGTGGCAGCCACTTTTTCCAGCCGCTCGTTCAGTACCTGTCAAAGTTGGTGTGAGGAAAAAATTTTCTGTCACATTAGTACCTCCGAGTGCACAATTGATGAGAATTTACATCTCTATTCATGCACATTCAACCGCATGTTTTCTTCTCTCCTTTTCATATTGTCGGACAAGGCATACTAATTCGAGTTGTTGTCTGTGAGGTGTGTCCGCCATCGCAGTGCTAGGCGAGTTCATGTCGATTGTGAGCGATGAATGCAAAGTGAATTTTGTTCTCAGCGAAGTTATTATATTCTTTCTTCTCTACCTTGTTTTCTTCGTTTATACCTTTTTTTTATATTTCGCTCCTTCTTTCTTTTCCACCACTGTATTCTCTCCTCTCTTGTGCTTTTCACAACATTCTGAATACGCACTCTCTTTCCGACCATCTCTGTCCAATCACTCCTTTCATAACACCTTGTTTTGTAAATTGAATCTGAACTGTAAAATTCTCACATCATGGGCAGCTGTTTCATTGAGATCTAAATTGCACGCGACAAATTACTAGTAACTGAAATGAGCCATGCGGCTGGCTGTCTTTTTCTTGTCCTTGCCTTTTCCCTTGTTCCTCCTCCCCCTCCCCCTACGCCGTTGAAGCCGGCTCCAATTATTACTAATTGTTACGTATGAGACGTGCAGGGGTTCTGGTATGGCCGTCATCTTCCCGATCCTGGCGGTCGAAACGGCCTTCCAGGTATAGCAAGGACGCCCGTGTGCGGCGTGACTGATCCGGGCAAACACGTAGCTGGTCGGCCTCTTCTGGTTCCTGGCGCGGCGAAACGAGCACCCGATCAAGGGACGCGTGTGGTCGCTCGTCGTGATTTCCACATTGGTGAGCATGGCCGACAACATCATGTGGCTGGTGGACTCGGCCTTCACGTCCACCTACGAGGCCAATGGGATAGACTCCTGCTACCCCTTGATCTTCATCTCGTACCTCTTCTTCCCCACCTTTTGTGGGTCCTACTTTACGCGCGGCTACTACCTCTGGGCAAAGACCAAGGTCAACGAGGGCAAGACGAGCTACAAGAACACTGGCGTGGTCGGCTTTGTCAACCGCTACCCCGTCCTCACGACGAGGCGCACGATGGTCATTATCTACGTTGGCTTTGTCGCCTTCTGGATGATCTGCTGCATCGGCGTCGTGTTCCACCAGACCCTCCCATCTCCGTTCACGTCGTAACCTTTCAAAAGCTTCTTACTACTTTGCGCTCTCTGAAACACGAAAAACGTAGGAATGTGGTCGTCTGTCTTGGCACGATCATGCCCCTCATCATGGCCTCGGCGATCATCTACTTGCTCACACTCATTGTCCTCTGCTACCTTCTGTGGGAGGCCAACGATGCTATCAACCTCAAACAGGAGCTCATGATGGTGGTCGGTACCTGCTTGCCCATATTCATCATCTGGGCCTTGAAGACTATCACCGACATCTTCCCGGCCAACTTCCTTGGCACCTACGTCTACGGCATGCTGGTCATTGTCACGTCGATCGCGTCGCTCTGTATTTGCAATTTTTTGTTGCAAACTAAAGCGGTTTTCCACTAGACTATCCCATCCTTTGCTCCTACCCAGCATTCTGGACCTGGCTACGATCAAGCCAGCGCCGTATCGATAGGTTAAAGAAAAGGGTTATGGCAGCGTCATCAGAAAAGAGAGAAATGCATTCACAAAGCGGAACGTACATTCAGCCAGAAGCTATGGACATGCTCAAACTCGTTCTTGAGGTATCGTTGCAATTTTTGTAGATTGGAAGTGTCTAATTGAAATTTTTTTTTTTTTTTTAAAAAAAAAGAACGAGGTGCTGCACGCAGGTTTCCGTGCCTTTTGCCTAAAGGTACAACGTGTTGAAATCGGGACCGAAAAGTCTTCTGATCTCTCGACGTGTAGTCCTGGTGCATCGAAAACTTGTTGTTCTACTTGGACGTTCAATCATTTGAAAATGACTATGCTTCGCTCGACAAGTTGCAAGTGCAAGAGAGGGCACAGTACGTCAAGAATACCTACCTGTTGCAAGCGAGTACGTTTTTTATTCCCCTCATTCCTCCCACCAATTTATTATTTTTTTTTTCAACATCAAGGCGTGCTCGAAGTGAACATTGACGACATAACCTCAAAGCATGCTCGCGATCTGGTTGACCTTGGCGATGTCTCCAAATCAGTTTTTCAAGCTGCAGTTGTTGAGGTATCCCCCACCTTTTTTTTTTCAAAAAAATTTATTACAGTTTTTTTAATACAGGTCGAACGACAATTGCGCTACGACGTCCTTGCGAAATGGGAAAATACTGCCGACTTTATCTACACCATTAAAAAGGCAGGACTTGACGATTCGAGCTCGACATACTCTGGCCTCCAACAAAGCCACTCCCCCGGCCAAACAGTACCTTCGTCTCCCAAGCTTACTGAAGTCGATGTCGAGATGGGTGATCTCACTCGTTAAGGTTTACTAATTTTTTTAGATGCAATAATGTCGAGATGGGTGATCTCACTCGTTAAGGTTTACTAATTTTGTAGATGCGATAATTTCTCTGAATCGAAAAAATATATATAAAAAGAAAAGTCTAACGGACTATCATTTCACTTGCTCAGCAAGGCGTCCGTTGACTTGGGTTGCAGAATGCGGAGGAACGCCTTGCGGTCCACCAGAGTTCCAGTTCTACAAAAGGAATATGTTTTGCTCCTTTAAAAAAAAAAATTCTTATTAGTCGTACTTGTTGAGGTCGCCAGCAGATGAGCCGCTGGGATAAGGCGCTGGGGAGGAAGCATCCTTTGATGTGAGCGACTTAACGTCTTCCTCTTCAGTCTTTGCGAGGTGTTCCTTGAATGCAGCTGTAATCGCTTGCTGCGACGCGGTCGAAAACTCATTGCCATGATGGTGAAATGTCTTGAGGCTTGTGTTGGCCTCGACTGCGCTTGCAATTGCAGCAGCGGACTCGTCGCCGAGCGAGTTGTAGCGCACACTGTAGCAATGTGCTATTAAGTACAGAACTGAGAAAAACGTGGCATCGTACTCCAGCTCCGCAAGCGACGTCGTCGTCTCGATGGCCTTGGTGAGAGCACCCAGTCCATCCTTGCCAATCTTGTTGGTGTACATGATGAGCGCCTTGAGGCCCTTGTGCTTTCCGGCAGCCTTGAGCAAGGGGATTGCACCGACGTGCGTAATGTTGTTTGTTGCAATGCTAAAATTGAAAAAAATAAATTAGGTTGAAACAGTTTGAAGACCATTCATACTACAGCTCGACAATCTGAGGACAGATCTCCACCAGACTGGCAATTGCCTTTGCTCCATCGTCGTGCATGGCGACCTCGTTGAGGCTGGACTCGGGAAAGAAAAAAAAGATTAGCAGTCTCTCTTTCTCCCACGTAGGACCTACGCAAGCTTCTGGATCGGGATCGTGTTTGTGATGAGGGCCGCAGCCAGATGCTTGACACCGAGGGATCCCAGGTTATTGCGGCTCAGGCTACAAACAACAATGTCGTCAGGTGGACAACCAAGAATAATAAAAGTATCCAACGTACTTGATAGCAACAATGCTGCGATTCACCTGGAAAAAGGGGCCAAACTGCTGAGCTCCCTGGGCGGTCAAGCCATTGGATGTCAGGCTGCGGCACAAGACAGTGAGAACTTTGCAAGAAAATAACCATAAAACAATACAAAAGGGCCTTGAGCGACTTTGTGGGCGCGATCGTGGCCAGGAGGGCCTTGAGTCCGTCGTCGTCTATATCATTTGAGTGCAAGTTGACGGTCGTGAGCGACTTGTTCTCTGCCAGGGCAGGCGCGAGTGCCAGCGTGCTGGCCGCCTTGAGCTTGCTTCCCGACAGACTACACAAGACAGATTGTCACGTTATCAAAACAAAAGTTGTGGATGAAGTGGTACTCGAGGTCTTCAAGGGTTGTCGACGTGCGCACGACGTCGGCCAGGGCGACGATAGCCGCGGGCGGCAGCTGTATGTAGCTCAGGCTAAACCCCAACACACACACACACAGAGAGAGAGATTGTTATCAGGTTATCTTGATGTGTGACCGTACTCTAGCGACGACCAGGCCTTGTTGACCTTGAGGTACTCGAGGGCAAACACAAGGTCGTCCTGCTCGACCTGCTTGAAGCTGGCCGACGTCGACCCCGCGGATCCAAACTGGTAGAAGTTTGTGAGGACCTTGAGCAGGAACTGGTTGCGCTTTTCGGCCTGGCTGTGGGCCGCCTCCAACGCGGCGACACGTTCGACCAGCGCGTCAAACTTCTTCTTGGACACGCCCGACGACTTGGGCGACGAGCCGGGGCTCGGCGGCGACAGCAGGCTGTCGGACGGCACCTTCTTGCTCAGCGCGGGCGGCACGCTGATGGACGGCGACGGCGGAGAGGTGGACGCCGATTCGCTCATGGCCTGTCAGTGGTGGTGAGTTTCTTATTTGGCCAAACAAAGTACACGACTCGCTGAGAGATGTCTGGCGTGCGCTGGCTCAAGAGCGCGGTCGAGATCGAAAAGCTGAGCTCGGAGCTCATCGGCCGCAGCCGCAGCCGCGTGACCGAGTGGGTGACGGCCGGCTACCAGGCGGGCAAGGAGGCGGTACGCTGTTGACCTCAAAGTGGCTGACAATCACCAAAACAACCATTTTGCCAGCTCGCGCTTAAGCAACTCGCGGAGGAGGACACAGACTACGACACGACTCGCTCACTGTGCGAGTTCCCGAAGGACGTGTCGCCCGACAAGACCATCCGCGATGCGGCCAACGAGGCGTCGCAGCGTCTGCGCAAGTACGACGTGGAGAAGGCGACACGCAAGGACGTGTTTGACGTGCTGCAGGCCATTGACGCGGCCAAGCCCGCGCTGGAGCCGCAGTGGCAGCGCTATCTGGACCGCTTGCTGCGCGACAAGAAGCGCCTGGGCCTGCATCTGCCCGAGGCTGAGCGCCAGGTGATCAAGCAGCTGCAGGAGGACATGTCCAAGCTGGGCCTCGAGTTTTCCAAGAACCTGAACGAGGAAAACACGTCGTTCCTCTTCACCAAGGATGAGCTCAAGGGCATCCCCGACGATGTGCTCCAGGGCTTCCCCAAGGAGGCGGCGGCAGAGGCTGGGGTCGCAGAAAAGTACAAGGTCTCGCTAAAGTACCCCGACTACTATCCAGCGATGAAGTACCTCCAGAACCCCGAGGTCCGACGCACCCTCCAGACCGGGTTTGACTCGCGCTGCAAGGACACCAACACCGCCATCCTCGAGGACCTCATCCAGAAGCGCGCGGAAATGGCAGCAATCCTCGGCTTCCCTACGCACAGCGCCTACATCACCGCCATCCGCATGGCGTCGTCGCCCGAGAAGGTTGCCGCGTTCCTCAAGGACCTGTCCGATCGTCTGGAGCCCCTTGTTCAGCAAGGTACATTGAGAAACAAACAAAAAATAAAAATAAATAAATAAAATTTGTTTTTTTTAATCAACGAAATAAAACAGAACTCAACGCACTCCTCGAGCTCAAGAAGGCCGAGTGCGAGGAGCTCGGCCTGCCCTATGACGGCAAGATTAACGCGTGGGACTTCCGCCACTATGTTGACAAGTACGAGAAGATTCACTATCAGGTTTCGGACAAGGTCAAGGAGTGGTTCCCCCTGCCCAAGGTCCTCCAGGGGATGCTGGACATGTATCAGCTCCTCTTGGGCCTCACATTCAAAGTTCAGGCCAAGGACGATGACTTGGTAGGCAGGCAGCTATCGGATTACCGTGTTCCGTGTTTATTTACAGTTTTTTTCTTTTTCTCTTCCATTTAGATCTGGCACCCAGAGGTCCAGTTGTTCGAGGTCACCGACACAGCGACAGGTGCACTGATGGGCTACTTTTACCTCGACCTGCATCCGCGCGATGGCAAGTACGGCCATGCCGCGGTCTTTGGTCTCCGGCCTGGCTGCGTGCGCATCGACGGTACGCGCCAGGTGGCCGTGGCCGCGTGTGTGTGTAACTTCTCCAAGGGTCTCGATGGCAAGCCTGCCCTGCTGATGCACGAGGAGGTCGAGACGCTCTTCCACGAGTTTGGGCACGTTATGCACCAGATCTGCGCCCAAGCGATCGTTCAGCAGTTTGCTGGCACGCGTGTTGAGCGCGATTTTGTCGAAGCGCCGTCACAGATGCTCGAGAATTGGTGCTGGGAGCGCGAATCGCTCCTGCGCATGAGCGAGCACTACCAGACCAAGGAGCCCATGCCGGAAGACATTCTCAAGCCGCTCCAGGCCGCTCGCTTTGCTTGCACCGGTCTGCTGAGCCGCCGCCAGATCCTCTTTGCCACGTTTGATCAGCACATCCACACACGCAGCAAGTCTGACGTCGCCGCCGTGTACGCCGAGCTCAGCGACTCTATCGCCAGGATCCCTGCCACTGCCGGTAAAAAAAAAAAACGATTGCTGATTGTTTTGCCGGGGTATTTATCACGGAAATCAGGTACCAACATGCCCGCCACGTTTGGACACATGGTGGGCTACGATGCCCAGTATTATGGCTACTTGTGGAGTGAGGTCTTCAGCATGGACATGTTCCAGACACGCTTCTTGGCTGAGGGCATCCTGAGCCCCGCTGTCGGCATGAGCTATCGCAAAAACATCCTCGAGCCCGGTACGTGACTGTGAACATTCATTCAGTTCACTGAATCGACTGGAAAGGTGGTTCGCTCGATGCAAGCGAAATGCTACGCAATTTCCTTGGTCGTGACCCCAAGCCGGATGCGTTCCTCCGCAGCCGCGGCCTTGGGGGTAATTCGTCCCACTTGTAAAACAGTCTAAGCTCGATGAGTTTCATGGCAAATTATCACGGCAAATTAAGCGAGAGGGGGAGGGGAAAGGACTTTAGAAACAAAGGGAACGCTTTTTAGTGCCGTCCAGTCGTGTTGCATAGCTGCTTCGCCGCAGCAGGTCCACAAAGCGGAAAAGAGACTTTCGAGGCTTGATGGCACGCTGTCAGGTGTGTCGCCGTCTATTTGTTTGCACGCGACCGCAATCGACCTCAGGATAGGACCACGATAGAAAGGCAGTCGTTTGGCTGCACTCAAACTCAGCCCAACCAGCGACGACGACGCGAGCACGATGGCAGAGGAGAAATTGGACTCGAGCAGCAGACAGAGCGATGGTACAAGCACTTTTAAAAGACTCGTTGCATCAGGGCCCAGTTCCAGTGTTCTCTCGTGCATTTCTTGCGCCAACATCTGCCAAAAAAAAAAAAAAAAAAAAAAGAAAAATTGAAAAACAAAAACTCTTTTTTTTTTCCCCGGAATCATACGTCAATCCACCCCAGCCGCTGCTCGGTGCGGATTCCATCGGCAACCCGCTCAAGGATCTCTAAGCGTGATGACAAGACGAACTCG
>Ga0302230_10002042_pt1 | contig 12385 bp, 13 predicted proteins | sample II_Palsa_N2_1_FD_193523 | JGI IMG/M metagenome (GOLD analysis project Ga0302230, IMG submission 193523) | Peat permafrost microbial communities from Stordalen Mire near Abisko, Sweden - II_Palsa_N2_1 | ecosystem: Environmental > Terrestrial > Soil > Palsa > Peat permafrost | place: Sweden... | reverse complement strand
ATGAGGTGTTGGGCGCGTGTCTCAAATATGCGTTGGCGCCCCTTTCTCCACAAACACATTCACGGCTTCGTGCGTCATCGTGGCTGTGCTACTTCTGGGCCGAGCGGCGACGCCTGTGATCGACCCGCTACCGCCGTTCATGCCCATCCAGTCGCAATGTCTGCTACTGAGGGGCGACGGCCGTTCAACTGTACGATCTCCAGACGGCGGGACTGCCTAAGCAGCCCCGAATCGCCAACGTCTATTTCGGCAGCGAGCCATCGACGCCATCGACGTACCAGTTGATGCGCTGAAGGTCTGCATCACCGAGCGTCTTGCCCGCCGGCACCTTCACTTCGCCCGCCTGATCCTTGACCGGACCGGTGAACACATCCCACTTGCCGCTTGCGATCTGGTCCTGCTTTGTCGCCACATCCTTCAGCGCATTGGCCGGAAGCGCTGACGTGTTCACGTCATCCAGGCTGACCCCTTTCTGCGGAATGCCCCACCACACCGGATCGTTTTTCCACTTGCCGTCCAGCACCTGCTGGACCGCCGCGGTGTAGTACACGCCCCAATGCGCGACTACCGAACCGAGGTGCGCGTCGGGGCCGAATTTCTTCATGTCCGAATCCCAGCCGAACGCATGCACGTGCTTTTCCGAAGCGGTTGCGAGCGTGGCGCTCGAATCAGTGTTCTGCATCAGCACGTCGGCACCCTGGCCGATCAGCGTTTCCGCCGCCTGCTTTTCCTTCCCGGGATCGAACCAGCTATTGATCCAGATGACCTTGGTATGGATCTTTGGATTCACCGAGCGCGCGCCGAGCGTGTACGCGTTGATGTTGCGGACCACCTCCGGAATCGGCACCGACGCAACAAAGCCGAGCGTATTGGTCTTCGTCACATAGCCTGCGGCGACGCCCGCGAGGTACGCTCCCTGATACATCCGCACGGCATAGGTGCCGAAGTTCGGCGCTTTCTTGTAGCCGGTTGCGTGCAGGAACACGGTGTCCGGGAAATCCTTCGCAACCTTCAGTTCGAAATCCTGGTAGCCGAAAGTCGAACCGATGATGATCTTGTTGCCCTTGTTGGCCAGATCGCGGAACACGCGCTCCGAGTCGGCCGATTCCGGCACGTTCTCTACGCGAGTGATATTGATCTTGTTGCCGAACTTCGCTTCGACTTCCTTCGAACCCTGATCATGCCCGTAGGTCCAGCCGGCGTCTCCCGGGTTGCCAAGGTAGACAAATGCGACGCCGGGGACGTCGGCTCCCCAAGCGCCTGATGCACCAATCGCTGCTGACAGCACAAGTGCTAAACGGGCGACTCGTGGCGCATTCAACCATGTTTTCTTCATCGTGATTCTCCTGTCCTGTACGGTGTTTCTATGTTGTCGTGAAATATCTTGAGGGAAATGGGTCGACCACAAGAATCGGAGTAGTCCTCTGCCCGGCGTGGTGCTGCACATCACAGTGATTGACAGCTGCTCGAGGCGAGGGCGCTGGATATGCCCGATCCACCATCCATGTTTGCAAATTAGATTCATCCGGTCCCTGGATCGAAGATGGCCTCCCGTTGTCAGTCGGCGCGGATACCTGAACGCACGGACTCGAGAAGCCGAATGCAGAAGTCGTTCTGTGAGATTCAGAACTTCGTGCGGATACCCACGCCGTACGTCTGGCCCGAAGTCTGGCTGGTGAAGTGATCGTACATATACGCCGCGTAGACGTCGGTGCGCTTGGACATCGGATAGTCGTAGCCGATTGCAGCCGTCTGACGCGTCTGGTCCAGACCGTTGCCATCGCGCGAGTACGCGAACGACGCCATGATCGAACCCGGGCCCGCCGGAACCGTCACGCCGCCCTGGGCGGTGTTCACGTGCCAGCTGCCGATGTCCTGCGCGTTGTACGTGTACATGTACTGGCCGAAGAACTTGACGTACTTCAGGTCGTAAGACACGCCCAACTGAGCGACGCTCTGGCTCTTCATGCTCGCGAGCCCCACGCTTTGCGCGAGGCTGGTGAGGTCGCCCGGGGCATCGTTGAAGTTTACGTACTGATAGACGCCGGTTGCCGCGAACGCGCCGTGGAAGTACAGGAACTGGGCGCTCCACTTCTTCGCGCCGTTCTCACCCGCCGTGTTGCCGAGGGCGTACATCACGTTGGCGCTAAAGCCGTTGAAGTTAGGTGACGAATATTCCACCGCGTTGGCCCAGTCCGAACCGCCGACCACGCCCATGTCGGTGTTGTAGGTCGGGAAGGTGCCGAGGCCCAGGTAGGTATGCCACATCATCGGCGAGAACTCGTACGAATCGGCGAACGGGTTGAACAGGATCGACGAGACGAATAGCGACGTCGTCAGATATCCGGCCGTGACCGTGCCGTACGGCGATTCGATACCGACATACGCGTTACGCGAAAAGAACGTGTCGCCCTTGAAGGCGCCGTACTCGCCGTTCTGTGCCATAAAGAAGCCTTCCAAAGTGAAGATCGCCTTGTAGCCATTACCCAGATCCTCCGCCCCCTTCAAGCCCCAGTAAGAGGCGGACATACCACCGCCCGACACCTCAGCTGCACCCTTGCCGTCCGGGAATTTCTGATCGCCGACCCATTCGTCGACCTGACCATACAGTTGCACGCTTGATTGCGCATGCGCTGAATTTGTGACCAACAACCCAAATATGCTAGCGAGGGCTGTGAATTTGACTGCGGCTTTTAGCGTACGGTGGACGAGAGGCTTCATGGATTTTCCAGTAATTTTGTTAAAAAAATATAACTGTGGCCGGCGAGGGACGTCACCTCGTCGCGCCGTTCTTTGAGTAGCTTCTGGGGGTGGGCCACAGAAGGAGCGCCCATCATCAAGGTCCAATTTCATCGCCGAAAATAAACCCGTTTATTCCCGGTATAGCAATTTCCATATAGTTAGCAGTACTGATGCAAAACCTGACGTCCGCCACAAAGACGCCCGACGTACCGCTCTATGCAAATTTCAAAGTCATTCGGTAAACAAAACATCCCGAGCGCGCTGAGCTCCGCGGATGATCGAAGCGTAGCCGGTGCAGCGACAGATATTGCCCTCCAGCGCGGCCTTGATCGATTCGTCGTCAGGCCGTTGACGGCTCATGAACAGAGCGGTCAACGCGATTGCAAAACCCGGGGCGGAATAGCCGCACTGGAATGACACTTCGTCGACGAGTGCCTTTCGGACCATACTGTGATCGCTGAGTCCCTCAGACCTTCAGGGGACACGACATGCCTACCTTCGAGTTGCCACGCCATCATTAGACATCCATTCAATGCCTAGCCATCCACCAACACCAAACAACTGCCGCAGCGACCGACGCTACCCCCGAATTTGCTGCCTGTGAGAGCACACGTGCTTCGCAAGATTTCGGTGAGGCGCATATCCAGCTGGGCCACGATCAGCGATCTCTCCGTTGAGTACGAACCGAACAGTTTTAATCATCGGGGCCTTTAAATCATGTCCACAAAGCTGGATGCGCGTGGTTCCGGGGCAGGTTCAGACCGAGCCAGCGTGGCCAGCACGTGCTCGGGGCGTATCGGAAGCTCGGTCGGCAACCAGCCGATTGCATTGGCGACGGCAGTTGTGATCGCCGGCGTCACGGCACCCATACCAAGTTCGCCTACACCACGAGGTCCGCAGGAGTCGCCTTCGTGAAGGTCCTCACGCGCAAACATACGTGAAGTTAGCGGTGCGTCGGCGATACTGGGCAACAGGTAGCTGTCGAGGTTCCGTGTGATGACCTCACGGGCCTCTATCAACGCCGTTTTCGGTCAGCGTGAGCCGTGTTATCCGCCAGCAATCATCGTCAGCGTACCGTCCACATGCGGCACCGCAAGTTCACCTTCGGTCTTCACGAACGCATGGATTTATCGCGACATCGCATACTCGTCTTCTACGATAGGGATGCAGGCCGTTGCAACACGCTCAATGTCGGCGCGCTCAAAGCGCACGTCGTGCCGAAGGTTGCCGCCATCGTGGACCTTGGCTGAATCGGCTTGGAGTGCGCTCTCGGGATCGTCGACGATCGCAGCGCAATGTATTCGACTCTGATCAACGCCAGTGCGCGATCTGCCGTCTCCGTGTCGATCGCAGCGACTGCGGCGACTGCGTCTCCGATGTGTCGGACCTTATCACTGCACATGGCCGCCTGATCCTGAAGCAGAATGCCAAATGCGTTCAGACCACGAATGTCTTTAGACGTGACGACGGCTACCACGCGCGGCAACTGCTCCGCATCGAATGTATCGATCGAGACGATCCGCGCATGCGGCACCCCTGCCCGCAATATTCGACCGACGAGCATGTCGCCATGAGCGGTGTCGGTCACGTATTGAAGCGTGCCAGCCACCTTCTCCGCAATGTCAGGACGGCTATGCCGGCGCTCTTTAAACGTATCGTACGATGCGCGCTGCAAAATGGATCGAGCGGCTCGATCCTGCTTGATCGTTTTACCTTCCGCGCCGGCATACCGGTCGGCAACGCCAGCGACTGTGTCAGACGCATATGCGTTACGCCGCTCCGGACATAGGCGATTGACATTGAGCTTAGAAACCGACGTCGTATGGGTTGTGAAAGTCACCCGTGGCGGGGTTGCCAAAGCCCTGAGCGAGGCTTCCAATTCCGCAACGAGTGCACCAGCACCAGCCGCTTTTCGATAGGCGGTGGTGCGAAATCCATCCGTTGGCGCATCGGTTTCATTCTCTAACTGCGTCCTAACCGCATACATATCAAGACCTTCGAGCGGTATTCCCGGTAAACTCGCCGAAGCTGACACCAACAAACAAGGTCGCACAATGCCACCACCCACCGCACATCTCGCTTCGGTGATCACACCGGTGCCGTCAACACTGAGCAGCGCCGCGACGCCGATCTCGCTGGGCGTAACCGCAGCTCGCAATCCAATCTTGCGATGCACGAAAAAGGTACCGCTCGCACTCGGCATCAGGCTCACGCTGATCAGGATTCCACGTGCACGAATGTCTTTTGCCAACCAGCCTTCGAGTTCCGAATCGCGCGATTCGCCGTCCACGAAACAACATACCGACGCGCCCATTGCCAGCAAACAGCCCGTTAACGATCCGATGTTTCCACCCAGCGTGCCGAGCCGCCGAACAGCGAGCGCGGCGATTCTGCGGATCGTTCCAGCGATCGCCGGGCACTCGCGACACACGTCGCCCCGCTGTTCGACGTCGCTTAATGCAAACGCGGCGCCGAGCCGTATGGCGTTTTCGTGATCCCGGACGCATACTTTCAGCGCATCGATCCGTGCCATGGATACGAGGGCGGCAGGCACTGGGACGCCACGGCGCCACAGGAATTGCACTGAGGTACAACCGCCCACGCATACCGTGCCGTCGACCGTGCGAAGCATGTCTTCGGCTTCGGCAAGCGACTCAGGACGGTAAACGTTCATGGGAACAAGCCCCTTCACAGTGAACAACGGGTCGATTGACGAATCTTAGATACGATACGAAGCGTAGTCAAAATGTCAAAAATCTTTTTAGAGACGAGCAACGCATGACGGTAAAGACCGAAGAAGCCTTGGATACGATGAGACGCCCGGGCCGGCCTCGAAGCCAGGACATCAGTACGGCGGTTCTGCGTGTTGCGTTGAATCTGGCCTACGAACACGGGATCGAAGCGGCAACCATCGAGCGAATCGCGCAGCAGAGCGGCGTCGCTAAAACCACCATCTATCGTCGCTGGCCTAGTGCAGGCGCGGTCGTGATGGATGCCTTCATGAGCGATATCGCACCGGAAATTCCGTATCGTGAGGAGAAAACGATTGCCCTCACGTTCCAGCGGGCGGTCCAACAACTCATCAAGGCATTGGATGGGCAACGAGGCACACTGCTGCGGCAGCTCCTGGCCGCGGCCCAGGTCGACGGTGCGCTACGGCAGGTATTCCTGGAGAAATGGGTCCTGCCTCGCCGAGCGCAGGCGCGCGAGGTCATCGCGCGTGCGCAAGAACGTGGCGAATTTAAGAAACCCGTAGACGTGGACGTGTTGATCGACGTGATCTTCGGAGCCGTCTATTACAGGTTATTGATGCCGTATGCGGGCCTCAATAGAGAGTTTGCCGGCAGGCTCGCGCGACAGGTCTTTGCGGGTGTGTCGCTTGATGACGAGCCAGCCCCAGCGTTCGCGCGCGCGCGGAAATGAGCACAGAACGCCCGGTCGTCGACCTGGGCGTGATCGATCAGCGAGGGGGAATACAAGCAACCACTGCTCAGGCAGCGGTCGTATCATCCTGTCCCGCTTACGCAAGACACAGGATGTAAACAAATATCAACAGATGAAAATAGATCCTGATTGAGTTTGGAACCTAGGCGGCACCGTGGACAGCGCGCTAAAGCTTTTCGATGATCGCCGGTTCGCCCTTGGCCGAAACTCTGGCGAGAACAGCCGCATCCAGAATTGCTGGAACAACATCCTTCACCTGTTCAGCAACAATTGGTTGAAGCAATTTGGCGCTATGGATGAATCCGGCATCGCGCAGGTGATTGAGAAGTGCAATTAGGGGATTCCAGAAACCATTTATGTTGACGAGAACAATCGGCTTGCGATGGCGGCCAAGTTGACTCCAAGTCATGATTTCTACGATCTCCTCGACCGTTCCGATACCGCCTGGGAGTGCAACAAAAGCATCCGAGCGATCAAACATTTGACGCTTCCGCTCGTGCATCGTGTCTGTGATCGTCAAGTCTTCAAACATAGTTAGTGATGCCTGGTTTGCCTCGCGATTTATCAGGAAGCTTGGGATAATCGCACCAACCTCACCTCCTGCATCGAGCGTCCCATGCGCTACCGCGCCCATCAGGCCGGTCGTTCCGCCGCCATAGATCAGTTTAAGGTTCGCCCCCGCCAGCGCCCGCCCCAACTCGCGACTTGCTTCCATGAAGGTGGAATCAGCACCGGGCGAAGACCCACAGTAAACACAGACCGCTCGAATGACGCTGCTGTCATCCATCTGCGAATTAAGTTCATTGTCTGCCATGTTCTTTTCCGATCGCGATTCCACCGATTGGAGTGGCGGCTGCCAGAGGATCGGGCATTGCTGGCACCCCCACGTCAAACCCGCCACTCGACAACAGCGGCAAGGCCCGGATGAACCGGGCCATGCACCGTCCTTACGGTTTAAATGAGAGCAGAACTGTGCCTGCCAACTCGACACTCCGTACAATTTCACACCAAACTACAATACGATACGTTGCGTTGTCAATGAGGTGAAATCTAGATGTGAAGATCGAAGGTCGCTACTCCTCTGAGGATGAAGATTCGATTGAATGACGACGGGTAAGGGACGCGCGGGGCAGATCAGAAGCAACGTGACGACGGCTTCAGTTCAAGCTGCGGCACTGGACCTTGTTCGGGAGCTTGGCCCAAGCCGCGTCACAATTGACGGCATCCCAACTACATCTGGTGTCGTCAAGACGACCATATACAGCCGCTGGCCGAATGCTGCGGCTGTAATTATGGACGCGTTCCTTGCGGGCATTTCAGCCCCATATCGTCTATCCACGGGGATCAACGCTACGCGAAACCTTCCGGAACGTTCTTCGCGACTTCGCGCGCGCTCGATCCGTCACGTCGCGACCTTTTGCACCACCTGATTGGAGCGACGCAGTCGGACCCAGAACTCGCGCGCGAGTTCTGGGAGAAGTGGATTGGCCCGTGACGCGAAGAGGGGCGCAATGCATTGAAAATGGCGAGCATGTCGCCTCAAGAAGAGGACGTCATAATCGATCTGCTCTTTGGCGCCTTCTACTATGGATTGCTCATGCCCTAAGCCCGGATCGACGACGCCTATAGCGACCTGATGGTTCGACTGGTAATCCCCGAAACGTCTTGAAGAATCCGAATGGAAGGTGATTTCAGTCTCCCGGCAACGCATGAGCTCGTGCCGGAGCCTCAGATTTCCAGTTCCTCTCCGCCGCCCCAACTGCCACAACACTGATACGCCCGGTACAACAACTATGACCTCACGATCAAGCTTCTTGACATGAAACACTAGGATCTGTTCCGGATATTGAGCTATGAGCTGCTCACTCTATTGTTTCAGATCTCTTCCGAGGATGAGCCCCACGGTTACGCCGCATTTCCATGCTGGCTAATGCGTCTTTGAAGTATTCCTGAAGTTTTGATGCAATCGGTGGAAGTTTACGTCCGCTTTGTTCAATGAGTAGTAGACGTTCAGTCAACTTTTCCACGAGTGGTCGAAAGATAAGCTCGTTATTACGGATCTCTCGTTCGATTCCGAGCCGGCTTTTGAACATGAGACCAGACCCGTCCCGCACTAACGCTTTCAACGTCTCCACCGAGTTACACATGATAAACGGTTCGAGGTCGATGTTCTGTTGCGACAGAACATCATTGACGACGGACGTAACTGAGATAGAGGTTGTAGCAAAACAAATCGGATGGTGCGCGCAATCCACGACCCTGATTGATTTCTTCGAGGCCAATGGATGATCAGGGCGCATAACAACGCCTATCTCAAGTTCGGCCGAAGCGATGCGACGCACCCCACGAGTTATCGGCGAATTAAACGAGACGCCAATATGGGCTTCGCCTGACGCAACCAGGGTTGGTATGGCAGCCGAGGGAGCAACGGTGATGGAAAAGGTAATGTTGGGATAACTCTTGCCGAATTCGGTGAGCACTGTTGAAAGTAGATCAATTGCCACCCCCTCAATGACCGCAATAGAGACCCGTCCGCGGCGCAGGCCTCGCAAATCCTCGATCTCGGATCTGGTGCGCTCCATATCCTGCAGTGTCCGCCGGATATGTTGAGCCAGTATCTCGCCGGCGGCCGTCAAGCGCAAACCAGATGCGTGACGTTCATAGATCGCTGTGCCGAGCTGTTCCTCTAGCAACAGTATCCGCCGGTCGATTGCGGAAGGGGTGACATGCAAGGACAACGCCGCTTTGCGGATCGAACCAGTGCGCGTGACTTCGTCAAGATATTTCAAGGCTCGGCTATGCAGGTGCATGGGGGCTCCTTTCATGCAATGTAGCGTCCGGTCGGGACGGGTGTAGACAAAAAGTCGACACCCGAGACTAAAAATTGCGCTTTTAATCAACACCGAGACGGTCCAATATTGCCCTACCGAAGCTCATATATACAAGGATTTCAATATGGAATCGAATACTTTGATCCTGCGGGGGGCACACGTCATAGACCCCAAGCAAGGAATCGATGCCATTGCTGATGTGGTCGTCGCGAATCAGCGTATCGAATTCGTTGGTGACGCATCGCACGTTGACGGCGAAGTGCTTGATTTGACCGGCCACTATCTGTCACCTGGCTGGATCGATATTCACGTTCATACATATGGCACGCTTGGTTTTTCGGATCCCGATGCAATTGGTGTCTACCAGGGGGTTACCACCTTTGTGGATGCAGGAGGCGCAGGTATCGGTGTGCTCGACGAGTTCGAGGCAACCATGGATGGTCTCCATACGAGCCTTTACGCCGGTCCGTTCGTTCGTCCACTCGGGTTGATCGCGTTGAACTTCCTCGAGGGTGAGATCCGTAGCCTGGGAAATATTCCCCTGTCCGAATGGGTGGATTTCATGAAGCAGAAGCGGGGCATGGTCCGCTATCTCAAATGCAACGCGATGGGCAACTATGGGCCAGGGTCGCTCAAGATCTCAAAGGGGCTGGCGCAGGTTCTTGGCGTACCGCTCTACATGCACATTGGGGAGTTTCAGCAGCACAAGGTCGAAGAAACGTTGGCCATGGAGGCTTTCCGGATCGCAGAGCCAGGGGACATGATTACGCATGTCTACCACGGAAACATGGGAAAGGTAGTCGACGACCACGGCAAAGTCCTCGATCTTGTGCGTCGAGCGCAGGACCGGGGCGTGCTTTTCGATGTTGGTTTCGGTGGCTACAACTTTGCCTGGAAAGTCGCTGAGCAGGCGTTCAATCAGGGATTACTGCCGGACACCATCAGCTCCGATCTGCAGCAGTTCAACGTTGTCACCCCGGTCAAGTCTCTGGCGAACGTGATGACGGCAATGATGATCCTGGGAATGGGCTTGTACAACGTGATCTCAAGAGTGACCGATCGAGCCGCGCGGGCTATCTCCTTGCAGGACGAGGCAGGTACTCTCGCTCCAGGTATGCCCGCGGATATCACGGTGTTCGACCTGGTCAAAGAGCCCCTTGTGGTAACCGACTGCATTCTGCAGAAACGCACAGCTTCCGCGTATCTGAAACCTCTGATGGCGTTCAAAAAGGGGCTGCGTTTCGACTGTGACATGGAACGAGCAAAGAAAGAGAGTAACTGGCTGGTCCAGTACTCTGACGAAAAGGTTCCACAAAGGGCGAAGTGGCTGACCGCTCCACAGAAACAATTTCTGAGTGATCTGGCCGAAGCGCTTGCTCACGTGAAGTGGAGTATCACTCCAGAGGAAGAATTCGATTACGACAAAGCATTGGAGCTACAGCGAATCTTCCATTTCGTTAGGAAACGCCACGATTTGACGCTCAAGGCCTGTTTGGATTCAGTCCACTTCAGCTTCACCGATCACCCATTCCCGATACAGGCTGGGCTATTCATCATGTGTCAGGAGCGCGACTTCTTCTTCTCGCGTATTCGCGAGATCGTTGCCAACCAAGTTTCTGTGGAGATCCTGTGAACTGCGAGCAAGCACATAGCACTGATGCTGACTGGGCTATAGCATCACCGGTACCAATCAATGACCTCAAGTTTCCGCTGCGCGTGAAGGTCGGCGATGAGACGATCGTGATTCACCAGACCAAGGCCGGTTTCCGGGCCGTGGATAAAGGTTGCCCACACCAGGGCGCTTCCTGGACGCAAGGGGATCTCATCATGAACGAATCTATGATCAAGTGTCCACTTCATGCCTTTACCTTCCGACTCTCCGATGGAAAGGGCGTGAACTGTCCTGGATTTCGGATCAAGGTTTTTGATGTGAGGGAAACCGACGGACTGCTCTATGTTCGAGTCCCGAAAAAGGTTGGCGTGATGGAGGCTTAATCGATTTACTTGCATCTTGCCACGGGAAATTGGCCTCGTGATTGATCTTTTTGCTTATTCCGATAAGCGCAGAGCGAACCACGTCGAGCGTACACGTGCCTGGTTTCGTAACATCCGCCGCCTGCGTGTTCGCTTTGAACATCGTGCGGACAGTCACGAAGCGTTCCGCAAACTCGACTGTTGCTTGATCTGCTGGAACATTCGTCAGCGAGCTCAACAGCCTTTTATAAAACCATCGCTTACTACACGTTTCCTTTGCCATGAATGTTGTCGTCTCCCGTATTGAGGATGTCGCTAAAGACATCTGCGCGTTCGAATTCACGCCGCTCGACGGACAATCATTGCCCGGTTACGAAGCGGGCGCGCATATTGACATCTGTCTGCCGGCGGGCGTAGTCCGTCAGTACTCGCTGTGCGGCCGGCGAGAAGCCACTGGCGCCTATATGGTCGCGGTTCAGCTCGATGCCGCGTCGCGAGGCGGATCAATCGCGATGCATGCGCTAAGGGTTGGCGACGTGCTGCGCATAGAAGGTCCGCGCAATCACTTTCCGCTCGAGGCGGCCGCTACGGAGTCGATCCTGTTCGCCGGTGGTATCGGCATCACGCCGCTGCTCGCCATGGCCGAACATCTTGCCGCGCTGAACGCATCGTTCGAGCTTCACTATTGTGTGCGGGAGCGCTCTCGTGCCGCGTTTCTTGACCGGCAGGATTCGCCGGCGTTGCGCGAGCGTTCATTTCTGCATGTCGACGCGGAGGCGGCAAGCCCGGCGCTCCATGCGGCGCTTGCGATGGGTGCGCCCGCGCCGGGAAAGCATCTGTATGTCTGCGGCCCAGGCGGGTTCATGACCCATGTGCTGACTACCGCGCAACACGCGGGATGGGACGACGCGCATCTTCACCGCGAATATTTCAATGCGCCGGCGCAAGCGTCCGACGCCGCTTCGCCGCACGACGCGTTCAATGTGCGGCTCGCGAAAAGTGGTCGTGTCATTCCGGTCAGCGCGTCCCAGACGGTCATCGAGGCACTTGCCGCGCATGGGGTCCACGTCGAAACGTCGTGCGAGCAGGGCGTTTGCGGTACCTGCCTGACACGCGTGCTCGAGGGCGAGCCCGATCACCGCGACGTGTACCTCACGGAAGCGGAGCGGGCAGGAAACGATCAGTTTCTGCCGTGCTGTTCGCGCTCTCGTACGCCGGAGTTGGTGCTCGATCTGTAAGCGGCTACGCGCTCCAGCACGCGGGAGATGTCACCTTGCTCGACCTGCGAGCGCCTCCTCTCGTCGGCCAACGCCTGATGAAGGTAAGCGCGCGATTTCGCACACCTAGCGTGCGTTGTTAAGAAGGCTCACGATTGCGTCCGCAACCCAACTTTG
>Ga0302230_10002035_pt1 | contig 12400 bp, 8 predicted proteins | sample II_Palsa_N2_1_FD_193523 | JGI IMG/M metagenome (GOLD analysis project Ga0302230, IMG submission 193523) | Peat permafrost microbial communities from Stordalen Mire near Abisko, Sweden - II_Palsa_N2_1 | ecosystem: Environmental > Terrestrial > Soil > Palsa > Peat permafrost | place: Sweden... | reverse complement strand
GAAAGCGCTTACTGTGGGAGAAGTACGGATTATCGAGAAGACGATCCAACTGACGCAGGATGTCAACTTTCTGATGCTCGCCATACACGGTCGCCGAAGCGCCCTCGTAGTCCGCCATATATCTCGGTATCTCGCCAGTGGCGGATTATACCGTTTCCGCGCGTTTTCTGTCGCACACCAAAAGCGATAGTTTCCCAACGCTTTCGCAATTCGATAACTTCATGAACAGGATTGACTGCTAATACAGAGTGGCCAGTCTTGAGCTTAGGCCGTCGTAGTTTCCGAAAACACCGTTTTGCGGGAGGATCAATCGCATCAAGCGGGAGGCAGCGACCCATAGTTCTCTCGAAAAAGCTTGTACCTACGTCCGTCACTGCGGAAGATCCTGGTTGCTCTGTTTGACCCGGCCGCCCAATCGGTGCGAATATCCGCGTACCCATGATGCCTACTTCTGAGGATAGTCACCACATTTCCCTGCACCCAGAACGCGACTGGATGGTTGTCGGCAGAGGTGACGATCCAGAACCAGGTATTATCTCCGCCGCTCATTGGAAAATCGCCCCTGACAATCATGTCGATTTGTTGCTGGTTTCTCAGGTGGACAGTCAAGCCTTTCCAGAGCTTTGACACACCTGCGCGTTCCGCAAGTTCCATATTCTCGAAGGTTTCCTTAGCTTCCGCAGTGCCCAAAATGGAAGCGGTGACCAGCGGCGAAATTGAGGTGGCGTTGTCAAAACAAGGATCTTCGTCCCCTTCGATGGTTCGCTGATTTGAGCACGCATTTTGCGCAAGGCAGGCAGATGCCCACAATGCAGCGACCGAGAGCAATAAAAACTTTCTTCATGGCGATCTCTCTTGGCTTAGAAACGGCTTCGCACTCGCCTTGTTATGTCTGAGTTCCCGCAAAGTTGGGTTTTCGGCAACTTCGCCGTTATCGCCGAAAACACCGCTTTCCGTGCACTACGCCCTGACCTTCTCCTGATGCCATCAGCGACTTAAACCTTGAAAGTTAGCCGATTCGTTCATGGCCGAGTTTGCCTCGGGTAGCTGGGGCGACGTACCCGTGAAAACCGTCGAGGACTTCGTGCGCCTCATCGCTTGGGCTGCAAAAAACCAGCCTGGCGGGAGCGTGGCCGGAGTGTCCTAAAGCCGTCTCTGAGGTCATCCCCCGCACAGTATTCCGTCAACGCTCCTTCAAGCCATCTTTTGCTTCGCGTGGCCATTGCTTCTCCCAAATGGCGCCCGCCGGAAAACTCTTCAGCCTGTGATAGTGGGTATTCAAAAATGAACCATAGAGTTGAAGTCTGTTGTGATCGTCGAACGGCTGTTCTTTTGGAACAAAGATGAACCTGGCGGGATCTTTTTGAAGCGATTGCACTACGGTAGCTTCTTGCTCGGCTGTTGTCGTTTGGAATGGAAGAACATTGTCTAAAGGTGTCGGATTCCGCAGGTCGAGAGCGAAGGCTGCTGGAAGGTAGCCGAAGAAGGCTTCGCCCGGATGAGTGTTCTGCCCCAGCCAACGAAAAAGCTCGTATTGATCGGGTGCAAGTACAGCTGTTCTTCCCGTTGGAAGATTCATGACATATCGGTGAAGAAGCTGCATGCGGAGCGGGCCCAGGACGAAAAACAACAAAGAAAGACCCCACAGGATATGTTGAACCAGCTTTCCGCGCTTCGCTCCCTGCTGGCAGAGCCAGATCAACAGCACCGAAGATGGCGCAACGGCGGCACACAAACGGTGATAAGACGGCCCCGTAAAGATGGTTGCGTATAGCATGATGCCGGCAAGCGTCAACAGCAGGACGTTGTCCGATTGACTTGCTCCGAGTACCTGCTTTACACGGATGAGACGGTAGAGACAAGCAACGTAAACGCACGGCACACCAACGTACAACAGTACATACGATAGCTTCCTCGAGAGCCCTGTGAAGTCGTTCGAAGCGCCTCCGAAATTCGTGGGATAGGCATACTGTGCCGCGGTAAAAAGACGTGGATATTCGATAAGCGCGTAGGCGACGGAATGTACACCGGCCTCATGCACATAGAAGAGCAGCATTCCACCGGCCAGCACGGCACTGGGTAGCAAAAGAAGCGCGAGTTGCTTCCAGAGTTCGGTGACGGACCTTCTCGTCAGGATGAGGAAGACAATGATAGCGACCAGTCCGGCTACGCCCTGGGTCTGAGTGAAGCAAATTGCAACGCCGCATAGCATGCCGGCGGCGAAAACATGACTCAAGGTTCGCCCTTTGAACAAGGGCAGAAGGGCCGCGAGAACGAACAAAGTGCTGTACCAGTGGTGCGTCGCATCACGGGCATTGTCGAAAATGAAGATAAGGAAAAGCAAGGCTGGTAGGTAAACGCCATTGCCTGTGAGGATGCGCTTCGAAGCGCGGATGAGAATCCAACAAAGAGACACGCCCAACAAAATCAAAAGGCACGAATTGATCCATGCGTGGACTCCGAGGATGCGAAGCAAGATCGCATAGAAGATGTCAGTACCAGGCATGACAAATTCAAAAAAATCCCGATAGGGGACCTGGCCGTCCACCATCCTTTTGGCGTGTTCAAAGAAGAAGACCGCATCGTTCTGAACAGCCAATGGAATGGCTGGTAAGAGAAATGTTCGCAGATAGAGAAAAATGCACGTGGCAGCCAGTAGGCTTGCACCCCGCACATCGAAGGCTACATAGTGTTGGACGATACGATGAACTCTCGTCACGCACGATCTCCTGGAGCAGAGTCTATCCACAAGGGCTTTCCAGATTGTCATGTAATCGTCATAGCATTGCGGATCGCCGTGATACGAACCCGAGTTTGTCTCTCCGCTTGAAGCGTCGGATGCCGGCCAGGCCAGCATTGAGCATTTTGAGTTCCTTCCGAAGCCTTGCGTGTCACTGCTCGGGGCAGGCACCCAAGCCGCCGAATGCCAGAGTCCTGCGATCAGCGAAATTCTTACGCGGCTAGCGAAGAACGAAACATATCTCGATCCGACTTTGCAGAGCTTCCAATATTTCGCTCCAGCGAATTGGCCACAGATCATCGCGGGCTTCAAACCAATTACGCTACAGATTCGAGCTGCACAGGTGCGAATACTCGCCGGGACTGACTGGAGCACCTATTTACAAAGTCGCGGGGCTGTTCCGGGTTGGTGTTTGCACGACGAACTGGCCATTTTGGTGCGAGTAGGTTTTACAAACCTTGAAGCGCTTCAGGCCGCGACGTTAAATCCTGCCGTATTTTTCCGGATCGACAACAAGAACGGAACCGTTGAGGCAGGAAAGACAGCAGACCTGATATTGCACCGGGCGAATCCGCTCGCCGACATCAGGAACACACGGTCGATAGCAGGCATTCTCAAGAGGGGTCGGTTTGTTTCTCGCTAGCCCACCGACACAAGCCGCCGTCGTACCGAGAATAGCAAACCAGCCAATCGTGACCAGGGGCAATTATGACAATGTGGGTTCTTCTGGGCAAACCTTCTTTAGGAAGTTTCGACAGCCTTTAGTCCCGACAAACGCGCTTCTCTTTACTAACCACCAAAGGCCCGAAAAGTCGATTTGAGAGCCGTCATAAGTGACTCGGCCTGTCATCGACAGTTGAGGATTCCACCGCGAACTACTTCACTTTTCCCCAGGTCAATGTGCGGACGGTCTTCTTGCCAGTGACCGGGTCCCTCGATGGTTCAGTAGTAAGCGTAAACCAATCGCCATCCAGGTTGTAATGTCGGACATGCGATTCGCCAGTGCGAGACTGGTCCCACGACACATCTATTTGGTGGGTAACGGTCTTGGCTTCGCTGTCGATCCTATAGCCCCCGGCATAAGCGAGCATGCTCCGGATCAAGGCCTCTGCTTCGTCGGGCGTGGCAACAGTACCCACAGGTTTTTTGCGGTCACTCCCGACAATCATTACGATCATGCGTCCGTCAGGCCCGTAATTGATGTAACCGGATGGATGGGCCCCCATGACATCGGACTTAACGCCGGATGCAACCTCCTCGCGAACATAAGACACCAGCTTCCAAGTCCCGAGAATTCGCTGTTGAACGGTGGTTGTCTGTCCGGTTTGCGCCAGCGGTCGGCAAAGAGCGGAGAGAGCCAATAGAGCCAGAAGCAGGGCAGCTCGTTTCATTTAGAGTATCCTCGTCGGTCTGCTAGGGAGCTTGGCAAGAACCCTCACCGCAACAACATACAGCTCGGCAGATTTGGCCGCAACCGTACGAATGCCTGGCAATACCCGGGCGTGCAAACGCTCTCGAAGAGGTCCGACGAGGGCAATCTCCTTGAGCTTCATCCAACCGTGAAACCGACGAGGATGGTCGCTGACGCGTTGCTTGACTGTACGAACCGTGGGGACACCGTTCTCGACGGTTTCCTAGGGTCGGGTACGACGCTGCTCGCCGCGGAGCGGGTCGGGCGGGTCTGCTACGGTCTCGAGATTGATCCGCTCTACGTTGACACGGCCATCCGGCGGTGGCAGGAACTGACCGGCAGCACTGCCGTTCACGGGGTAACCAAGAAGTCGTTCGCTGAGATGGCGGCGGAGAGGGCAAAACATGGGAAAGAAGATAGGGAACTCGAGAACACAACCCGGACCGGCTGCTACAGAGCCGAGTGAACAAAACAGTTACACCGTCGGCTATGGCAAACCGCCCGAAAGTACCCGATTCAAAAAGGGCAAAAGCGGGAACCCTGACGGTAGGCCGAAGCGCAAGCCTCTGAGCATGCCGGACACCTTCACCAAGGTGTTCAGTGCATATTTAAAGGTTACCCTCGACGGTAAAGAGCAATCCATGGATGGAATCGAGACGGGCCTATGGAGGTTGAGAAATCAGGTGGCAGCAGGGGACCTCAAGGCGCTGCGACCCGTCTTGGACTATTCCCTGAAATACAACATCGCTACCGGATCCGCCCAGGCAAACACGCAGCTTCAAGGATTGTTCGACGCACTCCGTGCAGGACCGGTCGAGTGAGGACTGTGTAGTTGGCTCGGTAGGTTCTTTTAATGGCCCAGACTGGCCTGCCACCAGTCTGGGCAAACTCTTGTCCATGCCTTTCAGGCGCTCTTGCGCGACGAGGTCATTCTAAGTGCAGACGTATCTCCAGATTCCCCGGCCCTAGACCACGCCGACCTGACCGGCCGAATCTGTGGGATTTATCAAATTGATCGTTGGACTCGTCACCTGCTTCAGACAATAGCTCTTCGCCCGAGGCTGAAATTTATAACAGGACAAACCCCGAACCCGTCCTAGCTGTGTGGAACCGCGATATGCCGATCCGAAGGCGGAACGCCCTGACGGGACAGAGTTCTCCGCTCGATCTCGGAAAGCCCTGATTCTCCAACCTTCCAAAGGCGAGAATCCTCCAGCGGACGGGCATCCCTCATCTTCTCCGTTCAAATCGTTTAGGGCTCAAGTTTCCGCTATTGCCCAAACAGTCTTAACTTTCTCGGGTGCTTGGAATGTCAAATCCGAAAAATTAGACTGAATGGCGGAGGGAGAGGGATTCGAACCCCCGTAGCCCGTTAGGGCTAAGCGGTTTTCAAGACCGCCTGTTTCAACCACTCACACATCCCTCCGCAGCCGGAGACCCTTCCCATTGTACGTCGAATCATCATGCCAGCCGGCGCGACCCTACCAGGAATGGAGCGTCCCATCAGCCAATCGGCAGACCGGAAGATATGCGCGCTTATATGGAAACCTCGCAGCCAGCTTCTCGTCGATATCGACCCCGTGTCCAGGGGCCTCACCCGAATTCATCATGCCACCAGCGAAGGTGTAGGCATGGGGAAAGACCTCATTCGTAAGCGTCGAGTGAGGCATATGTTCCTGGACGCCGAAATTCGGAATACTTACATCGAAATGCAACGCAGCTCCCATGCACACCGGCGATAGATCGGTCGCTCCATGGCACCCTGTCTTCACACTGTAAAGATCCGCGAAGCTCGCGATACGGCGCAAGTGTGTGATTCCGCCTGCATGCACTACGGTGGCGCGAATGTAATCAATTAGCTGCTCGCTGATTAGTTGCTTGCAATCAAAAATTGAGTTGAATACTTCACCAACCGCAAGCGGTGTCGTAGTGTGCTGTCGAATAAGACGAAATGATTCTTGATTCTCCGCAGTGGTCAGATCCTCGAGCCAGAAAGGCTGGAACTCTTCAAGGCTCTTGCCCAGGGCCGCAGCTTCAATGGGGGTCATTCGATGGTGGCCGTCATGCAGCAGCGCCAGGTCGAAGCCGAACTTCGACCGAACTGCGTCCATCAACTTTGGCATAAACCGCAGATACTTGGCTGTATCCCAAACTTCTTCGCGTGGCAGATCGCCATCCGCTGGCTCGTAGGGTTTGTTTCCATGCGGCACACCGTAAGCGTCCGCTACCCCGGGCACGGCCGCCTGCACGCGGATCGCCCGATACCCCAGCTCCTGTTGCTTCGCCACCGACTCCAGCAGTTCACTGACTTCGTGACCGTTCGCATGCGCGTAAACCAGTACACCTTCCCGGCAGCGGCCCCCAAGCAACTGGTAGAGCGGCATGCCCGCACGTTTGGCCTTAATATCCCAGAGAGCCACATCTACTGCGGCGATGGCGCTCATCGTCACCGGTCCACGACGCCAGTAAGCTCCGCGATATAGATACTGCCAGGTATCTTCGATGCGATCCGCATCGCGCCCAATAAGGCAGGGGATCACATGTTCCTGCAGATACGCAACGACGGCAAGCTCTCGGCCATTGAGGGTTCCATCACCGAGGCCATAAATTCCATCCGTTGTAGTGATCTTGAGCGTCACAAAGTTTCGCCCAGGACAGGTAACGATGACCTTTACATCCATGATCTTTGCACTCAAAGCGACAATCCTCAGTGAACCTTATTCGCAACAACGTCCGTACCAACTCGATCGGGCACGATGCTTAGATAATCCAATGGCGCCTTCTCCGGGCCTTCGGGCCAGCCGGTCACTTGAACCGAGTCTCCGTGGTGGATAGCCACGTGATCGAGCGATCTTCGGGTCGATGTGCTGCCGTTTAGAGTCTCGCCAGGTAACGTGTCGTCCTCGGTCCAATGATCAACTTCATGCCCGGCGATCGAAAGAGAAAAACGCGAATGTCCATGCAATAGATCAAAATACTGCACGCTCACATCGTACCAACCATCCGGCCCCGTCCACGTTGTTTGTACGGCACACTGCGGCAGGTTGCAGACGACAGCTCTCCCGCCCGATGCTGTCTCCCATGGCGTAACCGGCACGACGGTGTAACCAGTAAGTGTCATCGACTCAGCCTCGATGCGGCTCGGAGAATGATCCACGCGGTTGAGCGCATCCGGAATGCCAGACTCCTTGGTAAACCAGCGGGTGACTGCATCCCGCCAAACGATCGCCGATCCAGCCTGATAATTTAGCCGTTTGAGAACCTCTGCATAGGTCGCATCCGAAACCTTGCCGCGCAGAGTCTCCCACGCGAAGACCTGCTCCGCAGCTGCCTCCGCTCCCCAGTAGTGCAGATTATCAATCGTCTGCACCACTGTCAGGCCGGAGTGCAGTCGATAGGTATAAGGCACATGGTGCATGAACAGTAGAAGATCATCAGGGCAAGTCGCAAGTGATTCGTAGGTAGCAGCCAGCGGAGCAGGGTATTGACCGATGTAGCCAGTGCCTGTCGCGACCGTGCGGTCCATGCCAACCCCGTGTTCGTCAGCCCGTATCCATTGTCCCCATCCATTGCGCTCAGCAGACTCTATGCCGGGCCCGAAATGAGCACCCACAATATCCGTCAAAGTCCCAATCCCCAGCGGGCCCGTATAGCTTTCATAAATGTGCCAGGAATCCAGTTGCAGTTTGGTGATCGTCGTCCGCACCTGCTCATCATTTCCAAACGTAAGCCGCGTCCACTCATCGATGATGGTTGCAGCGCTCATGTTCGGATCCCAGGCAAGCCGTCCGAAACCATACAGATTGGCAAGCGCCAACGGATTACCCAGCCATCCGTCCGTCCCAACATTCGAAACACCGACGAACCCACCCTTAGTATGGTGCTCCGTCGCAGTCGGCCGTCCGCTGACGATGAGTTTGACAGGCAGCGCGGCTGAACTCGCGGAGGCCCGCATATTCGTATCCAGTGTCTTCTTCCACATGGGCACGAGATAAACCAGATGTCGTTGCTGTCCCGTGTACTCCTGCGTGATCTGCAACTCAATAACCTCATTTGTGTCAGGTAGTCCGGCGAGCAGTGGACTCACCGGCTCTCGCACCTGGAAGTCAATCGGCCCGTTCTTGATTTGCACGATCACGTTATCGTCAAACTTTCCATCCAGCGGATGAAAGTTGTCGTAGCCTGCACGCGCCCTATCCGCCTTCATATCGTGCCAATCAAGATGGTTGTTGTAGACGAATCCGCGGTACAGAACCACTCCCCCGTGCGGCTTCAGCGCGCGAGCCACCACGTTCGCTGCGTCAGACTGCGTGCGTCCATACTTCGACGGCCCCACTCTCCCTTCGGAGTCCGCCTTGATCACAACGCCCCCGAAGTCCGGAATGACAGCATATATTTCGTCTATCTTCTTCTTCCACCACGCGGCAACCTCGGGATCGAGAGGGTCAAACGTCTGCATTCCGCCAACCACCTGTGGACTGCTCATATCGACAGACAGCGATAGTCGGACACCGTACGGACGAAAGACGTCCGCTATCCGAACGATCTCGCGTAGATTCTCAGGGCGCAGAAGATCCAGGTTGGCATTCACATTGTTGATCGTGCAGCCATCGATGCCCACAGAGCTAAGCAGCCGGGCGTAAGCCGCTGCCCGCGAAAGATCGGTGTGCACCTTCCCATTTTCGAAGAAAATGGAGGGCCCCGCATAGCCTCGCTCAATGGTGCCATTGGGATTGTCCCATTCATTCGTCCAGCGGATTTCTGCCCATGGCGCCGATTCTTCGTCGACTTTTGCCAGCGAACGCTTCTGCGCGATCTCGCGCAGAAGGGCAAACGTTCCATACAAGACCCCGCGTCCGTCCCCGCCTTCGATCACCAGCGCTTCCTTGTCACGGTAAAGGCGATAACCATCGTGTTTCAGTAGAAGTGCCGGTGTAGCATGTGGTCGCCAGGCATTGATCTCGGCCTGTGTTCCAAGCACAACCTCGGCCCTTGCGCCGCTGTTCTCCGTACGTACAATCCGGGGCTCGTGCTTCAGCATACCCCGCCATCCGGCTGCAAGTTCCTTGGTCGCTGAGTCCTCGAGGACATTATTCCCAAGCTCAACAACCGTGTCCGGAATACTACCCTGGAAAACAATTCCTGAGTCCACTTGCTTATAGGAAAGCCACGCGGGATCGCCTGATCCAAGGACTGCAGCTGTCCCTGCTTCCTGCCCCACAGCCCTTGGTAATAAGACGGACGCTGAGAGCAACGTGAGCTGCACCAAACGCAGGGCACACGAACTCACCGCGGAAGTTCCTCGTTTCCTCGAATCGTGAATCCAGCAGATACCGAGCCGTCCGTCGCATCGGTTGGCTGAGCCCCGCCCAGGTGAAGGACGTAATCCCCAGTGCGCACCGCTCGCACGCCCTTCGCGTCCACAGTACTGAGAGCTCGAGCGTCCACCATAAAGTGAACGTGTTGCTTCGCATGCGGGGCCAGGGTTATCCGGTCGAATCCCACCAGCGCCAACCGCGGCGACGTTGGTTTCGCAGGAGGCGTGAGGTACAACTCACTCACCGCATCACCAGCGCGATCGCTCGTGTTCTCCACGTCCGCGTCCACGAGTATTGGGTCGCCCGCTTTGACAGAGGCTGAGGAAAGCTTGAGGTCCGTCCATTGGAACGTCGAGTAGCTCAGCCCATACCCAAAGCCCCAGAGGGGCGATCCAGCGTAGTAGCGATACGTGCGGCCAGACATCGAGTAGTCGTCAAAAGGTGGAAGATCCTTTGTGCTTGCATAGAAGGTGATGGGTAGACGCCCTGCTGGATTGGCCACTCCTGTCAATACGTCGGCGATCGCGGTTCCGCCTTCCTCCCCCGGGTACCATGCTTCCACAATCGCATTCGCATGTTTCTTCGCCCAGTCAACAGCCAGCGCGCTGCCGTTCATCAGCACAACGACAAGAGGTTTGCCCGTTGCCGCAACTGCCTCCAGCATCTTCTCCTGCACCGCGGCCAACTCGATGCTGCTGCGGTCTCCTCCGTCAAAGCCCTGGACATGCACAGGCATCTCCTCCCCTTCCAGCTCAGGGGAAAGTCCTACGAAAGCAACCACAACATCAGCCTGTTTTGCCAACTCGACAGCGGCCTCGCGTTCGGCATCGATCGGCGGCATCCAGCTGAGCGTAATGCCGGCACCAAACAATTTCGCCTTGTGGGTGTACTCGACCCGAAACGTATGAGGTTTCGTATCGGCAAAATGCAGTGTAAATGGCTGTAATCCACTCGATCGGTACTCAGTGGCCGGTACGGGTTGATCCGAAAGCGGCTTGTCATCGAAGTACACTTTCAAACTCTCCGCGTCCCCACATGGATAGCAATGCGCCAGCGAGAAGCTGAAGATATGATTTCCCGCAACCGGTGCCTGAATTGTTCCTGTCCAGCGCACGCCGAAATGCGAAGGGCTGATGCTCTTATCTGGAGCCGCAGCATCCCAATCAAACGCAATCTGCTGATCGATCCGCGTCATAGAAGGCGCACCCTGAAAGTCGACATTGTCGAAGTACTCCCCCTTCAAGCCGAAACGGGAATCGCCCTTTGCCGGATGCAGCAATGTTCTTGGGACTGGAACCGGTAACTCACTTACATACGGTGAGCCTTGCGCGTACCGTATCTGATCCGCTCCGAACGCTTTTTCCAGCCCTATAAGTGGCAAGATCGGTTGCGACGGCACTGCGTTGTAGTTGCCTTCGATCGCAGCCAGGCTGGCGGCGTTCGGACCAATCACTGCAATCTTTACAGATTTTCTCAGCGGCAGGATGCCATCGTTCTTGAGCAACACGATGGACTTTTCCGCAGTCTGGAGGGACAGTTCCCGATGCGTAGGCGAGTCGTCCTCGGTGAAGGGAATCTGTGCGTAAACGACCTTTGCTGGGTCATCAAACAAGCCAAGTTCAAACCGCGCCGTGAACAGCCGGTTCACCGAACGGTTGATCTCCTTTTCAGAAATCAGCCCATCCTGTACTGCCTTCACGAGTACAGCGTATTCCTTGCCGCAACTGGTATCGGTTCCCGCGCGGACAGCCGCTACAGCTGCATGTTCGAGGTCCGGCGAATAACGATGACCGACGGCAATATCGGTGATCGCCGCGCAGTCTGAAGTTACGTAGCCATCAAACCCCCAGTCCTTTCGCAAACGATCCTGCAACAGCATGGTGTTCGCACACGCCGGCTCCCCGTCCACGGCGTTGTAGGCGCACATCACGCTGCCAGCCTTGGCTTGCGTCACCGTGGCCCGAAATGCCGGCAGGTAGGTGTCTTCAAGATCATGTGCCGACGGATCGATATTTGCCGTATGACGCGTGGTCTCAGGGCCAGAATGCACCGCAAAGTGCTTTGGCGTCGCAATGGTCTTGTAATAGGTGGGATCGTCGCCCTGGAGCCCCTCGACAAATGCGACGCCGAGTCGGCCGGTCAGAAATGGGTCCTCTCCGTAAGTCTCTTGGCCGCGTCCCCAGCGCGGGTCACGGAAGATATTGATATTGGGCGACCAGATATCAAGCCCGTAGTAGATGCTGTGATTTCCTTCCCGCAGCGCCTCACCATTCTTGGCTCGCGCTTCCGTACTGATCGTGTCTGCCACCTGATGCATCAATGGCACGTCCCACGTTGCAGCCAGGCCAATCGCCTGCGGAAATACGGTTGCATAGCCTGAACGTGCAATTCCGTGTAATCCCTCGCTCCACCAGTTGTAAGCGGGCACGTTCAAGCGCGGAATAGCACTTGCGTCGTTCTGCATCTGGGACACCTTCTCCTCAAGAGTCATCTGTCCCACCAGTGCCGCAACCCGTTTCTCCGTCTCAGGTGTGGGCATATGCGTTGGAACCTGGCACCGTGACCCTATAGAGAAAGCTGAAGCTACACATAAGCCAAAAGCCCCGAATTGTTGGAGAGACCGTCGACGTTTCGCGAGAGAGATTTGGGAACGTGTCATCATGTTGCCTTGTTTTCAGGGTTGTGGAATGGCTATTCGCTAATTGGCGACGAAGCTATTTGAATGAATCAACGTTTGTCAAGCAAGACTTAAAGCGTTTTACATAGAAGATTCTATGCTGTATCGCGTTAAATCCCCACACGTGAAATTTGCTCGGCTAACCATTAACCTTTTGTTCATTCCAAGCTGGCGCCTCCCAGGCTTGCCAGCCGACGAGCTCAGTGACAGCACTCACCCTTGTAACGCGGCGAGGCTCTCATCAAGGCTCTTAT
>Ga0302230_10002027_pt1 | contig 12412 bp, 28 predicted proteins | sample II_Palsa_N2_1_FD_193523 | JGI IMG/M metagenome (GOLD analysis project Ga0302230, IMG submission 193523) | Peat permafrost microbial communities from Stordalen Mire near Abisko, Sweden - II_Palsa_N2_1 | ecosystem: Environmental > Terrestrial > Soil > Palsa > Peat permafrost | place: Sweden... | reverse complement strand
CATGTCGTCGTCGTCGTCGTCGTCGTCGTCGCTGTCGCTGTCCTCCCAGTCCTCCTCGTCTTCACCGCCGTTTGCTTCGGCGGCCTCGAACGCAGACGCGTCTGCATCCGCCTGTTTCCCCTTTCTTAAATACAACACACCCTTAATTCCTGCTCACCTGTGCCGTCAGCTCGGCCAGCTGCTCGGGCGACGGCTCAAAGTGCTTGGGCTTGTGCGCAGCCACGCCACGGCGAACCCAGCCAAGTGCTGTGATCATTGTCGTCAAAGGCCACGTGGAAAGTGGGACGACATGTTGGCCATGTGGTTTTGACAGTGCGCATCCCTGGACGTCCTCCCTGAATTTTCTGTTTTTCCATTTCACAGCTAATAATTTTTTGAAGAAACGGAGTACAAGGAAAAGAAGGCATCTACGTAAGTTATATTGGAGATATTCTTTTTTTTTTAGAAAAGACACACAAAGAAAAAAGTCAAGGAGATGCTTATCCTCAGCGACGTTGCTGATCGTACTGGCTCTTGAGCATCAAGTTGTTAAACTCACGGACCACGGCACCAAGCTTATCGACGATGACGTTGAAACTCGGTCGGTTCATCGGTTCCATCTGGGTGCATGCGCGCCAGAGGACGGTCATGGCGTTCTAAAAAAATAAAAATAAAAAAAAAACATTATTTAACATTTAGATGGCTTACAGGAACGAGGTCAGAGGAGGCAGTGGGCTGGGGGAGTGTCACACCAGATCGCACGTTCATTTGGATTTGCTCGGCACTAACATTTTATTTTAATTGGAAAAAAAAATGACAATTTCCGTTTCAACGTACGTCATGCCATCCCATGGGATCTTGCGGACGAGGACCTCCCAGACCATGACACCGAACGAGTACACGTCCGACTTTTTCTGCTGCTCGGTCGATTGTTCTTCGGGATCCTTCATGTAGTAGCGAGCAAAGGCTTCGGGGGCAGCATAACGAGGTGAAAGACCAAACATGTCGAACTCACGGCGTCCAGCGACCTTGTGGTTCTCAGCGATGCGAGCAATACCGAAATCTACAGGACAATATTTTCAATACTTTGAAATTTGGAAGAAGGAAAAAACATACCGATAATGACAACCTCGGGGAGATCGAAGCCAGGGAGCCAACGCAGGAGGATGTTGGCGCATTTCAAGTCACGGTGGACGATGCCGAGGTTGTGGATCTCGGTCATGCCCTTGCAGATACACACAATCACGTGCAAGCGCGAGAGGTCGTCGTTCGGGAGCCTGTTGGGATTCTTGTGCAAAAAGTGATCCAAATCGCCCTTTGTTCAAAGAGATTTTTTTTTTTTTTTTGGTTTCATTAAGGAAGGAAATAATAATATAATAACATACATCGTAGAGGGGCTGAACCATGCTCGTGGTGGCATCGTCAAAGGCAATGAGCTTGACAACATTGGGGTGGAAGGAGAGCGACCACATGGCAGTGATTTCGTGGTGGAAGGCCTCGAGAGCCTGCTCGCGCGTGTGGTTGGGGTCTATCACCGAGTATCAATAAGATGTGTTTTGCGAAAAAGAAGGAACGCACATTGCACAGTCTTGACGGCAACAACTTCCTCGCCCGCGCGCTGTCGGAGGACAGGATCAACAATGTAGCCCTCGTACAGTGTACCAGCGGCACCCGCGTTGATGACACGACCCAAACGGATCTGCGACTGGAGGTCGTTGAGCATAAGGAAACCGGGCAGCGATTTCTCTGATGTTTAAAGTTGAGCGTTTGTCCGCCCTTTATTATGCGATACCGAGTTGGGTGTTGAGGACAGTCATCTCAGTGCCACCGACGGCACCACCATAGTTGGACGAAGGAATGGGCACCGAAGCCATGCGGCCCTGGAAGTCGCCACGGTACGACGCAGTGCCGCTCGAGATGTTGGAGGCCTTGGTGTTGCCTGCGCTGCTGTAGCCAGCCGAGGTGGGAGTGCCTGACGAACCCCCCGACTGTAATATTATGATGAGTTTTTATAGTTTTTGAAAGAAATAATATCTAGCGTACGCTGCCGCTCTGGTGGGTGCGCGTGATCGATGTGTTGTTCATCGTGTACTGGGTGCTGGAGGAAAAGCCGCCGCCAAACCCTGCAGGGAGGGCCGATTGCGTGATGGCCGTGGTGTTGGCGCTGTTGTTGAGACTGGCAGCCAACATGGCGGCCATCTTGTCCTCCTGCTTCTTGGAGCGCTTGTACCAGACGAGCAGAATGATAATAAGCGCGATGATAAGTGCGCCAACGACTCCTCCAACTATGCCACCGATGATGGCGGTCTGGTTAGTCGAAGTGCCGCCCCCTAGACATAAAACAAATTTTTTTTAAAAAAAGACTTTTTTGTTTTCTAACCGCGCACCAGTAGGACTGGGAGTGGGGTTGGTGTCCGTCGGGGCAGACGTCGCTGGGACCGGGCCACCGCAGTAGGCGAGGCCACTTGTCGTCAAACACCAGGGCAACATGTAGTCATCATACGGATCGGCTGTCTGGATGCAGCCAGTAAACGTGCCGTCGTTGATAACGTACGCCGAAAGGCACTGCGATTGGTAGACGCACGGGTTGCAGTAGCCCCACGACTGGTCAATGTCAACGTTGGACGTGGTGCCGCACCAGGTTCCGTTTGGCTTGTCGGGGGTTGAAATGCAGTCGGTCTGTGCTGTTCCGTTGAACGTGAAGGGGAAGACGCACGATGCCAAGGGATAGGCGTAGTTGTTAGGGAAAGTGGTCGCATTGACGGCAGGGACAGAGGCCACGACATCGAATGATTGGCAGAACTCCTGCGGGACAACAATCAGGGCCTCGAGGTCAAAGATGAATGGCGTAGATGAGGTGGCACTGGCGGCACGGTGAACTTCCACAGCAAGGATCTGATTGCCATTGGTACGTGAAGCCAACGATAGGCCACCATACGAGCGGTACGTGCCAGTGGACGTCTGGTAGCTCCTATAAAAAAAAAAAACTTGAATAAAAATAGCTTGACGGAGGCCGTACATATCGGAGAGAGCGGGCAAAAGAGTTGCATTGACAGCAGGCATATTGTTGCGGAGGATCTCGGCGCCGTTGAGGTAGACGATGAAGCCATCTTGCGCTCTAGTCGTGTCGAGAAGCATGTGTCTTTAGACATAAAAAAGGGACATCACAATTCACGCACAAGATGTTGAGGACAAGCTCGTTGGCCGTGTTGACAATGCTACCGATGGTATAGACCAAGTAGATGGTTGAAGTGAGCTGCTGGGGTGCAAGAACCTGGAGATAAATAAAAAAAGAATTTAAGTCACCGGCCAACATATGATGTACTACACACCGTTCCAAGGTTGATGTTTGCTGGCATGTTGGCGCCCAGGGGAGCCACTGAAGTGGCGAAGTTTATGAAGTTACCGTTTGCCCAGTTAGCCTGCAAAGAACTGTTTAGACGATGAGAAGAAATACTTGTCCAATCGTACGGATGCACTTCCGGCGAAATTCCACACCGAGCCCTTTGCGATGAGTGTTGTGAGGAGGGGGAACGCGTTGGTGGTGTCATCCGTGTAGATGAGGACCTTGGCATCGAACGTGAGCGCAGTGTTGCCGCTGACGGTGTGGACCTCGACTTGGACGATGTTGCTCTGGTTGGCATTGAACATGCTCGTTTCTGCAGGAGCACTTTCGGTAAGGAAAAAAAAAAAATTTAACAGCGCAGTACGTGTGATAGGGATTGTGTAGTAGTAGTCGGCGGGCTCGCTGCCGTACTGGGCCGCGTACGAGGAGGAAGTGACCCCGCCAACCATGTTGGTGGAGTAGATCTCCTGGCCGTTCACGTAGATCACGGCGCCCACATTGCACAGCAGGCGCACTGTGGCTCACAATATTAGAACACACGACAGAAAGACGCCGGCATACCGACGGCCTTGGTGATGGTCACGTTGAGCGCCGGGACCTGCTGGACAAAGTACGTGGTGATGGCCTTGGTGGTTGCGTTGAGGACGGTGTTGACATAGGGCTGGAATCCCTTTGCGAGCGTTGTGTCATAGCCTGAGAACACGAAAACAAAAATAAATAAATAAATCAATAAATGCCTGGATTATCTGCCGGTACCAAAAGGACCGCGGCCGTTGACAAAGGTCGAGTAATCGGGGCTGGAGCCAAGCCAAGCAGAGCCGAGGTCGTCGCCAGAGTCGTCATACTGCCAGACCGACTGCGCGTACACCAGGGTGCGCACGCTCGCAAAGGCGGTGGCGACGTAAGTGCCAGATGTGGGCGCCGCGGATGTTCCGTTCGGGCCTAAGCAGTGTTTCCGGTTAGGGGCAAGCAATGCACGAGACAACGTACTATTGCAGTAGTCGTATTCACAGCAGACGGTGTCAGCAGATTCGCACGTCGTTACGTCTGTTTGTCCACTTTCAGGCGCTGCACTGATGCAGCCGAGGGTGGTTGCAGGGCCCTGCGGGTAGGTCGCACAGAACAAGCCGCTTGCGCACGACTTTGTGATGATGTTTGCGCCGACGATGCCGTAGTAGCAGGTCAGGGCAGACACGCCCGACACGGAGACGGCCAGCAGAAGCAGCACGCTGGCGAGGCTGCGTACGGACATCTGTGCGTATTTCGCGTTTAGCAGGCGGGGCCAGGTAGGGCGCGCAGATAAGCAACGTGGTACCTTTGGTTTCTATTAGAGTCGGGTGGCGTGAGGTTCCGTTTTGTGCGTTCAGAGAACATTAATTATGAGTTTCAAGTGCGTTTCAGAGCGGCTGCTCAACCAGAGAGAGAGAGGGGGAGAGTCCCACAACAGTTGGCCAGTGGAGGAAAGACCCCCCGTTATTTTTTCTGAGAAACAGACAGAGAACACGAAATGGAAAAAAAAAAAGAAACACGGGGTTGGCAGGTTGAGCGAAACAAACTTGGAAACACCACCAGCCGCCTAACATCTCAAGCTGCCGCGCAGCCCAACAGACAGATCTCGCTACCACAGAGGAGAAGAGGACAACACAACGCCGCGATCTCCACAGAGAAGGGAAAGGAAGGAAAACAAAAAGATCAGTGCGGGGTGTGGGAACATATGGTAAAACAAAACTACCGCAACCTGAACGCGCGACTGGCCGTAGCAAAGACCGAAGGACACAAACAACCCATCAACCTCGCGCGACGGTATCTGCTGTCATGGGAGAAAGAAACCGAGGACAGAGCGAATTGACCGCATCATTTTTTCATTGGTCTGCAAGTGCACGCGACAGAGCGGGGAACACATTCCAAAAGATCTGTGACGAATGTTGCTTAAGATCTGTGCACAAGTTTGGCAGAGAGCTCGGGGTCCACTGCCGTGCTTGCGTCGACGACTTGGCCGATGAGTTTGAACATGAGGTCGAGGGGAAGGCCTTGCATGCTGTCCATCGTGCCGACCAGTTCCCTCAGAAAGGGCTGCATCTCGGCTGGAGGTCCTTTTCAGCTACAGCGTTTTTTCTTCGTAATCGCACGTACGGGCTTCCACACGCACGGCACCACACGTGTACATGATCGAGCCCTCCTGGATCAACGCGTCGATCGCCTCGTCGGACACCTCGGTCATGTACTGCTCCGCAATGTCGGTACCCTCGAAATAGACAGAGAAATTCTTTTTATTACGTCCTTCACGGAATCGCAAAGTGTACCTCGGCCTGCTTCCCCGTGAGCGTGTTGGTCACGACTACCGCCGAACACGTGCGCACGGGATCGTCCTTGTAGCTCTTGATGTAGCTCCTGCACTCTTCCGCCGTCTCTGGCTTTTCGCGGATCCTGCATTGGCATTTAGTAATATTGCGCCCCCGGCCGATTCTATGCCATCGTACGTGTCCTTATAGAAGACGACTTGGTCGCAGGTGACGAGGATGGACGGTTCCTTATTTATTGATGAAGTAAAAGCAGCCCGTAGCTGTTGCCTAGTACCTGCAGCTTCTTCACGATCGCCTCCGCCTTGGCCCGCGCGATTGCGAGCGTCAGCAGCTTGGGAGCTGCCTTGCTGCGGTCAGGGAACCCCGCCGTGACAGCCTTCTCGTCAATGTCGGCCACAACGACTTTGTACGGCACGCCAGTCGTGTCCATCACCTAGGCAGGCACCGAAAAGGGGGGATTAGAGACAACTCTGTCGTGCCGTTGACGCACCGCGCGTCGCCATTGGGACGATGTGCCCAGAACGAGGGGAAGCGTCATGAAGCCGAGAGCGCCCGGCATCCACGAACTCAACTGAGGAAAATTTAGTTTTCCAACTAAATGGTCTCGTCGTTCGCCTTTGTGGTCGTGTTCATCGCCCTCACGATCGGCTCCTACGTCCGGGCACGATCGAGGTTTGTCGAGTGGCTGCGCAGCCAGGACCTGGGCAGCGTGCTTTCTGCATCCTCGTCGTCCAGGGCGCCGTCGAGCGGCACTGCGGTTGCCGTCAAAGGCGCAGCAAGCAATGATGAAGCTCAGGCTGCAGCAAAGGTCCTGCTGCTGGTCGCCCATCCGGACGACGAGTGTATGTTTTTCGGCCCTACCGTGCTCGCGCTGACGTCGTCGTCGCCGTCGACCGAAGTGCACGTCATGTCCCTGTCCAATGGCAACCACGACAACATTGGCAGCGTGCGCGAGAAGGAGCTTATTGCCAGCTGCAGGGTGCTGGGCGTACGGCCGAGCCACGTCCACATTGTCGACGAGCCGTACGCCTGGTGTTTTCCTCAGTCCCCGTTGGATTTTAATTGTTCTTCGTTAGGGAGATGCAGGACGGGCCCGGCAAAAAATGGGACATTAAGAAGGCGTCCGAGGCGATCGAGCTCTTGGTCAAGAGCGAAAAGATCAGCGCGATCGTGACCTTTGACAAGATCGGCATCACAGGGCACAGCAACCACATCGATGCGGCCGCTGCAGTGATCATGGCGGCAAGGGCGGTCAACACAAACATCCCCGTGTGGGAGCTGATCTCGCTCTCCAAAGTACGAAACTATGCCTCGATCGGCGAGGTCTGGTTTTCGTCGTCTCTTCGACAGGCTCACCTGCTCGCCCAGTCGGCCTCTACCATCAAGCACGTGTCCATCCTCAATGGACGGGAGCAGTTTTGGAAGACGCGCGAGGCCATGGCCGCACACGCCTCTCAGATGCTCTGGTTCCGTCACCTGCACATCACCTTTTCCAGTTACATGTGGATCAACCATTTGCAGCGAGTTTTATAGATCGCAATTGAATCGCGCTGTAGCATGGCTTCATTCTCACCTCGACAATTCCTGTTCTTTTTATGTTTTACTGGAGGGGCTTGTCGTTGATGACGAGCACGATCGGTACTATTGAAAAAAAAAAAAAACACTCAAAACGTGATCCTTATAGTTGTTTGTACCATGGTCGGAGGCGCCGTAGGCTTCGGCGCGGATGAACGACTCCTGGACGTTGCGGACAAAGCGTTTGGAGACGACAAAGTAGTCGAGGCGCCATCCAATGCCCTTTTGGCGCTGCCCTTGGCGCATCCCAAAGTCTGCGGGAAGAGAAGCTAAACACACGGTGCAACAACAAAGGAAGCAACTTACAAGTGTATTGGTGCGGCTTGTCAGGGTAGAAGTGACGGAACGTGTCCACAAAGCCGGACTCGAGGGCCTTTGTAAAGTCGTCGCGTTCCTGGATGGTGAACCCAGCCGTCCTACAATAATTTATCGATCGTTTTAAAAAATAAATAAAAAATCAGTCCGTTTTTACTTTTTGTTGGTCGCAGGGTTTGCCAGGTCAATTTCCTTGTGGGCGACGTTGAGATCGCCAGCCAAAACGACGGGCTTCACGCCGTCGAGCGTCTTGATGTAGTCGAGCATGGCGGCGTTCCACTCCTGGCGATACCCGAGACGCTCGAGCTTTTGGCCAGAGTTGGGAACATAGGCCGTGACCAGGAAAAAGTGGTTGTACTCGTGCGTGATCACACGGCCCTCGTCGTCAAACTGCGCCTTGCCTATTCCCTTGGTCACCTTTAATGGCTGAATCTAACCAAAAAAACAAACAAAACGAGGTTATAATAAAAAAATGAACGGCTGCCAATACCTTGCTCAAGATCGCCGTGCCACTGTAGCCCTTCTTGACGAGCGGAGCCGACCAGGTCTCGTACTTGTTGTCGGGAATGAGGTTCATCGGCACGGCATCGCTCCGGTGCTTGGTCTCTTGCAGACAGACAATGTCTGCGTCCTCTGCGGCGACGTAAGCCTACGCCGAGAACGTTCAGACGACAATAAAACATGGCTAAATACGCTAAAGCCCTTCTTCAGCGCGGCGTTGATGCTCGCGACGTTGTACGAGACGATCTTGATCGATCCGGCAGGCACAGGGTTCACCTTGTACTCTTTCGGCATGGTCGTGTTGGTGTGAATGCCGTCCTTGGGTGCGGTCGTTGATCCACCAGCGTCCTCGCCTTCATCCCCGTCCTCGTCGACCTGCTTCTTCTTCTTCGTTTGATGAGCGGGCGATGGGCTGCGGCTGCGGCAATGTCCGACTCGGACCCCTTTCGCTTGTTCTAGGTGCACTGCTTAGCGGGTGTGGTGTGGGGGCATCGACATGTTCCAGTTTGTACCGCTTGTTGGGACATTGCTCGCGCTGCTGACTTGTTGAAATGACGTAGCAAGATGGTCTGTCTCGCCACACCCAGCATCAACCTGCAAAACACAGTCTCTTAGAGGGCAGGCATTCTTTTTAACTTGCGCGCGTTTTTTGTTCAAATTGAAAAAAAATGCAGTGGCGACACATTTGCACAACGTTGTCGTTACAGAGGCAGGCAAACACGAAGCGCCACCAGTTTTGCATTTTCCTCCTCATCTGCGCCACCGCTACTCTTTTGTGCTCACCTCCCCCCCTCCCCTCTTACCACCACCACTTTGCAGGTCCTCACACGTCAAGAACGACCTCGACATGGTACTGTTGCAGCCTTTGCCCTCATGTGAAGTAAATCACCCTTCGCTGTAGAGACGAAGCCATTGCCCGAGCATGGTGGGTCGCCGTGTGCTCGACACCAAGTCGTTCGACAGCCGCGGGAACAGCAAGGGCAGCAACAGCAGCGGCAGCAGCGACAGCATCCACGGCGGCGGCGGCGGCGACGACGACTTTGAGAACAATGACGACTACGACGAGGATGAGGACGGATCCCCTCGCAAGCGACTGTAAAAAAAAACATGATCCCTGTGCTTTGGCCTCCTTTTTAACAGAGCCACCAAAATAAAAATAAAAACAGACGGTCAGGGAGCCACAACAGCAAAGCCACATCGTCGCCGTCCGCGTCGACCGTCAGCATTGCCACCACGCTCTTGCCGTCGGCCACAAGACGGCTCACGCACGAGGACATCATCAAGCACATCCTCAACAAGCCCTTTCGCGTGCCCATCGACGGCTACACGGGCAAGTCCAAGTACACCAAGCCGCTCAAGGATCCGCTCAAGCGCGCCCTGCACTCGCCCGACGACGAGAATGCGCTCGTCCTCTACAGCCCCGACGACGCGGCAGACGTGAGCGAGTTCCTCGACAAGCTGCGTCTCGACCAGGAGAACGAGATCGTGCCCAAGAGCGACGAGGAGCCCGCAAAGATCCACGTCGTGGTCGACCCAGACCTGACCAAGGTCCTCAGGCCTCACCAGCGCGAGGGCGTCAAGTTCATGTACGACTGCCTCAGTGGCGCCAAGGTGCCCAATGGCCGCGGCTGCATCATGGCCGACGAGATGGTAAGACATGGCTAAAACTAGGCGCCGCTAATACAGAGAGCCAGGGTCTCGGCAAGACCCTCCAGTGCGTTACGCTTATGTGGACGCTCCTCAAGCAAGGGCCCTACGGTATCCCTCCGATAATCGAAGAAGAATTTGACAATTAATTACACATTTGTATAGGACGACCTATCGCCGACAATGCGATCGTCGCGTGCCCGTCCAGTCTCGTCAACGTAATTTGAGCTTTCCCTTAATGTATTGAAAAAGAAAAGCTAATTATTGTTTTATTTTTATTTTGGCAGAACTGGTACAACGAGATTGGCAAGTGGCTCAAGGGCAAGCTCAACTCATGCCCGATCGACGGTGGCACGCGCGAGGAAATCAAGGCCAAGCTCAACAACTTTATGGGCAACAAGGAGGAGTCGTGGCTCAAGCGCAGGGCGGGCGTCGAGGAGGAGCCCATGTTCCAGGTCCTCATCATCTCGTACGAGACCTTCCGTCTGTACGCAGACATCCTCCAGAGCAAGCCCGTCGGCCTTGTCCTGTGCGACGAGGTACGAAAAACGATAAAAAGAAACTAATGAATAAAGGTAATACAAACTAATCTTTTTTTCCCCCCTTCAGGGCCACCGACTCAAAAACTCACAGAGTCAGACCTTCCAGTCGCTCAACATGCTCCAGACAACCCGACGAGTCATTCTTTCGGGCACACCCATCCAGAACGACTTGACCGAGTACTTTTCCTTGCTCAACTTTGTCAACCCCGGCCTTCTCGGTAAACACAAAAGAACTAGAATCGGCTGGTTTAAATAGTAAAAAAAATTAGGCACATCGAACGAGTTCCATCGCAAGTACGAAATCCCCATCCTCAGGGCACGCGACTCCCTTGCCACCGAGGACGAGCAGAAGAAGGGCCAGGTCGTGCTCACCGAGCTCGTTGGCCTCGCACAGCTCTTCACCATCCGCCGAACGTCCACCATCCTGTCCAAATACCTTCCCGTCAAGGGTACTATCATTAAAATGTACAATCTAAACCAACCCCTTTCCGACTGCAGTCGACCAGGTCGTGTTCTGCCGCATGACGGATATGCAAAAGGACATGTACCGCAAATTTATCAAGAGCAAGTCCATCAAAAAGGTCATCGCCAACGCGGTCGGCGAGGGCTCCACCTCGTCCAAATCGGGCGGCGGTGGTAGCACTGCGCTCATGGCCATCACCGCCCTCAAGAAGATTGCCAACCGTAATGAACTTTCTTTTCACTGCATCATAAAAAAAAAAAATTTTTTTTTTCCTACTATTAGACCCCGTGCTCGTGTACGACAAGTGCCAGCAGCGCGCCGAGGGCTTTGAGGAGGCCATTGGTCTCTTCCCACCGGGCTTCCAACCCCAGGCGTTCCGACCGGAGCAGGCCTTCCGCCCCGAGATGTCGGGAAAGTTCCAAGTGCTGGACACGATGCTTGCCTGGATCAGGTCCACCACCAACGACAAGGTAGTTGCTCTTATTTTTGTGTGTGATAGGATACGTTTAACCCACGGATGTCGTAGATCGTGCTCGTGAGCAACTACACGCAAACCCTGGACATGATGGAGCTCATGTGCCGCGCACGCAAGTATGGCTACGTCCGCCTCGATGGCTCCCTCGGCATTGCCAAGCGCATGAAGCTCGTCGACCGCTTCAACGACAAGGACAGCCGCGACTTTGCGTTCCTCCTCAGCTCCAAGGTATTGTCGCTGCATTTGGAAAAAAAAATTTTTTTTTATGAAGAGACTTTTAGGCGGGAGGGTGTGGCCTCAATCTGATCGGAGCCAACCGCCTCGTCCTGTTTGACCCCGACTGGAACCCGGCCAACGACGGCCAGGCGATGGCGCGCGTGTGGCGTGACGGCCAGAAGAAAAAGGTCTTCATCTACCGTATGGTCGCCACCGGCACGATCGAGGAGAAGATCTTCCAGCGCCAGGCCCACAAGCAGTCGCTGAGCAGCGTCGTCGTCGACGAGGAAGAGGACGTCGAGCGACACTTTACCGCCTCCGATCTTAAGGATCTCTTCACCTACAAGGAGGAGACCCTCAGTGACACGCACGAGAGCTTCAACTGCGAGCGCTGCAAGAAGGGCGAGAAGTAATGCGAAATAATGCGGGCACCCTTTTGTTAAGCATTCTATTTTGGGACAGATTGTCGCCCGACATCCGCATCTCCAGCGCAGAAGAGGCCGACATGGCCCAGTGGCACCACATCTCGGAGATGAAGGACATCCACGACCACGTTTTGCGTGACTCGGCCAGCGACATCGTCTCCATGGTCTTCTCGACCCAATCGCCCGATCCGCCCAAGACAGTGTAGCATACTAATACCACATATGTCGTAACACATGATTTTTGTTGAAAGTGAAAAGACTGGAACATCGTTCAAACAACGGTGCTACGCTGAATCAATAGAGACAAAACAGCCACGCCCCGAGAGTTGGCCCGCTTCACGTAGCCGGTGACTTGGATGCACGCCTGGTCCATGAGCGGAGCGAGTGTTACGGCTGTTTTGTAATCTGTTTGAATAAAATAGGTCCTTAGGGTTAGAATATACCTATCTTGCGAGACAGATGGCCCAGGTGGCGCTGGGTCAACTCGTCCAGGACCTGGATTGCATTGGCGTCGACCACGTTGGTATGCTCGCGTACCACAACGACCGTTCGATCGGCGACGAGGAGGTCACAGCACGCGTGATGAGCGGCGGCGGCAGAAGACGACGAGGAGGAGGAGGAGGAG
>Ga0302230_10002022_pt1 | contig 12422 bp, 17 predicted proteins | sample II_Palsa_N2_1_FD_193523 | JGI IMG/M metagenome (GOLD analysis project Ga0302230, IMG submission 193523) | Peat permafrost microbial communities from Stordalen Mire near Abisko, Sweden - II_Palsa_N2_1 | ecosystem: Environmental > Terrestrial > Soil > Palsa > Peat permafrost | place: Sweden... | reverse complement strand
CGTATCTGTCTCCCCCTCGAATTTCCACGCACCTAGCGCGCTATCGTGAATCTCTACACCTTCTAGGGCCTCGCAAATCAGCGAGTCAGTGTCACAGTAGATAGGACGGTCGCACGCGTGAATAGCGCGTAATAAGATCGAACGAGCCGCGCTCGTGATACTCGCACCGATTGCCACGTCAAAATATCCTTTGTCGTCTGGTGCTCCGCATACCCATATTTCGAACCTGAGATTATCTTGAACGAGCGTCGGCAAGAGCTTTTTATATAAAGCCCTCGCATCCTTTTCAGATTCAATTTCCTCCGAACAGGCTTTCGCGTAAAGGGTTCCATTATGTTTCCACTGCTCAAACGATTCGATACTTTCATAGTCGTCATTATCCAGAATGAAATAATCTTTAAACTTTGTCGGGTCGGTTGCCATTTTACCGTAGGCGCTATTTAACATAAGCTTCGCGAAAATCTCGCCAGCTTTATCGCCGGATTGTTTGCATAGAATCTTTTCTGCCATCCAGTGATTAACAAAATCTTTATAGCTGGATGATGCAGAGCATACATAGATAAAATCAATCTTATCGACAGTGATTAATCCTAGTTCGCACGCGGCTTTAACTTCGTGCGAGCATGCGAAGAATTCTCCGTACTCACAATCAAAGGTTAAACCGCCATCCTCTTTACGCATCGGTAACGCGCCTTTATTCGACCCCGTGAATTTAATAAAGTAGACGCCACCGAATCCTTTAATGATTCCCGTCTTATGGTCAAATCGTTTGAGCGCGTCCGTATCGTCCAGACGAATATAAATACCGGACGCGGGGTGATCGAACGCATGCATCGCTTTTGGGTACATAGAATTCACATCGTAAATCCGTAGCATCTTTTCAATGGCGGTCGGTTTGATTAATCCCGACTCAAAACATTGAACACGACCGCCAAAGTAAAACGGACGGAAAGCCTTATCGTGTCTAGCGTCGCGTCGCGGCACTGGATGAAATTTTAATACTTCTGATATTGCCGCAGCGCCAACGGTTAATTTTGCGCCAAACTGATCAATGAATTTTGAGACTAGCTCGAATAAATAAACGCAGTCCATTTTTAAGTATTTGGATATTTCCGCATCGTGTTCTCCGCGCACGTCTCGCTCCAGCTTGGCATAGTCGATATCCAGTTTTTGATAGGCACGCAGCGGAATAGGCATCATCGCGTATGAATCCCGCACCTCGTGGATGCCGACAGTGCGACATTTAACGATGCGCGAATTAATCATCATCACGGGATTTTCTAACGCACCTTCTTCCAGCAGGAAAAAGAAGTCGAATTTCCCGCCGTTGTGGGCGTATATCGTGAGGGGATCGTGCCGGGATTCAAGGTAGACGATTAACTGCATTGCGCAGTCGTCACCACTGAATTCTTTATAGCCGTCCCGCAAGTCATAAAATCCCGCCTTAAATGGCCGGGGCGCTCGCATGAATAGGAAAGGATCAGTTTCGAAGTCAATCACCGCAACGGTTGCGGGTTGTTTTTTCTTACGTGTCATATTCGCCTCATATGCGAAAAGGGATTAATTATTTGCGACGTGCACGCGTGGTTATCTTGCGCGTCGCGGTTTGATTCTTTTTTCGTTTCACTTGGGATTTACGGCGCTGATTCTCTTGTGACGTGCGCTCGTTCTCTGAGAGCGCTTTTTGATCTTTGATCGAAATGACGACGAGCCGCAGACCCTTTCTAACTTCGTCGGGCTTACCGTGGTATTCAATCTGCGCTTCGTATTTAAAGATGGTATTTAAATCGATGCCGATGGAACGCGCCATCGTTGCATTATCAAATGCCTTAAGTCCAACGTATTCGCCCTCTTTCATTTTTCCAGCTGCGTAATCGCGCACGAGTCGTTCGCGCCATTCGGCTATTTGTACAGGCGTCCCGATAATCTCGCGTTCGGTTTTGCGGTCATTATATTTACGTTCAACCATTAAAACGCGTCCTGCTTCCCCACTGTATTTTACTTTAACGATTTTGGCGGACTTCATTCCTTCCTTGCGAATGAACGCCTTACCGTTGATGACGGTAATACCGGAGGCTTGAATAGCTTTGATTTGTCCGGGGAAAAAATCGGACACGTTTTGTTTTACGAATTCATCGGCTGGAGCATTCGCAACGTCGTGGTATTTTTTCCACTGGTTTGCGATCTTTTTCTTTGTGCTCGCGTCGAGGTTCCCGCGAGCGGAAACATTCGGGAGCAAGCCGATTTTCTTAAGCGCAGATAGACGCGCTTTGCTCACGTCCGCCTTGGCGGATTTTTTCGCGGCCATACGTTTCCCGATGCTATACTTCTTTTTAATTTCTTGTGGCGGTCGCTGGGTCTCATATGCCCACGTTCCGCCTTTGGCCCTCCCCGACGCTCAGTACGTTGCGGAGGGTTCTTTTTTATTCATCAATCTTTTCTTGCCAACAATTCCCGCTAGGATAATAATCGGTCCTGCTTTTAGACCAAACCAAATCGGGAAGAAAAATCATGTTCGGATTAGATTCTATTATTCAATCGCTGCTCCCCGCCGATTTTGATATGGAAGCAAGTATCGCGCAATTTAAAAACGCGATGAATGCTTGTGTCGAAATCCGCGACACCGTGCAGCGGGTAGAGCAAAAACTGGATTCGGAAATTGTTACCTTGCGCGAGCGGGTAGCACTTCTCGAATCCCCGGCTGGAATCGTACAACCAAACGAAGGGGTAAGCAATGACGACCGAAGTATCGATCACGGAGAAGGGACCGGACGCGGTAACGCCAGCCGGGAGCGAAGCCTTAGCGACTGAAGCGGTAGTCGTCGCAGCTCACGCCGAAGCGCAAGCCGAGGTACTTTCTGAACAGGTCGCTGACGTTGCCGAGAATCAAGAGGCAATCGACAGCGAGTTACGGAGCATTCAAGAATGGCAATCGAATCTACAGACGCGCGTGAACGAGACGGCGGACCGACTCACGACAGTCGATCAGACTCAACAGCGGATGTTATCAGTGCTGGAGATGATAGCGGCGCAATTGACCCCGCAACCGCCATCGGAGAAAAGCGCGGAAGGGGAAGGCCACGTAAGGACGCCGGAAGCGGAAGTACCGCCGGAAACGCCTCCCCCGGAAGCAACGCCGGAAACGCCCGTGAAAAAGCCGCGCCACGAGTGGCTGTAGATGTTGATGCGCTCGCGATGCAACTCGTAGGCGCACACATGATTGCTGCCAAGCTTTTGAAGGCTCCCGAACTTATGATCGGGGAACAGGAAGCGAAGGTACTGGCGAAAGCCATCAAAGCAATGATGGCGCAATACAAGATCAACATTTCACCGAAGGCTCAGGCGTTCTATCAATTGCTTGCTGCCGCATCGATGGTGTACGGCCCTCGCGCGATTTCGATTGCTATGAGGAAGTCGAAAGAAACCGCAGCAAGAAAACAACAGACGCGCCCTGCGCCCCACAATCCGATGCAAGCGGAAATGCCGGGAGCATTCGACCCGCCACCGATGCAACCGGGAACGATGAAATTTCAGTAACATTTTAGGGCCGCGATGTTAGCGGCCTTTTTTCTATGGTGATTAATATGAGTCTGCTATTAGAGAAGGGAAATCGGGGATTGCTTATCGGTAAGACTGGAAGCGGCAAATCTCAGAATGGATTATTCCAGCTTAAGAATGCTCCTGTTTGGCCTGCGGTTATTTTCGATACTAAGATAGAGGATTGCTTTTTCAGTCTGCCGGAAGAAGGCGAAGAGTTAGAGGTCGCACATTCTGTCTCTGATTTAAAAGCGATTCAAAAACGACCGTCCAAAGAGTGGCCAGATTATATTCTCGTTCGCCCAAGTGCCGAAGAAGTGCGCGCATGGGAACCGCTTGATGAATACTCGCATTTTATGTACAACAATTTTGGTGCGTGCTTTATCTATTACGACGAGTTGTATAACTGGCACGACAATATGAGAGCGGGTTCCGGCCTCATGAATCTTTTAACTCGTGGGCGCTCTCGCGGAAAAACAACGCTCATGGCTTCGCAGCGTCCATCGTGGATTAGTCGTTTCTGTATGACGGAGACGGATAAATTTTATATTCATAAATTGCAAGATCAGCGCGACCGCGTAAGCCTGTCGGCGGTCGTACCGGGTATTGAGAAAATCCCCTCCCCTCCAAAATTTCACTTCTGGCATTACGACACGAGCGAGGATATGGATGCGCCCGTGCTGTACAAACCCGTGCCGGAAACTAAAGTTAATCCGCACAAAATATTTTCAAAGAAATGGCTGTAGGTGATTGACGAGGTTTAAAACAAAGCGCAATAATGCAACCGCACTGATAGTGTCATAAACGGTTTCCAATTAAACGCATCGGGGAAAGACTTAAATGGTCAACTTCAATATCGTCAACTTTATCACCATTGGGATTATCGCAATCCTCGTGGTGATGGGCGTTCGACTGGCGGCTAAGGCCGCTGGTAAAACGTCCCCGGTTTAAGGAGTCGCGCCGTGCTGAACTGGCAACTTCTTTCTCCGCGCAATCTCGTTGTTATCGCTGTGATAGCTGTATCGTCAATCATCGGCTATAACTACTTCCACAAAAAGATCGGGGGTCAATAATGGTCGCAGTCGCCACCGCACAAAGTGCGGTATCACAGAATCTCGGATTGCGTCAGGCGCTACTCGCGACCGCTCCCCGTATGCGCAAAAAGCTTGGGAACTTCTCCAGCAACGGCGCGCCGGGTGGCACGACTCGCATCAAGCTTTTCAACGTCGGTATCACCACGCGCATTTTGCTCCAAGTGAATCTCGCGTACACGGTCGGCGTCGCTGCTGCAACCCTTTCGCCGAAAGCGCCGTGGAACCTGATTCAAAAGGTGAAGCTCACCGACTACGATGGCACGGACCGTATCAACGCCAGCGGCTATCAATTGTGGATGCTGGACAGCGTTCGCGCGGGTACGCAACCGTACGGCTATAACAACACGAGCGCGGCGCAAGTGCTGCCCGCTCCGAGCGCCCCGATTGCAGTAGGCGCGCAGACCGCGCAGTTTCAAATCGAAGTGCCGGTCGCGTTCAATCCGTCCTCGGATTTGCGTGGCGCTTTGATGACGCAAACCGCAGTCGGTGAGGCGTACATCAACATCGATTGGAATTCGTTGATGTATGCGAGCGCCAATGCGGACGCGGTTTTCAACGGCGCGCCCACTACAACCATCACGAACACCGTGATTTCGGTTGACGTGTTTCAAGAGTACTTGCTCCCGCAAGCGCTTTCGAACGGTCAGGTTCCGCTGCCGACCATCGATTTGATGACGGTGTACGAATTCGCTGGCGCGCTCAAATCGGCGGACAACATTGCCGCTGGTCAAGAGAAGCTGTTCAATTACCCGAACGTTCGCTCGGTGATTGGCGCGTACTTCAACTTCGTGAACAACGGCGTGATGAATGCCGCGCCCACGGATATCAGCGGCTTCCGTCTGATTGCCAACGGGAACAACGTGCTTCGCGAGTACGGCGCAACCGACAAGCTTTTCGAACAGCGTATCGCGGGTGGCATTTCGGGCTTCTCGCCCATGAGCGATTTGCGGCCGGGTTCGTATTTCGAACTACATCGCGACTTGCCGATTCAAACGGCGCTGTACGGTAACGTGCAGTACGGCATTACGCCGCTTGCTGCGAACGGCGGCAATCAGTATTTCGAAGTCGGTTTCGAGTCCTTCTACACGAAGGGTTCCACGCTTCCGGGTCTGTCGCAAACTTCGTAACGGTTGATTCCGGAACTTACGAAACGTGACGATGGGCGAGGGTCAAAAGCCCCCGCCCATTTTCTTAACCGCTTTAAGGATTCGAAATGTCAAACCCTTTTGACTGGCAATTTTTGAATGAACCGCTTTGGCGTTGGTTCGTTTTCTTCATCGCTATGTGCTGCTTCGCTGGCGTATGGGGTTCGTTGCTCACGCACATGAAGGCGGCATAAGTGTTCAAATTCGTTCTCGCTTTTCTCGTCTGGCTTTTCGCAACCGGAAAATACACGGACTGGCTTGCCCTTATCACGACGACCAATACAACGGTTAGCGCGAGCGGCACGCAGGGGACGAGCGCGAACGGAACCAGCACGAGCACGTCATCGTCCAGCGGTAGCTCCACTTCCGCCATGGGAACGACGCTTTCAAATCTGGTTAGCGCGTGGGGTGGTGCGAATGCGTCGGGGTCGGAAAATACCGGCGCTTCCAGCACATCAACGCCAGACGATTTGATTTCGGGGTATTCCTCGTGAACAGTGATTCTCTTGATGTTGCGAGTGGCGTTGCGCTTGGCGTGTTTCTCATTACCGTAGTGGTGAAGGGAAATTCGAAAGCGCTTGTAACGCTTGCCGAGCGCGATAAGTCATTTTTGAAATGGGCAATCGCGCTTGGCGTTTTGTTTTATTTGCGTGGCATTGGCGCTTTGAAAGGGCCAATCACCGAGTTAATCGCAGCAAGTTTTATTGGTTTGTTTCTCGTTGCGGGTGATAAGATCATTCCGCAAGCAAAATCTTTCTGGCAATCCATCGGGGGTTAAAATGCCGGGTCAATCTTTACTCACGGATGTTTTCGGTATTGCGTCCGCTCTGATCGGCGTGGCATTGATTGCCCTGCTGGTAGGCAACGCAAGTAAGACGGTGCAGGTTGTCAATGCATCGGCGCAGGGTTTTAATACGTTGCTGCAAACAGTTGAACTGTCGTCGGGCCTAGGCACGAGCATGTCGTATTAAGCAGTCTGCATTATCTGTTTTGCCCCCGGCTTTAATGCCGGGGTATCCAAATAAAATCAGGCATCGGGAAAAATATGTTCTCTGCTTTCTCACCCCTCAATGGCGGTAACGCGGGAGCGCATAGCTTTGACCCCGCGCCAATCGATACCACTGCCGAATTAAATTACACGCGTCAAGCTCACGGCTTCGCGTTGATGCCCTACCCGCAAATCATTGGAAGCGTGTCGGGCATTCTGCATTTGTTCGATGACGCGGAATATTCGCTCATGCTTGGACCCAATGCGAACGGACCGTGGACTGGCGCGATTTTCAACGCGTCCGCAGTGTTCCCCAATGTCATGGGCGGATTGTCTAAGGTCACGGGGTAATCATGCAGATTCCGGAAATCGTCAAGCAACACCCACTGCCCTTTATTGGCGGTGGATTGTTGCTCGTGGTTGTAATCATTATGTCGCGGGGTAGTTCCGCGTCCAGCGCGAGCGGCCCTTCGTCGGGAGACGTTGCGCTCCAGGCGAATCAGAATGCAACGAATGTTTCGCTGGCGCAAACCGCAGCGGGTGCGCAAGTCGCGATGAATTCGGCGAACGATCAATTGCTCGCAACGCAAGCCGCAGCAGCGACCACACAGCAGCAAACAGCCGGCGCGGTCGCAGCATCGCAAACCGGCTCGCTCGTGTCTGCCGTGCTCGGTATTTTGTCGAGTCAGACACAAGAGCAAGCGTCGAATAATTCGCTCACGGCAAACCTTGCCGCTGTGTATGGCAACGTTGCAACTCACGCGATGGACACCGAAGCACAAGCCGCTCTAATCGCGTCGAATACGACGACCACGCTTGCGGGTATCAGCGCGCAGCAACAAGTCGCGAACGCCGGATTTACGAGTGCGCAAATCATCGCGGCAATCAACGGCAATACATCCGTTGCGAATACCGCAGCGACCGCAACCGCGAGCATGGCGAATACTGCGAATAACAACCAAGCTGCTCAGACCAACGCGAACAGCAACCAAACGACCGGCTATGTTGCGGACGCAGCAACTGTCGCGGAACTTGCCGCGATGTTTGCTTAAGGGGGAATTATGGAACGTCCACATCACCATACCGTAATGATTGCCGCTGGCGTGGGCGCGATTGGTTTGGTCGCCTTGCTTTACTTGCGCTCGCAGTCAGCGGCAACCGCATCCACTTCGAGCACGGACGCTAACACGTCCAGTATCAGCACGCTCCCGGTTTCGTCCAGCACGGCGAGCACTGACCCGAGCGGTTCGTATGCATCGTATTCCGCAGCGTCGGGAAGCTCTGATAGTTCGTCCGATGCTTCAAGTGCACTGGATTCCGCCACGTCGAATGTTGCTTCGTTCGGAACCATCCTTGCAGCGTTGCTCGGTTCGAACAACACGCAATCTGCTGCCATTGCAAATAACGCGGCTTCAAACAATGCCGCAGTCGTAAGCGCAATCCAAGCCGTGTCCGCGCCAGCGAATAATGTGGTGGCCCAAACCATCGCTAATATTCCTACAGCTTCCGCACCGTCCACGCCATCGCAACCGGCATACAGCGGTGACATGAGCTTGTCGGAAGTAGTGGGCGGCTATCTGGTTGCTAATCCGGGTCTGTACGGATCAAGCGCATCTTATCGGCAAGCGTGGGATACGGCGTATCAAAACGGCGTCGCAAAGTTTGGCACGAATGCGTTCAGTGTTTCCGCTGGCGCAAATCAAGGCGTGCTGAATACGGGCATTGGTCAGAACCTTCAAAATATCAGCGGTGGTTCGCTGTTCCCGAATACATGACCACTTCAATTCCGTCCGTCGATGTACCTGCCGGTTTTACGGTCCCCTCGCTCCCGTCAATCGGGGGCGCGGGTGATGCGCTTCCCGCGTTACCTGCCCTGTCGAATTATTTGACCGGCGCGGATCAAGGCGTGGGAACGAACGCGCCGAGCAGTAACAGTACAAGCGTCAACGGAATGTCGTCCGGCCAATTGTCGAATAACCAAGCGACAGGGGGAACGGGTAGCACGAGCACGCCGGTTGCGACAAGTACAATTTGGACTGAGTTATCCACGTGGTTAAAATCAATTGCTTTACCGGGAACGGTTTCGCTAGTAGGATTGCTTTTGATTATCTTTTCAGTTTGGAAAGCGTCTCACAATAATTAAAGTTTTGTAGCATCGGGAAAATCAAATGAATCCATTAATCGCGGTCTTGGTTCGCGGGGTTGAAGTCGCTAACCCTGAAGCGTGGAAAACCGGGCAGATAACCGGAACCATCTTAGGCGGGTTTATTCTGTGTCTGATTAACGCCGCCCACGCTTACGGATGCCCGTTAGTCATCGATACAGCACAAGCAACGGAAATCGGTGGCGCGGTCATTACGGTATTTAATATCGTAATGACCGCTGCAACGTCCAAGCATATCGGCATTGTTGAATCGCCCGCATCCAATTCGGGGCATCAAAATGAATCCGACCATGCATGATATTTTCGTAATGCTCGCCACGGCGTTCGCCATTTTCTTTGGCATTCGCTATGACCTAAAGAACCTCAAGACAATGCATTTATTGCTTGCGGCCGAATTTCGTGACCATATTAATAAGTACCACGGTGGCCAGAATGGAGAATAACAGTCTGTTTTTCCCAATGCCCGATATGCAGGAAATGGGGAAATTGGATCACGTCATGGGCGTGGAAGCGGATTTGATGGAGCGCGATATTGCAGGGCGCGTGTATAACCCGAAGCTCACCGCGTTGCGCGCACAGAATTGTGGATTGCCTATTTCACAATTTACAAACAAATCCATTGCGGTCATTCTCGCCGCTGGCGTGGCAGTCGATTTGAATTTGCCAAGCGGTACGAAAATGATTCGGTTTAATTCCGATGGATTCTTTTTCGCTTCCCGCAATGGCCGTGCGCAAATCCCGACAGTCGCATTAGTGACGGGGCAAGCTGAGGCCGATATTGGTTCTTTTTGCCCCGCGACAGACACATATTATTACGTTGAAGAAGTGCACCAGCTTTCGATTATCTCGGACTTGCAGGTGCGCGTCACCGTTGAATGCTTCTCTCAGATTTAAATCATGAACGATTATCAGCTTGATATATCCGATTTGAGTATCACGAAAGATTCCGAGAACTGCCGGTTAATTGCCTATTGGGATGCGACCGGTAAGTGCTGGACGATCGGATGGGGACACACGGGACCGGACGTGTACGCCGGTTTGATGTGGACACAATTCAAAGCTGACTCGCAATTGCTCGTGGATATGTCGGACGCGGAAAATGCGGTGCGACGTCTGGTAAGGGTTGCGCTCACGCGCGACCAATTTATCAGCCTGGGCGATTTCGTATACAACGTAGGCGCGGGAAATTTTGCAGGCTCAACCCTGCTGCGTGATATCAACGCGTGCGATATGACGGACGCCGCCAAGCAATTCTTACGATGGGATTTGTCGGGAGGGAAGGTTTTACCCGGTCTGCTAGTCAGACGAAATGCTGAAGAGGCCCTATTTATTCTCGGAAGCGATTACACGCTCACCACGGGCACGAGCACGCCGGATGACTCAAGTGTCCAGACCGCGCTACCGAGCCTGACGTGAGCAATCCTCGCGACCCGACTTTGTAACAAAACGTTAAAGGCGCACCGTGCCGCAAGTCTTAACCCCCCCAATCTACGGCGCATCGCGCGGCATTTTAACGGCCAAATATTCGACGCAATTTACAGGTGACAATCAAATTGTCCTGCCCCTGTACGGCTCGTTTCAGGGTGATCCTGTCCAAGCCATTAGTTTATTCGTAGATAACTATAACAACGGAATCCCGATTCAATATCTCGTGGGCGGTGAAACGGATTACGTTGCAGCTTATACGAGTGAGTATATTGACGTGACTAATATGGACACTATTATTTTAACGGCTACCGATTCGGTTGCGTTAAACCTCGCTGTCTATAATGCTCCCGTTTCAGGTGGACGTTCACGGGGACTTCCGCCGAATGGTGACTCTGACCCAATGTTCTCTAACGTGCTAGGACTATGGCACTTCGATGCAAACAATGGTGCAACGATTGCGATTGACTCCAAGAATGCCGGACTGTTTATTAACGGTACGAATAACGCGCCCTTGATATCGACGGGTGATTCGCTTTACGGCGGTTCGTCTGGTTTTGCTCCGGGGGATGCGCAATACTCTAATGAGCAATTTACGGAAATCTTTTCATCGGATTCATTTCCCGCACTTCCGTACACGTTTGAAGTTGCGGTAAAAGCTAAGACATGGAATGTCGGTTCGAATCTTATCTGTTCGTGGACAAGCGATTCGGCAGGTACGCGGTTTAATGCGATGGATTGTTTGTGCTATCGGTACGATGCAACGTCCAATAAATTCCGGTTTGAACTGAACCGAGTATTTAATCGAATCAATGGAACGCCAACTTTTCAGGCAATTGCAGCGACCCCGTTTCTTTACGATTCGTCCGCTGCCACTACATGGCATCGTTTAGCCGTGACGACAATCGGAGGCATGAGCTTGTTTGTTGATGGCGTGCTCGTCGCGAACGTTCCAACGGTACAAGCGAATCCGTTGTCCGGTTCCGTTGATTTGTTTTGGGATGCGCAATTTGTCAATCCTGCTTTACCTACTCCATCGATGTACATTGATGAAATGCGTTTAACGCTAGGCACGCGGTACAACATGAATTACACTCCAGCGACGGGACCGTTTCCGTCTCAATAAATAAAAGTCTCTTAACCAGCATCGGGAAAATATCATGCATAAGGCATCGCTTTTTCGTTCGCAAGTCGCAGTCCGTGGTTTCGCGTTCTCGTGCGTCGTTGCTATGGCAGGTTGCACGGCGACAGGCGCGCTTACGACACCCGCGCAATCCTCAATCCAGAAAGCCTGTACGGATTCGGAACTCGCCGTATCGCTCGCTTCGTTCGCTGTGAAAACGCCTGCGCAATTGGCAGACGTGCAGAAGGCAGAAACGATTATCGATGCATTGTGCAGTCCGTCTGCGCTCGCAGCAGACTCCACGCCGACCGCGCTTTCGAATAACGTTCTCGCTATCGAGTCGGCAATTTCGACACTGAATAGCGTGTCCGGCGCTGCAAATGTTGCAGGTGCAGCAAACCCGGTAACGCCCGTCCAGTAACCATCCGACAAAAGCTAGCGTTTACCGTAACAAATTGTTTCGACAGGTTGCGGGGCAGGGAAGGGCTTAGTACCATCGGGGTCATGTGCTCACGCACAAAACGGCTACTTCTTCCCGATGCTAACCGTTCTTTTGGCCCCCTCCTTAATCGGACGGGGCCTTTTTTCTTGCATCGGGAATATGATGAAAAAATACATTCTGGCACTCGCGCTCGCGATTGCATCAATGCCAAGCTTCGCGCAATTCAGCGTGATTCGTGGCGTCAATCCCTCGCAGACTTTTGTGAACCTTAACGCCGATGCGCAAAATAACCTATCGGTTAATTGCGTGGTAGGTTGCGGCGCGTCCGCAGGTACAGGGGGACTCTCTGCAAATGGTGCAGCAGTAACCGGTAATCCGGTTCTCGTCGCGGGATACGATGGCACGCTCACGCGTACATTGAAAACGGATACGTCCGGTCAACTCAATGTCAACGTGGTATCCGGCTCACCCACGACAGTCACAGCGACACCCTCACACGGGACA
>Ga0302230_10002021_pt1 | contig 12423 bp, 16 predicted proteins | sample II_Palsa_N2_1_FD_193523 | JGI IMG/M metagenome (GOLD analysis project Ga0302230, IMG submission 193523) | Peat permafrost microbial communities from Stordalen Mire near Abisko, Sweden - II_Palsa_N2_1 | ecosystem: Environmental > Terrestrial > Soil > Palsa > Peat permafrost | place: Sweden... | reverse complement strand
GTGTTTGGGTTTGACACAGATGGACTGGCTGGTAGTACCAAGGAAGCCCTTGGTGTGCTTGCGCAGGCACTTGAGGATGGGCGCGCCCATGGTCAGGTTGGGCACAAAGTGGCTGAGGCCACGCGGTGCGGGGATTGGGGGGTCAGTCTTTTGCGCGCCAAAAAAATATAAATCGGTACCCGTCCATAACGTCCATGTGCAGGTAGTCGGCACCAAGGTCCAGCATGCGGTTGCACTCGTCCGCAAGCTTGCCCCAGTCGCCAGAGAGCAGGGACGGCGAGATGACCGCTTTGGGCGCCATGTGCTGTGTGTGGTTGTGTCAAAATGACGTTTCACCCTGGGTGAACAGGTCTCTTTTCAAGTCTTTAATCATGGTAGCGTAAACGAACAAACCCCTCTCTCTCTCGCTAGACAGCGTTCCCCAACCCGGCCTCTCCCTCCCTCCCTCCGCCTGCGCGCACACCAGAGAAGACAGCGCACACACCACGGGAGCCCCAAAGCTGGACGGATTGGCGCTGGATGGATGGATGGATTGGCCGAGGATTGGGATTGGGGGATTGCAACTTGTTTGGGTCCTCCAAATTCTCTGTCTTGCTCTGCCCTCGCTTCTTCGTAGTATAGTCGCCCGCCTCCTCTCTTGCTGCCCTCTCCTCTCGCCGCAGGCCCTACTTCTTCTACTTCCATTTTTATTTCGCGGGTCGTCGTGTCTAAATTTTGCACCTCGTCCTCGGTGGAAATCATTCTAGGCGCCCAAGAAGGACGACAAGAAGAAGAAGGACGACAAGCCCGCCAAGAAGTCGGAGGGCTCGTCGGGCGGCAAGGCCAAGAAGAAGAAGTGGTCGAAGGCAAGTTTTCTCTGGGGGGCATTTCTGACAGTGGCTAACTGGAGCAAATCCCTTTTTCGCATGGCCCATCTCTTCTCGACAACAGGGAAAGGTCAAGGACAAGGTATGTACCCATTTCAAAGCGCCATTCACAACCTGGTTGCTGACTGTTTTTCCCTTTTCCCCCCGTAGGCTGATAACCTCGTCGCCCTTGACAAGGCCACCGCTGTATGTCGAGAAATGCAAGCCTGGCCTCGTTCGTTCTGACCTTTTTTTCTTTCTTTACAGGAGCGCCTCCAGAAGGAGGTCCCCACCTACCGTGTCATCACTGTCTCTGTTCTTGTTGATCGCCTCAAGGTTAACGGCTCGCTCGCCCGCCGCTGCCTTCGTGTACGTGTGGATTCGGCCTCCTGAAAATAATTGGATTAATTTATTTTTCCTCTTGCGCGCTGCAGGACCTCCACGCCCAAGGCAAGATCCGCCTGATTTCGGCCCACTCTGCCCAGCAGATCTACACCCGCAACACCGGTGTCAAGGGCGCCGATGAGGTAAATTTGTGTTTTTCGCGTTGCCCTTTCTCACATTCATCTGCTCTTTTAGGAGGACGAGGAGAAGGTCGAGGCTGCCCCCAAGGCCAAGAAGGTCGCCGCCGCTGCCGCTCCCAAGGACGAGGAGTAAACTGTGCTGCTACTCTCTCTCTCTCTCTTGTGATGTAAACAAAAAAAAAATAAAATAAAAATTAAAAAAAACACGCGGTGTTGGAAGAATGGAAGGCTGTTGGTTAGTGAAAAGATCGATCGAGTAAGTTTTAGAGAAGCCGAGCAAAATAGCCTTGAAAAAAGGCGAAACACTGTCTTGGTTCTTTCCCCCCAATTTCTTGAATTTTCACGCGCGCTACAGATGCCGCTGCCGACGGCGCTGAGCTCAGCGCGGTTGCGGCTGCGGCTGGTGCTGGTGCTCGCCGCCGGTGTGCTGCTGCTGCTACCGACGGCGCCGTGCGTGTCCGCTCTCCAACCGTCAAGGTATGTATGTCGAAGCCATGCATGTTGGTACCCAACGTGACTGCAGGGCGCGGTTCATTGTGCAGCTCAAGCCCGGCACGGCCGTGTCTGCTGCGCGACAACGCATCGACACCGTCTTGTCCGGCTTCGTGGGCGCCTCCATCGTGCGCGCCATCGAGTGCGGCGAAACGGGCTTTGTGGTGGTGGCAGGCTGCGATGACGTCGTGTGTGCGCCAGCCGTGTCTGCACTGGCCGACCTGGTCGCGCTGGTGGAGGCCGATGGCGTGATGTCGCTGGACTCGGACGCGCAGACGCCGCCGCCGCCACCGCCGCCGGCTCAAATCCAGGAGGTGCTGCGCGATTCGTGGTCGCTCGACGCCGTCTCCAAGCCCGAGAGCGTGGAGCAGCAGAACGGCTTGTACGAGTACGACTACACGGGCACGGGCGTCAACGTGTACCTGCTGGACACGGGCATCCGACTCAACCACACAGAGTTTGGTGGCCGTGCGCGGACGATGGTCTCGCTCACGGGCGAGGTGCCGGAGTGCGACGACTGCAACGGCCACGGCACCCACGTCGCCGGATCGGTCGGGGGCAAGACGTTTGGTGTCGCCAAGAACGTGACGTTGCATTCCGTCCAGGTGCTGGGCGTCAACGGATCGGCGTTCACCAGCACCGTCGTCGAAGGCGTCTGCTACGTCGGCGCGTTCGGCGTCAGGCCGGCCGTGCTCGTCCTCTCCCTCGGCGGCTTCAAGTCGCAGCCTCTGGACAATGCCATCCGCGAGGTCTACAACCAGGGCTTCTACTCGGCCGTGGCAGCCGGCAATTCGGCCGACAACGCGTGCGATTACTCGCCCGCGAAAGCCCTCTTTGCCGTCACCGTCGGCAACCACGACCGGGACGGCGTCAAGGCGTCCACGAGCAACTATGGGTACTTGAATACAATTGCATTAAAAAAATTTTTATCCTTTTTTTTCTTTCCTTTCTGTAGCGCATGTGTCAAGGTCTGGGCACCCGGCGAACGCATCCGCAGCGCCTACATCGAGTCGGAAACATCGACGACCGTCATGAGCGGCACAAGCATGGCGGCCCCGCATGTTGGCGGAGCGATGGCCCTGATGCTGGAGCAGAACCCGTGGGCCTCTTTCAGCCAGATCCTCACGTCCTTGCAGGAGCAGTCCAAGACGCAGAAGCTGTACGATGCCAACAATACCATCTTCCAAGACGGCCGGGTGCCCATCCTCAACTCGCGCGCTACGGTCACACCATGCCTGGGCCACTGCAGGACCACGCTCGCCTTCATCAACGGCTCCGAGGTCGACATCGCGACTGCTCATTTTGTCCTCCAGGACAAAGGCAACGTCACGCTCTGGGTATGACTGATTGAAATGTACATTTATTTATTTATTTATTTACGACAGGTCTACTCGAGGATCGCCGAAGCAGACCCCGCCCAATCGTATCTCTCGACGCTTGTCGAGGCGTTCAACAGCACGCTTGGTCGCTGGCACGCCGTGAGCAGCCAGTTCGAGGGCGACACTGGCGAGTCCGACACGACCCTCGTTCTAACCTTTGAAGGAGCTGCTGTCGGCGAAGAGCACCGTGTCCGGGTCATCCGGGCGAACCCATCGACCGCCCTGGAGATCCGTGTCCTCCTCTCGGTGCCTCTGTCCTGCTCTGCTGGAACGACATGCAACAATGCCGGCCGCTGCTCGAGCAACGGTGACCAGGACGGTGAGGTCGATCCGACAAGCACCGCCCTGCACTGCCAGTGCTTCACCGGCTACGACGGGTCCAACTGCGAGGTCAACCTCACCGCCAAACTCAACAACTTGGCCATGGTCATCCTCTTTGCCATCGGCTTTGCCCTCACCACCGTGGGCGTCGCTCGATCCGTTGCGGCCAAAAGGCAACCCCCGGCCACAAGAGTCACCATTGTCAACGAGTCCACGCCGCTCATCAACGATCAGCAGCGCCCGCAGCCGCCTTACGAGAAGGCCTTTTATATTGGTGCAAGTAATGTTTAAACTATCCGCTTTGCAGTGCAGTGTGTTCATTTGTATTTTTCCCTTCACTTTTAATTTTCCATCGGTAACAAACAGTAACGAAAAAGCTGAACGCTAAAAAACTAAAGTACACTGGCTAGCTTGATTAGGAAGGGTTGACAAACTCGTTCTCCTCGTACTCCTTCTCCTTGGCTGCCCTCTCGAGCTTTTTCATCTCGTGGTAGCTCTGGACGGGGAGGGCCTCGTGGCCACCGTAGCACCAGATGAGGATAAAGACAATGTTGAGCAGGACGACGAGGAGGAGGGCAGTCCCAAGACCCGATGCAGTGCCCACGGAGACGCACACGCCCGACTCGGAGTAGGCACCGTACGCCATCGCGTTGGTCTACATCCATCGGACAATTTTTAAACAGAATAAATAAAATTAAATTTCGCGGCAATACAATGGTGACTTTGGTGCCGTTCACAAAGCCTGTCGAGGTCAGGTTGGCTGTGATGGGGCTGGCGCGATTGAGGAAGGTGGCGCAGTTGAGATCGTCTGCAAGATAAAAGATAAAAAAAAAAAAAGAGGTAGGATTAGGAAAAAATGTTGTTCGTTCACGTTGGCCCGTACTGAAAGAGTTTTGGAAGCGGAGGACGAGGTAGTCGTACAGGTTGGCGGCAATGTTGGTGTTGGGCGAGGGGAAGCTCTGGAAGTAGGTCGGCGAGGTGCCGAGGAGGTTGCTGGTGTAGGTGGTCATAGCCATGCAGTACGACGCTGGGTCGCCGTCCTGGAGGGGCTTGACCATGGTGAGGAGGCTCTGGTAGAGGCCGGCGCGGTAGGCGTTGAGCTTGATGAGGTTGCCCTTGCCGTTGGTCAGGACCTGTGCGTCAGTGAGCGGCACCTGCGCCTTGGGGACATCCTGGGTATAGTCGAGGTCCGATTGGATCTGGTTGAGCACGGACGCGCCGATCATCTGGCCCGAGACAAGATCTGTGACGGTCCACGGGGTGCACGCCACTGCGGGCAGCACATAGTTGTTGAGCAGGGCGTTGTCGGCGCCGTTGTCGATGTTGCTGATGACGGTGTAGCCCTCGTGCTTGGACAGGAGGATGTTGCGGTTCTTGGCCGAGTTCTGAGCCGTCCCACCCTGCAGCGACAAGAGATAGCTTGTCACAACACCGTCGCCAGGCGTCGAATCGACAAAGGAGAAGTCGCGCACGGTCGGGCAGTACAGCAGATCGCTTCCCCGGCCGATGGGCGGAACCTGTTTGCAAAGTTGCATCAACACGGTACTCTGCAATAATTCAAACATACCGAGACCATGCCTGCGGCCACCAGGTTGTACGTGGCCGTGAGAAAGTAGGGCGCATTGCAGTATGCAAACTTTCCAAACAGGTCTGCCTGAGCACCCGACAGGACGCCCTGTGTGCAGTTTGCTTGGACAAGCGAGTCCTCGCCGGTGGAATCGATCGTCCCGATCAGCTGCAGCTGGCTGCCGCCAAACCCGAACCACAGGCCGGCGACGTAGTTTGCGGGCAGCGTGGGTACGGCGGGCATTGTTTCGGGGGCCACGCCCGCGTCCGTCTATTTTTATTTTTATTTTTCATGTTGATTTTAGGCCGAACCAGAAAAGAGGACCAACGTACGACGAGCGGGTTGTACACGACGATCACGCCCGTGTCCAGGTCGATAATGACGCCCTCGACAAACGCACGCTGCTGCGCGTTGGTCATGTTGCACGGCCCCTGTCCATTGACCGACATGAGCTGGTACGGTGTGGCCAGGCCCTGGGCCGTCAGCGGCTGCGCAGGCACGACGAGTGCGCAGTTCATGTTGATGGCCGCGACACTGCTGGCACAGGCCACGGCTGCCAGCACAACGGCGAGCAACCCACGCGACATTCAGACGGGAAATGGAAAAACGGGTTTGTGCGGCCACAATTTTTCGAGTGTGTGTCCCTGAGGATCACATGGCAAAGACTGTCTGGCTGCTCGACTACGGCGCGGGCAACGTGCGCAGCGTCGCCAACGCGATCAACAAGACAGGCTTCGAGGTCAAGACGGTGAAGACGGCGGCCGAGCTGGAGACTGCCGATGTATGGAACCCCCATGTCATTTTCTCGTAATTAGTAACATTCTTTCGGAAAAGGTGCTCGTGTTCCCCGGCGTCGGGTCCTTTGGCAGCTGCATGAGCAAGCTGACCGAGCTCGGGTTTGTGGAGCCGCTGCGCAAGTTTGTGGCGTCGGGCAAGCCCCTGATGGGCGTGTGTCTGGGGATGCAGCTGCTGTTCCAGGGCAGCGAGGAGTCGCCGGGTGTGGCGGGCCTGGGCGTGATCCCGTCCATGGTCACGCGGATCGACAACACGCACGTGTCGGTGCCGCACATCGGATGGAACGGCGTGCGTGTGCTGCGTGACCACGCAAGCTTCCCGGCCGCAGAGGCCGTGGGCGACTACTACTTTGTCCACTCGTTCTGTGCCCTGCCCACCGAGGCCAACAAGGACTGGATCCTCACGACCACCGACTACGGGCCCACCACGTTCGTCAGCTCGGTCCAGCACGGCAACGTCCTTGCGACGCAGTTCCACCCGGAAAAGAGCGGATCGCTCGGCCTGGCCCTGCTCAAGCGCTTCCTGACGACCGCAGGCGTCGCTGCACCCAGCGTGCCCCTGCCACTCTCCCCATCGTCCGCAGAGAAGAAGACAGTCCTGACCAAGCGCGTGATTGCCTGCCTCGACGTCCGCACCAACGACGACGGCGACGTTGTCGTTACCAAGGGCGATCAGTACAATGTGCGCGAGCAGTCTGGCGCCGGACACGTTCGCAACCTCGGGAAGCCCGTGGAGCTGGCCCAGCGCTACTTTGAGGAGGGTGCCGACGAGATCACGTTCCTCAACATCACCAGCTTTCGCAATTGCCCCATGCGCGATGCGCCCATGCTCGACGTCTTGCGTCTCACCTCTGAGCAGGTATGCGTTTTGTTATTGCCATACAAAATGTAATACGATCGTTTTTTTTTCCGCCCCAAGGTCTTTGTTCCCCTGACGATCGGTGGAGGCATCCGAGATGTCACAGACCCTGATGGCAAGGTCTTTTCGGCACTCGAGGTCGCCTCCGAGTACTTTAGGTCTGGTGCCGACAAGGTCTCGATCGGCTCAGATGCCGTCTTTGCAGCCGAGGAGTGGCTTGCCTCGTATGACCAAGAAGAATATATAACGGAGAGACTGACAACCCGGCCAAAAAAAAAAAACATTTTTTTTTCAGAAGCGGCAAGAAAACGGGCAAGAGCTGCATCGAGCAGATTGCGCGTGTCTACGGCTCGCAGGCTGTCGTGATCTCGGTCGATCCCAAGCGAGTCTACGTCAAGTCTCGTGACGAAACGACGCACCATGTCATCGAGACGACCGAGCTCGGCCCCAACGGAGAGAACCTTTGTTGGTACCAGTGCACGATCAAGGGCGGACGTGAGGCCCGCGACGTGGACGTTCACCAGCTTGTGCGTGCCTGCGCTGGTAATTACGATTGAATTTTGTTCCCTCTAAAAGAAAAAAAAAAAAATAGACTTGGGGGCAGGAGAGATTCTGCTCAATTGCATAGACAAGGACGGCACCAACTCGGGCTTTGACATTGCCCTCGTGCGGGATGTCAAGTCGGCCGTACAAATCCCCGTGATCGCGTCCAGCGGCGCAGGCAAGGTCGAGCACTTTAGTGAAGTCTTTGCCAAGACCAACGCGGAGGCTGCCCTGGCCGCCGGCATTTTCCACCGGCGAGAAGTTCCCATCGGTGCCGTCAAAGCCCACCTGGTTGAGGCCAACGTCCCCACACGAGTGTAGCATTGGAGCCTCACCCATGTTTTTTTTTTTTTTTTTTTTTTTGTAAAATAGAGTACAATCATAAAAAAAACGATTTTTCGAAAGGGAGGAGATCATGATGTTCCCAGGACGTGCTTGCGCGCCTTGCCCAGGAGCCAGTTGTTGCTGTTGAAAATGAACGGCAGCCCCCCAATCTATTTGGACAACATTACATATAAACTTGCCGCTCGTTCACACATAACTACCTCGATCAGATCGCCGTCTCTCAAAGCGCTGTTGCAGGAGGTGAGGACGGGCTCCCCGCAAATATATCTATGCAAACAGCTCAACAGAATGTAAAAAGAAAAAAAAGAACCTACATTGGCCGAACACCAATGTTCAGCAGATGGAAGCGGCAATCGGGCTCGAGCCGGAGGATGGCTTGACGGCGCGAGACTCTGCTGATCGGCCCTGCCTTTGCGAGGTCAATGTCGATGTTGGCCGCGTCCGTCTTGCGGCCGATAAGGACCTCCTTGGACCGGATTTCAAAGCGGGCAAACTCTCCTCGGAGGACAGCCAGGGTCCGCTTTCCAAACTCAAAGTAGCGGTCAGATGCGATCTCGCTCTCGATCTGCAGCAGTTGGCGTCGACGCCGCAGAAACGCGGTACGCTGCAACGCGGAGTCTTCTTCGGCTGTCGGTGGCTGTGTCAAAGAGGGCTCTTGCGTTGGTGGTTCCATCAGCTCCTCACACTCGGTGCCCACATCCACGTCGGCATCCGGGTTAAAGTCGTGTGCGTTGAGCACCATCGAGTAGTTTAGCAGTGCCTGGCTCGCAGTAGTCATGCTGCTGCTGCTGTCGCAGCTGGCCTTGATAAGCGGACCGCTCTTGTTGATCGGCTCCAGGCTGGGCATGTGCTCTCCCGCGGCGGCCGCCTGCCTGCCCACACGCTTGAGTGCAACCTGCAGCTTTGGGGGGAACTTTTCGACGTCGGTAGCTAGCGAGTACAGGCATGAGGTGGGACACAGGGAAGGGACATACCTAGCGACAGCTCGGCCTGGTGCTCAAAGAACCAGAAGCGGCTGAGGAGGCCAATGAGGCTGGCGGGCGTGCGGCACGGGTGGAACACTGTCCTGCCCGCAGAGAGGATCGTCTCGGCCTCCTGTGCCGTGTACTTTGGTGCGGCACCCTTGGGCTTCTTTCTCACCGGCGAGGCCACGATAAATGCGAGCTCTGCGTCGCTCCACGGCAGGTTGCTGGCCGCCAGCTCGGCGGGTAACACCGCAGCAGGGCGGGCAAAGTCGTCCTGCTGCAGCCGCTGCGACGCCGCGGCACAAGTGTCCTCGTCCAGCAGCAGACGCCGCCACCGCCGTCCAATCTCGCTGGTCGTCCGTGGCGTGCTGAACTTGACGCTGTGGCGCACGATCGCGAGGTCGCTGGTCTGCTGCACCGCCTGTCGGCGTGTGTTGATGGTTAGCACGTCCACTGTTGGCGTGGCGCCGTTACCTGGACAAGCAGCCAGTCGTCGTGGGTCGTCCACTTTGGCATCTTTGAGGTCGAGCGGAATTATTTCGATTTTGATCTCCTTCACCCTGGGTCAACTGATGAAACATCGGACGAACCACCTATTGGACGGACGAACCAAGGGAACGACAAGTACTTTCTCACTCGCTTGATCAGCGACTGAAGTGGTGCAGCGATGCGATCGCTCCTGTCATCAAGGCCACGCGCATCGTAACGAATCGGGACTGAAACAGCAAGTTCCGCTGTTTCATGTTTGTTTTTTGTTTTTTCTTCCTGTTTGCAAGGAACCCTCCGTGTTTTTTTTTCGTTGTTTCCTCGTTCCTGCGCACGTCGCCGCACGTAAGCCACCTCCCGTCCCTCCCCCTTCGCGTTGTTCTCACGGCAGGCGCACGCCCCGTGTGCCCATTTTGTTTATGTTTGCACGGGCTTTTTTTCAACGTGGTCCGGACTTTTTTTTTTTTTGTGTTTTTTCTTCCTCGTGTCCGGTCTCAAGTTTTCCGGTTCCGAAAGCACTCACATTACCCCCCCTCAACAAGCAGAAGGATACCGTATTTAAGCAGCAGACATGGCAACCGCAACCGCAGAGGCCGGCACGAGCAGCATCGAGACGAGCGCGACCCCCGCACGCAACTGGTGGTGGTCCGCGGCGTCGGACCAGGCCCAGGACCTGGGCGACCTGGTGTTGCCCGACATGCCGTTGTACATTGGCGGCGTGGAGACGCGCGACGTGAGCTGGCTCAACGAAAAGAAGATCACGCACATTGTCGACGCCAGCAACTTTAGCTTCCCTCGCAAGGAGGAGACCGTGGCCGGCAGGAAAGTGCTCACGGTGGACGTGGACGACTCGCCCACGGTCAAGATCGACAAGTACTTTGGCGCCGTCAACAAGTTTATCGACGAGGCCCTGGACGACAACGGAGTCGTCCTCGTGCACTGCATGGCCGGCGTCAGCCGCTCGGCAGCACTCGTTCTGGGATTCCTCATCTGGAAGAAGAACTGGACCCTCAAGAGCGCTCTCCAGACCGTCGAGAAAGCACGTCCCACCATCAACCCCAACCAGGCCTTCCGCCGGCAGCTGCTCGACTATGAAAAGAAGGTCCTCGAGCTCAAGGGGCTCAACGCTCCTATCCCCGAGTAAAATAATTCTGTGCGCGTGTATGTCACCATGGGTAGCACATTTCAATAATGGCGATTGCTGCAACACGTCGTTGAGCCGCGTTTTCTCCCTAACCCACCCCTCACCACCCCACCCCACTACGGTCCCTCACACCGTCCGGTTGGGTCTACATGATTAGAACTTGCAAAACTATTTGATAAAGAGTGCACACGCTCATGACACGCACGCACTTTAATGCAGACACGATGTCCAAGCCGATCACGCTCAAGGTCAACAAGGCGCCCGACGAAGTCTCGGCGCTGAAGAACGCGGTGTTCATCAACCCGAGCTGCGAGGGGCTCACGACCACAAGTGGCATCAAGGGCCACTCAAAGTACGTCGAGCTCGCGCACAGCCTGTCCAAAATCACGTTCACCTTCACTGTCGTGTACGACGCCCGCATTACCGTGGGCGAGATCGGTGTCAACGGCCTGCACCGCAAGTGGGCTCAGCTCTCGTTTGGCCAGCCTGTTACGATCAAGGACGTGACGTCAACCGTGGCCCAGCATCTCCTCGCCAAGATCGCTTTCGAGGTTTGTTACTCCCAAAATGCAAAATCTTCTTGACACGTGCTGTTAGGTTGAGCCCTTGAACAAGAACAAGAGAATCGAAGAGGCCCTCGACGCCAAGGATTTGAGCTCGACGATCACCAACGTAGCCCAGACTTTTTATTTTTTTATTTAGTTTTACCAACCTGCGCCTACTGTAGTTTTTGGGCCAAAACGTCTTCAACGTCGACGAGTTGATTGCCTTTGAGTTCAAGGGCATCAACTTCCAGGGCAAGGTGAAGGAGATCTCGATCCGCTCCAGCGAACAGTTGAGCGGAGAAGGGGAGGATCTCCCCATTGCTCCGTACGGTCCCAACGGTACGTTCTTTCACTTACTCGAATTATTTAAAAGAATAAAAATACGTCTAGGCCAACCTCCGTATGGTATCTTCAACAAGAGCACCGCATGCATGTTCATCAAGTCTACTGACGCCACCATCAAGATCGTTGGCTCGGAGAAGATGGTCCAGCAGGCCCCGATCATTGACCCCAAGTTCAAGTTTGAGGAGCTTGGCATTGGTGGTCTCGACGAGGAGTTCAAGCAGATTTTCCGTCGTGCTTTTGCTTCGCGCATCTTCCCCGCCCAAATCATTGCCCAGATGGGAACTCGTCACGTCAAAGGTGTTTTTTTTTAAAATAAAAAAAAAAATTATTGGTTTTAAGTGTTGTTAACCTTTTTTTTTTTTCTCGTTAGGTCTTCTGCTCTTTGGTCCTCCCGGTACTGGCAAGACCCTCATGGCTCGTCAAATCGGCAGGCTTCTCCAGGCACGCGAGCCCAAGATTGTCAACGGTAAATCTTTTCTTTTTCTTTGGAATGTTTTATTAAATCAAATAAACTAGGCCCCGAAATTCTCAACAAGTACGTCGGTCAAGCCGAAGAAAACATCCGCAACCTTTTCAAGGATGCCGAGATTGAGGTAAAAAAGTTGTTTTCTCCCTTTTTTTTTTTTAACAATGATGTGGTTAGTACAAAGCCAAGGGTGAAGACTCTGGTCTCCACATCATCATCTTTGATGAGATCGATGCCATCTGCAAGCAGCGTGGCTCGCGCAGCGACAGCACTGGTGTCGGTGATTCGGTCGTGAACCAGCTGCTTTCCAAGATGGACGGTGTTGAGCAGCTCAACAACATCCTGATCATTGGCATGACCAATCGCAAAGATATGCTCGACGAGGCGTTGCTCCGCCCAGGTCGTTTCGAAGTCCAGGTCGAGATCACCCTCCCCAACGAGGCTGGTCGTGTGCAGATCTTCAATATTCAGACCGCCGAGATGAAGAAGAACAAGCGCCTTGGCGACGATGTCAACACTGTCGAGCTCGCCAGACAGGCCAAGAATTTCAGCGGTGCGGAAATCCAAGGTCTCGTCAACAGTGCAATGTCCTTTGCCATGAACTCGCGTGTTGACGTACGAAAATATATTTTAAAAAAAAAAAACACCTGGGACCTGGACTAAAATTTTCTCCTCAGCCCAACAACATGGCCAGGTTCAAGGAAAGCGATCTTGCAGACTTGAAAGTCCGCATGGCCGATTTTGAGCGAGCTCTCGGCGAGGTCAAGCCTGCATTCGGTGCCACCGAAGAGGATTTCAACCTC
>Ga0302230_10002019_pt1 | contig 12429 bp, 19 predicted proteins | sample II_Palsa_N2_1_FD_193523 | JGI IMG/M metagenome (GOLD analysis project Ga0302230, IMG submission 193523) | Peat permafrost microbial communities from Stordalen Mire near Abisko, Sweden - II_Palsa_N2_1 | ecosystem: Environmental > Terrestrial > Soil > Palsa > Peat permafrost | place: Sweden... | reverse complement strand
CTTTTTCCGTGCCCAAAACTCCCCCCCCCCCCCCCCCCAAAAAAAAAAAAAAAACTATTTACTGATTGACGCATTTCTTTTTATTTTGTAGCCATTTGGTGCATGATCTTTGGTGTATGCTCCAACGCTACACATTAAAAAAAAAACTACGACGCATTGAGCCAATACTATTTGTCAACTCTTGAAAAAAAAAATCCACGGCCAATGAAATTTTTTTATTTCGTTTTTTGATTTGTTAGAATGTCGGTGCGCGTCCGTTTCGCACCCAGCCCGACGGGCTTCCTGCATCTTGGCGGTCTGCGAACTGCCCTCTTCAACTACCTTTTGGCACGACAGAGCCCCGATGGCAAGTTCCTTCTGCGCATCGAGGACACAGACCAGACGCGCTACGTCCCAGGTGCCGTCGAGCAAATTGGCCGCGCTCTCACGTGGGCCGGCATCCCGTACGACGAGGGCCCCGATCGCGATGGCGGCCGTGGGCCGTACTACCAGTCCCAGCGTCTGGCCACCTATAAGGAACACGTGCACAGGCTGCTGCACACGGGCCATGCGTACCCGTGCTTCTGCTCGCAGGGCGACCTCGAGAGCAGCCGGTCCGCGGCAGAGAGCCAGCACCAGGCGCACAACTATGACAGGCGGTGTCTTGGGCTGCCCAAGGCCGAAGTGCAAGCGCGCGTGCACGCAGGCGAGGTGCACACGATCCGATTGCTGGTACCCATCCACGCACATGCAGTTTTTCAGTATTAATAGTGTGTGTGTGTGTGTGTGTGCGTAGGTGCCGCATGGAGGCACAACAGTCAACGACCTGATCTACGGCAGGGTGCAGTTTAGCAACCGTCTCATCGACGACCAGATCCTGCTCAAGTCGGACGGCTTCCCCACGTACCACCTGGCCAACGTTGTTGACGACCACCTCATGGGCATCACGCATGTCATCCGCGGCGAGGTACCATAGTTTTTTTATTTTTATTTTATTTATGTATAAAATTTGCATGCATACAGGAGTGGTTGTCGTCCACACCAAAGCACCTGATGCTGTACAAGGCCTTTGGCTGGGCGCCTCCTCAGTTTGCGCATCTGCCGCTGCTGCTCGACGAGAACAAGGCCAAGCTGTCCAAGCGTAACAAGCACGCCAACGTCAACTCATACATGGAAGAGTACCTGCCAGCAGCGCTGCTCAACTTTGTTGCGTTCCTGGGCTGGGCGCCTGACAATAAGCGAGAGATCTTTTCGCTCGAGGAGCTTGTGAAAGAGGTACCTTGCACATTTTTATCTTGTTTGTGTGAATGTTTTGTGTTAGTTTTCAATCAAACGGGTCAACAAATCGGGCGCGGTCGTGCTGCAACAGAAACTCGACTGGTTCAACCGCGAGCACATTATACTGCAGTCGCAAAAACCAGAGGGCATGGCCGACCTGGTCAGCCGTACCCTGCGAATCTTTGAAAACACCAACCAGGCGGAGCCGAATAAACACGTACTACCTGAAAAATAAGTATGATAAACTCATATTACATTCTTACCCACTAGGCGTGGCTCTCGCTGGACAGCGATCATTCCAAGTGGCGTTGGAGAGACAACGATTACCTCTCGTCCGTGATTGATGGGTGCAAGGATCGACTTCACGTGCTCCGAGACTTGACCACACGATTCTACTACCTGTTTGAGCGCATTGATTGGCAGACGGATGACGCCAAGGCGCTCCATGCGAAGCTAAATGTGGACCACCTGGCTCCCCTTGGCCGCAACGCTGGCCTTATCGTGCACACGCTGGTCGATCCTTCCGATCCACTTGTCTGGGCAAAAGACACCACATCTGAAGCTCTCCATCACGCCATCGCTGACGCGGCCAAGCAAGCAAGCATCGCGTCCAGCCCTGCAATGATGGCCGCTCGTTATATGCTCTCTGCATCTGCAATCGGACCCAGCCTGGGCAAGATAATGCTCATGCTCGGACCCTCCGAAACGCTTTCTCGACTCGGTCACTTTGCCAAATAGAAATCACATTGCATTCTGTCATTCATAATTTCATCAACAACACACATTCTGTGAACAAATAAATCTGGGTCCTGTGTCAAAAGAAGGGGTCAAATCCGCCGCCACCTCCACGACCACGACGTGGCGGAAGTCCGAGACCGCCGCCACCGCCACCGCCACCGCCAAATGGATCATTGCCAAAGGGGCCCACAGGATCAAATCGGGCGCCTGGGACAATGCTGCCAGGAGGGAAGCCGCCTGCCGAGGGATCAATGAGCCCACTACTGAGAACATCGTAAGCATTTTCTCTTCCGATAATAAAATAATAACAAACATACCCTGGACGAGGGCGAGGAGGGAAAAATCCAACGCCGCCACCAAAGCGACCACCACCACCAAAGGGAAGTCCGCCTCCCGGCGTGGGGCCAAAATTGGGGAATCGATCATAGTCGCCACCATACATGCCAGGTGGGCCGCCGACAGGAATGTACGGGTTGTTGTTGTTGAAGACATTGTCGTTGAAGGGCCTGTACCGATGGAGCAGCTCATCCTGCGATTGCTGTTCGCGTCGTCGCTTCTCTTCAATATAGTCGCGCAACAGTGTCCTCCAGTTGGTGCTCACAGCGACGTGCAGTTTGAGCGGAACGTGGACATGGTACAGACGCTTCCACAGGCTCTGGTCGGCGCAAACTTGCTTGAAGGCCCGGTTTACACGGGCCATCCGGCCTAGCGTACGCAGGTCAAGCCAGCTGCAGAGGACAAGCTACAAAACGGGACAGGAGTGAATAAACGGCTAGGATTTTGAACGAGCACCTTGATCTCGGGAAGAAGACCGTCGAGCGTGGTCGTCAGCGTGCTTCCGACGAGAGTGTGGGCGCGGGCACGCAGCGGATGGACAACATGGTCCTTGAGGACGCGAGAAAGGGCATGCATGTTTTGGTACACACGCGAGCATCCAGCCGAGAGTGGGACGTGAAGCTTGACATAGGTCTGGACGGGCAGCTGCGCCTGGTAGATGTGGTACGACTCATCGCCCTCGATGGCTGCATTGACGATGAGCAGGGTCGACATGGCGACGCACTTGACGACGGCATTCGCACTGCCCGTGTTGGTCGTGTACGTCATCTGGACCAGCGGCTCGTCGCGGGCAGCGAAAGCAGAATAAGCACTCGAGCTGGTGAACCCACTCTCGAGCATAAGCACGTGCAGCACGACGGCCAACGCCTCGTGAGCTGTGCGGGGCGCGCCCTGTGTGTACGCAAGCACGAGCGAGTCAGGCACACGGCCAGACTTTGTCGAGTGGGCCACCAGCAAAGGGGCCGCTTCGGCCGTTTGCAGCGAGGATGCTGGTGCTGCTGAGGGTGCTGGTGCTGCTGAGGGTACTGGCGCTGCCGGTGCTGGTGCTGGTGCTGGTGCGTCCAATTTGGTCTTCTTTGCCACAGTTGTTGTTTGTGTCGTGGTAGCCGCGGCTGGTGCACCACTGGCTGTGAGGACATACAGCTACCAGAGAGAGCAAAACACACAGTCAGCACACGGTCACGTCGGCAACAGCAGCCACAGGCATGCTTACCAGGTCACCGCCAAAGATCTTGAGGTCCTGCAGAGTCTGGTCGTCGTCAGCCGCAGACAACTCGTCGCGATTGTTGAGGCTCAGACGCAACGCCTCGAGGCCGCTGGCAACCTGGTTGGTAATCGCGGTGCGCAGGTCGCGAAGGCGCAGAGCGTTGCCAGGACCGGATGAGAACAGCTCGACGGTGGTCGTCGTTCCGCCGTTCCGCACGCGAAGCTTCATGACGAGAAAAAAGTTGAAGGACTTTTTTTTTGCCAGCGACTCCGGCCCTTCACGTCGCCGCACCATCCGGGGCTGTCCTGGTATGGTTTTTTGAACAGAAAACATACAACTTGCTTTGGATTATTCATGACTAATTTACATAAGTGGTTGGACGAGTCTCAGTCGTCGTCGTCGTTGTCACGGGCCGATCGCTTGTACTTTTCGTCGGCCTCCTCGCTCTGACCGGGCTCGACCTCGTTGCGGATGCCCAGGAGGAGCTTGCCCACGGCCTCGACGCCGCCGATGAGCGGCTTGATCATGGCGGTGGGGATCGCGCGGATCGCAGTACGCACAGAGGCCGCAGCACCCTGTTCGCGGTAGACCTCGAGGGGCAGTGTGAACGCAGAGTACACGGCCTCGCCAAGGTTGGTTTGCAGCTTGTGCAGTCCCTGCTCGGCGCCCTCGCGGATATTGGCGGGCTGTGCGGCGTAAAAGCTCGGCGTGAATTCCCGCTGGCCGGAAGAGTCAGAGTCGCTGCTGGCGCTGAGAGCAGAGTTGGCAAAGACCAGGACCATCTGCGTGCCCACGACTAGCTTGGTCGACAGGTTGATCGTCTCGACAGTGACGGTCTTGAGCAACGAGCCCGCGCCCTGCGCGATGCCGCGCATCGTCCGGCCATCTTTGCGGTAATGCTGCACGGGCAGAACTATCATGTCGAGCAGCGACGAGCCAAGGTTGATGAACGAGCCCACGACGGTGATGCCAGACGCGATGCCCGTCCCGGTAGTGCGCGGGTCCATCAGCTTGGGCACCCACTTGCGCTGGACACCCTCGAGCACGCGCTGGAAGCCCTCGAGTCCGCTCAGCTTGACCAAGGGGAGGCGCACGACCGAGCCCTCAATGTAGAACAGATTGATCAGCTCGGCGAGCTTGCCCTCGAGCAGCGAGTCCCAATGCAGCACCTCGGGCATGTAATCCAGCTTGAGAGCAACGCTAGATATGTTGACCTGCTGGTAAAACGTCTCCTTGGGCGCTTTGGCACCCACCGCGGGCTCTGGTGTCGGAGGAAGGGGACCGGCGGGACCCGGCGCACGCGCAGGCGAGAAGGAGAAAAAGTCGATCAAAAAGTCGACCGCGTGCTGGTCCACGTAAAAGCGCAAAGGAAGGACCTGCAGACGCAAACGAGTCTCGGTGTTGGAGAGGGCCGGATTCGGACGGACCGACGTGCTCTGGTACTCGAGCATGACGGAATCGGTCTCGCGCGGCTCATCCCTCTCCGTGGGCCGCCAGTATGTAAGGAAGTGGCGGAAGACAGACGCACGGATGAGGTCACGCACACGGAGGTCACGCACAGAGATGACCAGATGCGAGGCGACCTGTTCCTTTGGGTCGTACGACTGCTTGGATACCAAAAAGTGGTGCATAAACACCTTGAGCCACGCCTTTTCAGAGCGTTGCTGTCGGAAACGCCAGTGCGCACGCCTACGCAACAAGAAATTATTAATAAAAATAAAAATAAAACTATACATTTCGACATTGCTGGCTGTTCGCTTGTCGACATAACCCTTGACGTCTTCATGGTCGATCGGGAGAAAGTCCTCTTCTTCATCGTCGTCATCGCCTCCTTTCGTGGCAGCAAGCGATGGAGCAGCGGATGAAGACGCAGAAGAGGAGCCGCGCTGGGCAGCAGCAGCAGCAGCAGCAGCAGCATCCGAGCTCCACTCATCGTCCAACTTGGCAAAATCAGCACTGGCCATACTTTGTGGAACTGAGGCCATCGAGCTATCAGAGGTCGACCGTGCTCGAGTGCTGAGGTCGTCGGCCGGAATTGCCGGCGTAGTCTTGAGTGTACGCATGAGACGAGCGGGGATCCGGAAATCGAGACCATCGTACATGCGCCAGCAGAGCATTGACACAGTGAATGTGAGTTTGAAGGCACTATGGTTTTGGGATGTGAATGAAAACGAAAATCAAAAAAATTTTTGACAAAAAAAAAAATACCTGTGCTCTGGGAGCAGTTGATCACCTGCTTTTTCCGTGTGAGCAGTGTCAAAGTGGTCCTCTGTAAACTGCAGCGGTTCGTCGTCGATCACACGCACGAAATATTCGGTCGGCGCATTTTGATTGCCAAAGAGCAGCTGGGACTCCTGTGCAAAGAAAAATATTGTTAGGGGGTACTCCAAAAAATAAAATAAAATAAAATAAAATAATTTATACCTCTGGCGTCGTGATCGTCGGATAGGTCGACTCGCTGACAGGAGGCAAGAGACTGTCAAGAGGGTTGGATGTTGTGGCGGGAGCGGCCGAGTACGAGCCTGCTGATGAACCAAGAGACTGGCCCGGCAGTGTGGGGCTTGTGCGGAGTTCACTGCCACTCAGGAGGTCGGTGCTGTTGCGTCCGCTGCTGGGGGTGGTTGCTGCACCGCCCAGCGAGGTGAGCCAAGCCGAGGAGCCGAAACGAGGGCCGTTCGAGGCCAAAAGCGGGTCGTTTCTGCTCGTCTCGATGGCGTCGTCCGAGTCAGCAATCGGGTCCCAATCGTCGGTCGCATCATCCGAAGAGACAACAGGTATCGGGCTGTCAAAGGCAGTGACAAACTCGTCGTCCATGGAGGCGATGCGCTGCTTTGTTGCATCCCGCACACCAGGGAAGCGTTGCTGTGGCGGCCGAAGCTGCTGCTGATAATGCCGAGGTGGGGATGGACCCAAATAGCCTGCCCCAGTGATGGGCACTTCGGACGACACAAAGCCTTGCTTTGGCACAGCAAACGCCAGTTCGTCCACCGATGCAAAGACATCGGCCACGAGCGGTCGTTCTCCGTCATCTCCGCCGCTGCTGCCTCCGATGCTGGTCGAGTCACCACCAGCAAAGAGCTTTGGAGCCTCGTCGTCATCGTCCGTTGATGTTGCGGGGATGGCATGCACAGGCGAGGGCGGAAGATCTCTGCTGTTGGTGAGGTAGTCGATCGCGCGCACAAACGAACTGAACGTATCGGCGCACGTGTCTACATAGCCGCGGCCAAACTTGAGCTCGTATAAAGACTCCTGTAAAAAACATTTTTTTTAAAAAGAAAGGAAACATCACGTCTTCCTTACCAGACCCGTCCGGATGTAGACGGCAATGGTGTTGACTCTGACAATTGGCACAAATCCGTTTGATTCCCAGTGCTGCTCGCGTGCCGACAGGGACGGCGAAGTCTTTTCCAGCATGAACGAGCTGTAAATGCTCTGCTCCTCCTTCTGATCTTGGGATGCATCTGTGACACACACACACACACACACACACACAAAGAGATGAATAAATTATTCTTCAAAGGTAAGGTCGTACGAGAGCCGTCATAGTCTCGAAGCAGTATCCTCGTGTTCTCAAAGTTGAGGTTGAAGCCGAGGGTTGGAGATCCAACGATGATCATGGCCGCAAATGTGCCTTGCACGATCTCGAGGACGAGGCTAAAGCTGTCATACTTGGGATTGAACTGCGCGCAGACGTTGTTGAACCCAATGTCCAGCTGAAGTGTTTTCAATTGTTGTTTAGTTGACAAATAACCCGTGGCCTTTATTTTTACCTTGATGCCTCGATGGAGAAACTCGGCGTAGAGTCCTTCCATGGGGGCCTCCTCGAGCAAGGCAGGCAGCACGCTCATCCAGCTGGACTCGGACACGTGCTGCAACACGAGGTCACTCAGGTTCATGTCCACACAAATGTCCTTGGAGTGTTCCGTGTGGTCCCACCCGATCGTCAATAGCAGATCCAGCACCGGCGAGGGCACGAGGTCTTGGGCAGCGAGGGGCGACGTTCGCGCAATGACGACAACTTGTTTCTCTGGGTCAGAGATGTCGGACAGCGATGCGTCGTCAATCGTGAGGTGCAGAAAGTTGAGATTCGAGCCAGAATATTGAAGAACGCGGAACGCCTAGTTACGCAAGTTAAAAATAAAAATAAAAATGAAAAAAAAATAAAAGCTTACCCGCATCTCCATCACTTTGATCAGGTACATGTTGGGTCGTTTGTAGTTCTCCTCGCTGTCACTGGGGTCTTCCATAATCGTGAAGATGAGCTGGCTGATGTCAGCGACCAGGGTCAGCATGTGCACGTTCGCGGTTGCTGGCCTTATACTGCGGATGTGTGAGCGCGACAATGTAGCAGACTCGGATGCGTGCTCGTCATCGTTCAGGTCGTTGTCTGATTTGACCTCTTCAAAAACGATCTGTTAAAAAAAAAGAAAAAAAGTTTAGAAACAAACCCCAGAAAACCGCCAGTTACATCATTTGAAGGTAGTGCTCGCAACGCAAGTGTTTGGGCCAGCTGAGGGAGCCACTCTGTTGCCTCGTTAAATATCAGGTCTGCTTTGACAAACTGGCTCCGGCTCATGTGCACGACCACACGGTTGATCGTGCTCTCAACGTTCATCTTGGCTAGCCTTTTGGCGCTGGACTTGAAAGCAGAGGGATTTTGCTTGTGTTTGTTCATGAGAGCAGCCGAATCGGGGGTGGGTACGGCATCGGGAATCTCCAGCTGGTTATTCGTGTGCACAATCACTTCCGCGGGAATCCTGGGTTTTTCGATGAGTACAGAATCAACTCAAGAAAGATCAACTTACTTGCTTTGGCCACCGTCGACAAGCGCAATAGCGGTCATGATGTACTGTTGCTTGACGCGTCTGTTGGAATATATTAGCTCCTTTTTTTTAGTCAATGTCTTGCAATGTACTCTGTGGCCACAGGTGACGAGGGAGCACGCAAGCACACAAGGATTTTCTTAAAGCTCAAATAGATATCGCTTGGATCAAGAGTCATATTGGCCACGTCCGAGCCTCCAGTCTCAAGGTACAGGTCGTGCAAATCGACGACGTTGCTCTCCGAGTAGAGATAGACCCCTGGCTCATTGTTTTTAATACCTTTCCCTTGAACAACAACAACAACAACATACCTGGCTTGAAGTTTGGAATCATGCTGTCGTCAATCACTCGAGGGGTGCTTACATCGAGACGGATCATAGAGCACTTGAGCTCAACAACGGTCTTTGAGGACGGACTTCCACGTTCTCGGTGGACAGGCGCCGATGGAGGGTAGTCGTCTGGTTCGCCTTCCCTGTGGATAAATAAATAAAATAAAATAAAAAAATAAAAAAATAAATAAATAAATGGAGTGCCAAAAGAATTAATTATTTTGTACATGGGAGACGGTGCGGGAGCAACGGGCGCGACGATGAAGTGCTGCAGGCGATCGAGGATGCGCAAATCGAGCGTCAAAAGAAGAGGTTGCATCGACACAGAAACTTTCGTGGACCCACTCTCTCCCTTTGCGATTGTGTCGATCTGGATGACCACGTCAGGCTCGCGGGCGCTCCCTGATGCCATTGCACTTTTAAAGGGCCGCGGGCTGCCGATACGCGCCTTGTCGTCTCGTGACGCGTTGTACAATGGAGTCCCTGCCACGCTCAACAGACCGGTTTCGACCATGGCTAGCTCGAGCTCGCGCGAATGCGTTGGAGGAACTATTACCGAGACTTGAGGCAAAAAAGCTCACACAAAAAAGTGCAAGTAAAATACCAGCAATCGTGTTGACGGGGATCGCCGACGAAAACACGAGGACGGGCATGAAGGGCTCGACGACAAAGGGTGAGTACTTTGCGACCTTGGGGTCCTTGACCGAGTCGGGCAGGAACTCATTAACCGTGATCGTTTGCAGGCGCACACTGGTCGACATCTTGATGGCAGATTGCGTCCATTCAGCGGCAACGTTGAGAACCTGGACCGTGACGTGGCTGGGCAAGCTCGTTTCCGTGTCCACAGACAGAGCGTCCAGAAGCAAGTCGTCATGCCACGTAGACGCGTATGGCCACTGGGACTCCATCGACGTCCGGTTGAGCGAGTCCACGGTCCATAAAATAATGCTCAATTGACGCAAGTGAACTTGTAGATGGACGCTGGGCTGTGCAGCAGATACCCCAAATGACTCTTTTGACGACGAGGCAAGTACCGAGGAAGACGATGCATTGGCAGATGCAGGTGTGGTCGCTTCGTCGTCGTCGTCGACAGACTGCAGACTCTCTGCTTGAAGGAGAAGAAAAAAAAAATGAATATTGAGGGGAAAAAAAAAGGTTTCCATACCGTTGCTTCTGTTGTCATCGTCATAGTCATCGTCGTCGCGGGCGTCGACGTATCGACTGGTCCCGACGGTGCTCGTGCTAGTTCTTAGTGTGGAGGAGCGGGACCCCATTGTCAGGATGTGGTCAATTTGAGGAAAATCGTGTGCGGCGAGGGTTCTTCCCATTGGCCCAGTTTCTGCGCAGGAACAAGAGGTTAGAAAATACAAAAAACTAAACCCTGAAAATACCTTGTGCAAAATTGATACTGTTTTTCCTCGAGCGTGCCGAGTCAACCGAAACAAAGCTGGCCGGCGACCCAGGCTCGTCGTCAGAGGGCTTGGCTGCAAACTGGTCGCTGATCGCCGTTGCAAATTGTAGCAGCGAATGCAGGTGGTGCGGGGCCAAGACCAGTTTGACGTTCTGTTGAACAAGCGATTTTCAGCACGTTTTTCTTTTGCTTCTTTTTCGAAACGAGAACACGTGTACCTTGATGAAACAGTCCAGGTCGTAGGCAGGCGCAGTCACATTGACGGTGGGCTGCAAGTTGAGTTTTACTTTTACAAAATTCTTGTCGGCGATCCTGAGGAGCAGGACGTTGTGCGCTGGCGAGTTATCCTCAAGTGCATGTCGATCTGCAAAAAAGATAAAGGTGAGCACAATCATACTATTTGCCTCGTACCATGGAACTCTTGAAAGCGAACGGCAAGACCCGAAAAGGACACGGCCTTGAGACTGAACTGAGAGGCTGTCGTGGCCGCGGCCGCACCGCCTTCAGGACTCTCGTCTTTTACAGAGATTTCGGCGAAATTGATCTCCACTGCGTTTGGCTTGCCGCTGTACGTGGATTCTTTTTGTCGCAAGACGACTGTGGTGTCGAGAGCTTTGATCTAAAACAAAAAGAATTCAAAATTATCGGACTACCTTTTTTTTTTTTTTCTTTGAGGCTACCGAAACGCGGGACAGCATGCGATTGATGAAATCGGTGAGGACGGCACCGGCGTCGTCCGCAGGGGCGACAGGTGAGGCCCGCTGCGGTTGCGGTTGTTCGCGGGAGGCCTGTGCTGCCACGGCTGCAGCTGCTGGGTCTTCCCGCAGGAACTCTGAGGCGATTTGTCTCGACGATGTCATTGCCGAAGAGCGCATGACTGACGACAAGACATCATCTGCCGTTGCTTTGTCTGTTCCCGGGTTGAATTCTAGTACGATCTCGGTGCCCTGGACGGTGAAAACCAAGCTCGCTGCAAGAATTGGGGTGTTGAGAGATGTGTTTTTGTTTGGTTGGTTACCTTGCCACAGACTCTCCCATGAGACGTCGACCGTGATCTGGCGGATGACGCCGCTGACGACGCGGAAGGGGAGGTGCTCCAGCAGCTGGTTGAGCGCGTCTGTGCTCAGCTCAATGTCGCGCAGAGTGACGGTCCCCTTGCTCGTCGAGACCTCGACGTCGAGCTGGTCCAGTGATAGCTCCTGCTTGAAGAATGGCCCCAGTGTCCTCTTGAGCGCAAACTTGACGACACGCGCCTGGATCGTCTTGGTGAAAGCCCAGAGCGACATGGCTGGCCTTTAGAAAAACAACACACCTGTGCAACGGCAACGAATGACGTCGGTCCAGGTCAGAATCCAACGCAGTACAAAAAACAGAGTCACGGCGTGCATACCCCAGTCAACGAGGCTGGCGAGACGGCTGGTTTGGCTGGTGTTTGGTCGCTGGACGTATATCGAGGCTGGCGTGTTCAGTGTTGTGTTTGTTGGTGGGTTGACAAAAACAGTCAGTGGCAAAGGCCCAGATTGAACAAGGTCGTAACGAAACCGCACACCGGGCTGCCAAGGGCGGATGCCTCGGTGGGGTCGGCGGGTCGGGCGACTCTGTATATCGAGTGGGTAGTAGGATTGAGTTGTCAGAGACGGCAAAGAGTGAAAGGCCAAGCCGTCCTTTAGAGGAAAAGTGACACGATGAAAAAAAAAAACGCACAAAGGGGTTGGACCGGCGTGCTGTGGTGGCCAAAGGGGTATGTCCATCGCAGAAACGAGTCGGCTTGTGTGCCTTTCACTCGCAACAAGAACAAAAAAAAAACTATTATTTCTGAGAGATGATGGAGTAGCACTTGTCACAGACTCGGACGGGCTCGCTGAAACCGGCTTCGAGGAGGGGGAACCGCTTGGACGTGCACGATCCACAATAGACACCGCCACATCGACGGCAATGGTGCTATGTTTAAAAGTTACCAGTGTAAATAAATGAATAAACAAAAATCATTGTTGACATACACGGCGGCGAACTTGTGTGAATCGCTTTTTGCAAGACATGCAGTCCTTGGCCTCCTTGTCAGGCACCCAGCCATGCGTGACCGCTGCAATGGTGTGTGAGCCTCCGCATACGACTAGTCTCGTTTGCTTTGATGCCATCGACTCGATCAGGCTTGGCGAGAGCTAGATGAAGAGGATATAATGTGCGTCCGAGGATTTCAGGGATTACCTTGTCCTTGGTGAGCTCGTGGCCCAGTCGACCGCTCGCGCCATTGCCCCACGTGAAGACTTGTGCAGAGTCTTGAAAAGCAAAAGCAAAAGCAAAAAAAAAAAAAAAAAGAAAGGTTGA
>Ga0302230_10002008_pt1 | contig 12464 bp, 23 predicted proteins | sample II_Palsa_N2_1_FD_193523 | JGI IMG/M metagenome (GOLD analysis project Ga0302230, IMG submission 193523) | Peat permafrost microbial communities from Stordalen Mire near Abisko, Sweden - II_Palsa_N2_1 | ecosystem: Environmental > Terrestrial > Soil > Palsa > Peat permafrost | place: Sweden... | reverse complement strand
CCCAAAAAAAAAAGCTAGACCACACCTTTTCGACATCGACTTGGTGGGCAAGTGCCCGGCGATCATACTCGGTCATGACACGCCATCGTTCGGCAGTGGCCTTGCTGACGTCGCCCAACGTGGCCGTCTGTCCTCGATCGTTCATCTCTTTGCGGACTTGTGCAGCCAGGATGTTGAAAGCGCTGATGTGGCGCCCGGATGTTGCTGAGAATGAGGCCATTAAAAAACGTTTCTTTCGTGTGCAAAAAAAAAAAACACATTATTCATTTATTTATTTAGATACCTGACTGGACTTTGCCCTCACGGGGAGAGGAAAAGGCGGATGGGGAACGATGCAAAGACCGACTGGAGGGCTTCTGCTGCTGCTCTTGGAAGGCAGCCAATTCCTTGTCGTAGCGGTCCATGTCGGCTTCCGCGAGCAACTCGAAGCCTAACCTCTCGCTGGCAGACATGGCCTTCCACCTTTGCGAAGCCACGTGAAGCATGCGAGCCGAGTCCGCGGGCATACGCGCTGCATGGAGCTGGCGCCGCACCGTGCGCGTAAACAGGGTAAAGGCCGAGAACGCGGGGCGAGGTGGAAGGACGATCTTATCGCGAGATTGGACTCTTGCCAAGGGTACAGCAACTCTTGTTGGCGTTGAATTTGGTCTAGGAAAAAAAAAAGCCTTTTTTGTCAAAAGAAGTTACGTTTTAATTCATACGGATTGGTATCCACAACAACGACCGAGGGCCGGCGTCCAATGGTACTGTTGCTGCCAATGGGTCCCTTGATGACGAGGCGGATTTTCAGGGACTCAGGGTCGGAGCTGACCGAGACGGACGATGCAGTGGTTGCCTCTCCGTTTGATGACGATGCCGACGACGTCGGCGAATCAGACGCTGTTGACGACGGGGACGCAGGCGAATGATGAACGCCAGACTTGCCATGCACGTGGTGATGATGGTGGTGGTGAATGTGGTGGATGTGGTGGTGGATATGCTGCTGCTGCTGCTGCTGCTGCAGGATGGTCAATCCTGTCGACACCTTGCGCCCGGCCGCTGCAACGGAGGGCGACGAGGGCAGTGACGCTTGTTCAGCAGCCTCCTTCTTGCGCATGATGAGCTTGTCGTGGAGGGCGAGGACGTGCTGGTGGTGCGGTTGGACAGGCCGGTGCTGGGACGTGCACAGCCAGCAGTGGTAGTCGACCGAGTTGGCTGTCCTCTCGTTCATGTTTAGGCAGACGGCGTGGGACCACCCAGAGCACACCGAGCACTGGACCATCAGACCAAACTCTTCCATGTCATCGCACGGGCAGATGACAGCAACGCCACCTGTCCGCACGGCCGTCTTGGCGTCCTCGTAGACGAAAGTGTCCTTGCTCCCGCTGGCGTTCAGCGAGTCCTCGGACGGGTCAAACGGCCGTTCCTCTGCTGGCATACCGTTGGCTGCGCTGGTGGCTCCCTGTTGTTGCTGGTACAGCAGGTAGTTTGACGCCGCTTCGGACGGGCATGCGTGCTTGACGTTGTGGATAACGTCGACGAGGAACCACTTGTCTCCCAGGCCTGAGTCATCGCGCTCGCGCACAAAGTTCCACGTGTGCGCGCGGTCTTCGGGGCCCTTGCCGCGGACGAGCCGACAGTCGATAGCGCAGACGTCGCACAGAATCTTCAAGAGGAGCGAGCACTCGTCTGCGAGCCCACTCCTGAGCCATCCGAGTGGCACGACCACCGACTTTGACCGGTCCGTGTGCTCACCCATCTCGGCCCAGAAGGCCGAATCGCCGTGATGGTGGGCGAGACGGGCGCGCACGATCGCAACCAGCTCCATCACCTTTGCGTGGAAGCGTCGCGAGCGCACCGTTTCGAGGCGCTTGATCGCCGCCTGCTTAAAGGCTTGCAGGTCGCCGTCCTGCTGGCTCACGAGGAGGACATAGTCGGGCACGGCACCGGCGGGTCGCGGCAACACGGGTTCTGGGTTGATGACGGTTGAAGACAGCGTCGAGGCTGAGGCCGTGGACGGGCGCCTGGACGCGCGCGGGGAGCTGCTGGTGGTCGAGTGGGTAGCCGTCAAGGACAGTCTCTTTGGTGACCTGAGAAGAGTGCACAGACAAGAGTTAGGCAGCACCACAAGGAGAGGGACGCTTACAAAAGGTCTGCGGAATTGTTACGCCTGCTCTTGACACCACTCTTGGAGGTTGCTTCTCCTTCCTCGCCGTCGTCAGAGAGGGGCGGGGGCTGCAGAGTCCGGAACTCGTCTAGGCAGAGCAGGCGGAAGCGGTCGCGCGGCTGGAAGTAAAAGTTGTCGGGCACGGGAGCGTCGAGGTAGCCGTTGAGGAAGAAGAACCGTGCAGCCCGCGACAGCACAGACCTATTTCGTTTATCATTTAAAACGACCAATCGGCCAATAAGAAGTTGTTGTTGTACGTGTCTGCCGAGGCGGTCGCCACTGCCAGAGGTGGAGTCGTCATTGGCGTGAGGATTGACGTGACCTGGCAAAGGGAAAAAAAAAAAAAACCATGAAAAGAAAGCAAACGAAATAGACGCGGCAGCATACATGTTTGGACTCTACGGCTGCGCCTGCTTCAGTTGTGGCAGCTGCAACGACTGTGACGTTCATCTCGGAAGGCGGCATCCCCCTCAAGGGCGAGAGATTACTCCTGCTGAAAAGAGATCGACGGCGGCGCACTTGTGCAGTCCCAGGGTACAATGACGGCGACGGTGGAGGCGGTCGTAGTCGGGGCAAAGGAAACAGGTGCTGTTTCTCCTCCGCGCTGGGAGCGCAGGTCGGTAGTGGTCTGCAAGGGTAGTGTTGTTTGGGGATGTGTGGGATGAGGTCATGTTCAGCACGTTCTTTTTCTTTTTAGGTTTGCGGGGAGAGAGACGGGGGTGTTCCCAAGTGACAGAGGAGAGCAACACGTTTCGCCAGGAACGACCTGACGCCGCGGTGGAAGGGGGGGAAAAAAAAAGTGCACACGCAAACAAAAAGGAAAAAAAAAACACGGCGAAAAGTCAAAAAAAAAAAAAAAAGAAGAGCGGACTGGGCGCGTGCTTGCCAACCTACCTCCAGGCACTGACGGCACGTCCTTTTCCCACCCCACCCCCACCCCAACACACTCTCACACACGCACGCAGAAAGTGTTACAAAAAAAACACAGAGAAAAAAAAAAGTACATGAAAAAGTTTAGTTTACAGGTGCCGACTCCTCGTCCTGCAGCGGGACAAATGGGTTATCAGTGGTGGAGCCGCCGGCTTGGTCGCCTGAGCTTCCCCTGCGGACGTAGTGGAAAACAAAGACGCCGACGAAAAAGCTGGAGATGAGGACCATCGTGATGCCAATGATGAGCGGGCTGTTGAGGCCAGTGCCGGTGACGGCCGTGGTTGTACCATAGTACTTGAAGCAGGAGTAGCGTGCAGAGGCACTCTTCAGGATCATCTCTTGGAGGTTCACAGTCGTGTTTGTAAGCTCGGGTGGGAAGGACGAGCTAAAGCTGGGGTTGCACACATTTTGGAACGACAAATCGGCGCAGTCGGCAGAGCTATTTTTTAAAATAAAATAAAAAGAAACAGGCATGGGCGATCAGCACAAAACATACAAGCATCCAAAGAAGAAGAAAGGAAAAGAAAAAAGAAAAAAGAAAAGCATACCACAGCGAGTCGGCGCAAAACTTGAGCTCGACGTCATTCTCGGTCGTGCACGACGCATAGTAGTACTGCGTCACCAAGTCGCTGCCTCTAACGACGGGGTCACACGAGGTAACGGACGGCGCAATAGCCCAGCGCCCGATGTCGCCGCCGACCTCCTGGTGCGGCCCTTGGCACGTTTGTGTCGAAAACAGGTCGACGATGATGTAGGACCTGGATTTCGCAGCATACCCAGCAGAAAGCGTTGAGCACTTTGCGTCGTACACGAGGCCGGTGGTCTTGGCCGTACAGGCGGTGGCCGTGCAGTTGGTGTTGAGCATGGTAGAGTTGGCAACGACAAACATGGTCGGTGCGACCATGGTTTCACTGGTGGACGCATGGCAGGACGTCGCGACGGAAGAGTCAACGTCAATCCACAACTCCTCTCGCACGTATGCAGGAACCTCGGTGCTACCGGTGCCGTCAGCGCTGCTGGGCACCGGCACGACCGTCAGTGCCAGCGCACCGGCCACGACGAGAAGGTGAAGGCGCACGTTGCCGCTCATCGTGAACCTGTTTTTTTTTTTTTTTTGGAAAGCCAAAATTGTGCTTAGTTGACCAACCAATTTTATCCGCGTGGTGCCTAGGTGCAACGCATTGAACGCAACGCAAAAAAACGTTTGGCATATCGCCCCCCGCTGTTGGCAATTGGACTACCGCCCTGCTCAGACGCCTGCAAAACTCTGCCATGAACTCGCTCTACGTCAACGCGCAGCAGGCCGACCTCGACCTGCTCACTGTCGTCAAGTACTGTCAGCCCCTCCCTCTCAATGTCGTCGAGAACGACAAGGAACTGTTCCCTCAGGAGGTACTTGTGTCTCTCCACTCTCTTTTGTCTAAGTTGCTCTTCCTTTTTCTTGGACGGATCGAGCAGCGCCCAATCATGGTCACGGCCCAGGGAACCCAGCTTCGCGGTGTCAAGACTATTGCCACGTACGTTGCCGGCCTGAGCCACCCGCAGCTCCTGGGCAAGACCGATGTCGAGAAGGCCCTGGTGGAGCAGTGGCTCACGTTTTCCACAACGCTCGTCCGACCTGCCCTCGAGAGCAAGGTCCTCAAAAATATGTATGTGCAGCCGAATTTGTCAGATGGACTTAGTTTTTTTTTCTTTCTTTCTTTCTTTGGTAGCCGCGAGTTTATCCGTGCTCTCAACGATGCCCTGCAAACGCGCACCTTCCTCGCTGCCAACCACATGACCGTTGCCGACCTGTTGATCTGGGCCAACCTTAACGCCTACATGGTAAGTTGTTTTTTAGGGAAAAATTTTTTTTAAAAAAAAAAATTTTTAAAAAGCAAAAACTCACCAAGGCGCAGCGCTTTGAGATCTGCAATGTCACGCGATGGTACGACCTCATCCAGCACCTGCCGTCTATCCCTGTTGGCGACTCGACCCTGCCGTTTATCGCGATCGAAAAGGACGGTGATCCAAACGTGAAGGCAGCTGCACCCGCCGAAGCCCAACCAAAGGAGAAGAAGGACAAGAAGGCTGGTGGTGCGCCTGCTGCCGCATCCGCATCTGCTGCTGCGCCTGCTGCGCCTGCGACTGGTGGCGACACTGCACCAAAAAAAGAGAAGAAGGAAAAGAAAGAAAAGCAGCCTGCTGCCACCGCTGCTGCTGCCGCCGCCCCTCCAGCCGACGACGACAGTGTGCCTCCAATTGCCAAACTCGACTTGCGTGTTGGCAAAATCGTCGAGGTCAAGCGTCACGAGAATGCCGATGCTCTCTACGTCGAGCAAATTGACGTCGGCGAAGACAAGCCGCGCACGGTCGTTTCCGGACTTGTCAAGTTCATCCCGATTGAGAAGATGCAAGACCAATTCGTCATTGTCCTTGGCAACCTTGAGCCAAGGGCCATGCGAGGCGTGACCTCGCACGCCATGGTTATGTGTGCTACTAGCGTCGATGGTGCCACCGTTGAATTCCTGCGCCCGCCTACGGGTTCCAAGCCTGGCGACCGTGTCTACTTTGACGGCTATGATCGTAAAAATTGCACGTTCTTTTTTTTTATTTTTTTAAAATGACTCGCAAACAAACAAACAGCCAAGCCAGAGGCCGTCCTCAACCCCAAGAAAAAGATCTTTGAGGCCGTCCAGCCTGACTTTATCACGACCGACGACAAGGTTGCTACGTGGAAGGGCGTGCCGTTCCGCACATCTCTCGGTGTGATCACTGTCGAGTCGGTTATCAAGGGCTCGATCAAGTGATAAATTAGTTTTTTTGTGGTTCCATTCAGAAAATACTTTTTACAAAAGAGAGTCAAGTTTTTTTTTTTTTTACGTGCTCTCGGCAGCAAAAGGCAAAACTCGTGTGACCTCACCACTGATTTTAGAGTAATCGCTCATGAGAAACAGAAAGCGGTCACCAACGCAGATGTACTCGGGTTGTTGGCGAATGAGCTTGAATGTTGCCACGGCTGAATCGCCCGTGGCAACTTCGGGTGGTTCAAACGAGGCAATGATGGCGCTCTGACGGACAGCTCCAACATGCAGCATGCCTTGCTGATTGGCACGCACAACCGACGGATGGTTCAAAACCGTGACCGACGCTTGGAATTCAACGCACGTCGCCCTGGGTGCCTCCGCATCGAGCTATCAAAACCCTTTTCAGGATCAACTATGTAAACAAAAGCAAAACTTCACATACAAGAACCATGCCACGACGGAGACTGTTGACGGGAACATCCTTGAGGGCCAAGGTAACCTGATGGCCTGCCTCTGCCCGCGCGACGTCGACTCGGTTGCGCTTGATCGACAGGACAGTCGTCGACGAAAAGCAGCCGTCGCTTAGTGGACCCAGCATAAACGCAGAACCCTCTGAAATCGAGCCAATCAAGATAGTACCGCCGACAACCGTCCCAATGTCTTGATATTTACTTGCATAAGAAGAAGGAAAGGGAAAAAAAAGAGAGAAAAAGGGTACCAGGCACGTTGTAGGTGTCCTCTATTTGCATCATCATACTGCCCGAGCCATATGGCAAAGCGGCCTTGCGCTGTCCCTTTTCGGGGATAGACGTGACTCGGAGATATCGCGCAAGTAATTTCAGGTTCAGGCCCGTCACGTTGGAGATGACAAATATTGGACGATTTCTGTTGTATTTGTGAAAAAAAATTATAAATAATAAAAGCATCTTTTTTTTTTTTTACCCCATCGAAAGGCAAGACGATAATTCATTCTCCGAGGTGATGACACAGACGTCACCGCCTGTCGACAAGAGTTCTCGGAGCGCCTGCAGTGTGGCATTCAGCTGCATTTCAGACACGCGGTCAATCTTGGTCACGACCACAAACACCGGCAGGCCGACGGCCTCGGCAATAAGATAGTGCTCACGAGTCATCGCAGTTACGCCTGTCACCGCACTCACCACAAGACACGCCATGTCGGGAGAGTGTCCCGATAACCCCGATACTGTCGTTTTCAGGAATTTCTCGTGTCTAATGTGGTGGAAAAGATTTATTTTCATTTACTTGAGTCACCGTGCTTGTGCGACGTACCCCGCCAGGTCGTAAAAAGTGACGACGCGCACAGCGTGCTCGCATATTTGCTCCCATGTGCTGCAGTTGGGTGTGGAATAGTTGAGGATGCGTCCTGTCCTTGAAACCATCAGCGATTGCATCATTGTAAGGCGCCCCACTCACCTTCCACGTCAAAGCCCATGATTTCTTGGCACACACTGGACGTCCGTCCGGTGGCAATCTCGTGCCGATGGGTGAACAGGCTCAGGCGGGATTTTCCACGGCCATTGTCGAGTCCCCCGCGAGTAAGCACGCCCAGGAGGGTGCTCTTGCCAGACTCTGCTCCTCCCACCACGGCAATCTTCAGCCCGGAGAAGCCACTGGAGCTCTTGCATCTTCTCACGAGGACCTCAGCGACCTGGTTGCCCGAGTCCAGTTGCAGTTGGCGTACAATCGACACCTCGGCATCGAGCTCTAGGGCCATCCGTTGCAATGTGCCAATGGTCGCCGACAGTTCCTCCTCGTTGAGTCCGGTGAGGCAGCCATCGTCCTCCACGCCCACCTCGTACAGTGCCATGCACGAGCCCTCTGCCAGACGCCAGTTCAGCTGCGTCACCAGCTTTCGGTATCGCTCGGGCGAAGGGTTGACGAGTTTGAGCTTTTGTTTGTTATGTTCCACAGAGGTCAGTGATGACACGCAGAGCTGGCCCGGGGATACCTTGTACTCAACGTGCCCTTGCTCGACTTCTGGAGGAAGGGCGCCAAAGTGTTGAGCATCGTCGTTTGTTGAGGTGCTGTTGTGCAACATTTTGCGTCGCCGGGTGGCTCAGTGGTGATGAAGGAAAGTAAAGACGGAATCGGATTTCAAGGTTTATTTATTTAGAATTGCGAATTGCACAAGCAAACGCAACAAGTCAGGGGGTACACGGCGATCAACTATCAAACGAGTCGAGAGATAAAAACCCAGAGATGTCGGCGGGAGGATGCTGCTCTTCTACTTGGGCTTGAAATCGACGTTGCTGCTGCTGTTGTTGCTCCTGCTGCTGCTGCTGCTGCTGGAGAGCAATGAGTCGTTGATGTTGTTGTTGCAATTGCAAAAGTTGTTGCTGTTGCTGATGTTGTTGCTGATGCTGCTGATAGTGTGACGGCTGCGGGTGTTGCGGCGGCGGTTGACGATGCCCTTGTTCAGCGGCACCGTTGGCAGCAGAGGGATTGAGCGAAATCGGGTTAATGTGCAAGCGCAGGGGCTGGATGCCTGACGAGGGAACGGGCCGTGGTGGTGCTGGCTTTGGAGAACTCGTTGTCAATTTTAGCTTGATCGATGGGGGCGCCGCTGTCGGTGTGCTTGCCGACGAGGACGATGGGGCCTTGATGATGAGATGAAGCGACGACCCGGATGCTTTCACAGGAGGTTGCTCAGGCTCCGGTTTTGGTGGTGGCGGAGAAGGAGGAGGAGGAGGCTGCTTTGGAACAAACTTGAGCTTGCCCGATTGCAAATTCTCCAGAGTATTTCGAAACTGGGCCACCTCGTTTCTTTCCTCAATGCACGCCTGCCGCACCAGCGCTGTGTGTTCGCTGATTTTTTGCAGCTGCGGACCGTGAAAATCAGTATTGTTTTTTATTTATTTTTATTTTTATTTTTTTTTTTTATTTTAAAAAAAAGTGTCCTGTACCTTGCGCGTATTGTCCACAACGCCTTGAAGCCGCTTCAACACGTTTTGTTCTCGACGGACGAGTTCGTGCGCTTTATTGTCGACTTTAAATTTGCATTCGCAAGGTTAAAAGACAATTATTTTTTTTAGGTTCAAAAACAAAAACAAAAACAAAAACAAAAAACACTTACTAGCTCTGTCAAAGCCAGCCATCCCGCCTGGCTTGTCCGTCACCTCAGGGTACGTAAACAGGTGGTAGGGCATCAGACGATCCAGGACGTCTTCCATGTCACGGAAGGGGGTCCTGTAGTTTGGCTTTATGATGAGCTGTTGCTCTATCTCCAGTGCTGCTTTGAATCTACAGCAGGAGATAAAAATACGCGGGTTCAACAAGAACAACAAGTAAAACAGTGAAAAGGTTTACCTCCGCTTGGTCTCATACATACGGTAAAACTCTTCCGACTCTCGCTTGACGCCGAGGACAGGTGGCTTGGTGGCGACAGGCGTCATTGACGTTGTCGTCAAAGGTGAGGCCACCCGGCTGGCCGTGTTTGTTGAAGAAACTGGGCGAGGAGAAGATGCCTGGACCTGCGGTCGGGCCAACGCCGGGACTGCGTTTGCACTTGAGATGTGTGGCGGCGTTGCAGTGGTCGCTACAGCAGTCGTCGTCGGCGTGGAAGGGCGTACATTGGCAATGCTGGGCGCCTCGACTTTTAGCGCATGCAGCGAGGTGGTGACCTGAGGTTTGGGTGCAATCGCAGCCACCGATGCGGGCGGCACCATCCCGATCTGAACGGAGGAGGCGGGGTACATTGACGACGCCAGAGCATGCGGACGCCCCGGTAATGGCCTTGGCTGTCCACTTCCCGAAGCCCTGATTGCGCTGTTGTACAATTCATGTTGTTGAGGTGTGAGCTGCACAGGCCGGGACGAGGACAGGGCCGCTGCAGCAGCTACCGCGGCCGCTCCAGCTGGATGGGCGATTACCCTTGGCATTACGGGCAGAGCCGCGCTCTCGCTCGTCAGGTCTACCACTGGTGACTGTGCTTTTGGCGGCTCGAGCTTGACGCGCGGCGGGCCAGCAACAGATGCTGTTGATGGTGCGGAGGAAGATGGCAACAGAGGGGCTGCAGTCGCCACTGGCACTGGCCTAGGAGGAGCGGGGGCGGCCGTCGTGGGCGCGTGGCCGTTTAATATGGCGTTTGCCTTCCTCAGCCCAGTCCCATTGGAGGGCGCACTCCTGCTGCTGCCACTTGATGTGTCCTCGAGCAGGCCGTCGAACGGCGACTAGACACAGGCGATGGCTGTTAGAAAAGCTACTCTGGGAGCAGGGGTACCTGCAACGCGGCCGAGGGTGCCGTCGGTCCCATCCTCCAAAGCTGCAGCACGCACGTTTAGTTTATATATATACAAAAAAAAAGACGAGACGAAAATGTTATAGCAAATAGGGCAGCACGAAAGGGACGCGCACAGAGGGCCTGCGCAGAGTTGCACGAGGCTAGGCTGCGCGCGGGCAACACGCACTCGGCTTGTATGGATGAGGCGAAAAAAACGAAATGTACACGCAGGCGGACCAGAAGACCCCCCAGGGACGCTCCCCAAAGATCAGCAAAGGCGGCGCACACGCTCAGGAGGCCCCCAGGCCCGCTGTCACCATTGTCTGGTTATGTAGCACGAAAAGACGCCCAACCCGCTCAGGCAGCCACACGTCCTGCCAGTTTGCGTCCCAAAAAGGAAATTCTGGCATGACCTCCGCGTCCTCGTTGTACCGCACGCTGCTGCGACTTCAGCGCCGATGGCCCGCCGAGGCTGACCGGCCCGGGAGAAACATCAAAGACGCGCTTGCCAAAGAGGTGCGCCTGCAGTTTCGACAGGTGGGGACGTTCCCAAAACGGCAAAACATCGGCGGCGCTTATTTTCTTTTTTATTTCAGAACGCCAATGTGACCAACAAAGAGGAAATCACCCTGCTTCAATCGATGGCCCGAGCAGACATCGAGGCGCTCTCTGAAGTGTTGAATAACTCTGTCAAGACAAGTGTACGACGTCGCGCAGTCGCTCTTTTTTTCCCTTCTAAAAACAACATTTCCAAAAAATTTTTCCAGTTTGCGCGCAGCCCTGAACTTGATGCCCAAAGCATTGTGGCCTTTGATCGACGAAAGGTAAAAAAAATAAGAAATACACGGGAAGGGTCATTTCATTTCATTTCACTAGATTCTCTCGAGTGAAGGTCAGAAAGAGCTGCAAAAGGGCGTCCCGTTCTGGATGCGACTGATCCCTATTTCCGGGCGCTCCTAAGCTTTGCGGCTATTTTTTTTTAAAAAAAAAAGAAAAGAAAAGGCTGTACAAAAAGTCACTGGTGGCCTTGACAACAACTCTGGAAACGGAACGGAGACAAACAGAAAACTAAACGACTGCTCAGAAATCGACAGGAAGTTGGCGTTCCTTGTACAGACACAGGTATGCAATGTGCCAGTCGCCGCCACCATCGAGCTTGAGGACCTCCTCTGTGGTGACGCCGGACACTTTGTCGTCGTCAAACTTCCACCAGACCTTGCTGTCCTTGGTGTCGCGGACCCAGGCCATGTAGTGGCCCGAGTCACTGGATCTGCCAATGTGCGTCAGGACGGCCTGGAGTTCGTAGTAGCCACTGAGATTCTCGCCCGTGACTGAGAGCAGCACGGGTGGGGTTAGAATTTTATGAGAAACACGCTGGGGCATACGGGGATGGAGCGTTGTCACTCCGGTAGTAGTAGGATCCGCAGCAGTCGACGACGAGCCGCCCGCCGCCGTCGCTGATGAAGAGGACGAGGACGCCTCAGCCTTCTTTCGCTTTTCAATTGCCTAAACAATAAAAGTCGGAAAAAGAGTTTTCATGGGACTGATAGGGGGAAACCTTTTTTTCGGCAAGTGCGTCTTCGTAGGCCTTGAATCGTGCACGCATAGGCGCAAGCTTAGCCTTTTGGTCGTCCGTGCAAAAGTCAAACACGTCCAGCAATTCCGGGTATGCGACTTTCTACACAAAGAATGAACAACATGGTGGGAAAAAAAAAAGAATGTATTACCTTGAGGATCTTGGCCTTTTTTTCCGTATCACGACGCCAGAAGAAGCGCACAAAGTTGACAGTGAGGTACGACGGCAGGCGCGAGAGCTTGGACGTCTACACAAAAAGTCCATAAATTGAAATATTTTTTTCTTTTTTCCTTCTCCCCTACTTTTGAGTAGATGGCCGATCGACCGAGCGCTGGCGAGTTCTTCTCGAGTTCACCCTTGAGACCCTCCAGGATGCCGTTGTACAGCAAACTAACATCCTTGGTGATGTGGCACTTGAGCTCGTTCGCCGTGTCGAACGATAGCGTTGGCGCCTCGTCGCCTTCGTTGCACTTGGTTGTCGTCAACATCTCCAGGCCAAAGTAGTGATCGATGAACGACTTGACGCCGCCCGCGGTGGCCACCGGAGTCTTGAGTTTTTCTGACAATGCGTGGACGATGTGCGCCCAGCACTCTTCGGCGTCTTGCTGGCTGTACATGCCGCGGACGTTTTCTGCGAATTGGGGGTGGATCATTCGAAGGACCTGTTGTTCAGACAACAGATGGAGATCAGTGTGTGCCTTGAGCGGAGAAATAGGGGGGGGGGGGGGGGGGGGGGGGGGGGGGGGGGGGGGGGGCGGGGGGGCGGGGGGGGGAGGGGGGGGGGGG
>Ga0302230_10002006_pt1 | contig 12471 bp, 16 predicted proteins | sample II_Palsa_N2_1_FD_193523 | JGI IMG/M metagenome (GOLD analysis project Ga0302230, IMG submission 193523) | Peat permafrost microbial communities from Stordalen Mire near Abisko, Sweden - II_Palsa_N2_1 | ecosystem: Environmental > Terrestrial > Soil > Palsa > Peat permafrost | place: Sweden... | reverse complement strand
TGCCCTGTTCCGGCATCAAGATCCAAAACAAATTATTACATTATTGCAGATTTAATCAGTGGTTTCAAAAGACGCTCGCAAACTTGCGGTAGACAACGCCCGAGCCGGCGTCGACGTAGTCCTTGTCGGTGACCCACAGGTCGGTCTCTGCCTTGCTGCTCAGCTGGGCGCCGCCGATCCACGCGAGATCCTTGCGGTCGCGCGGGGCCACGACCGTGACGTCCTCGCTCGTGTTCTTTGCACTGGCCAGCGCCTTGAGCTCGTTGCGCAGGCGGCAGGAAAAGTTGAGGAAGAGCGAGCTGCCACCGCTGATGAGGAAGGTCGAGCCGGTGGGGGCCTGGGGCGACAGCAGCGCCATGCTCGACTCGTAGGCCATCGCGTGGATGTTGTGCGAGAAGAGCATCTCTGGGCAGCGAAAGCGCTCGCTGCCGATGTTGACGACACGGCCATCGGGCAGCGTGTACGGCAGGTCAAACAGGGTGGACACGGCCGACTTGTCCAGGTCGTTGTCATAGTCGAGCGAGACGTAGCCGTACTGCTCCTTGATGTCCTTTGCGATGGCAATGTTGTTGCCAGCCGCGGGACCCAGGGGCACGGGCAGGCTGCCGGCCTCGACCAGCATCTGGGCCATGCGCTGGGTCAAGTCGCGCCCGCCCACGTGAAGCCGACGGGCAGAGCTACGGATGACGCAGCCCTCGCTCACCGCGACCGTGTTGGCCCCGCCATCGCCCACGTCGACCACGACGCCGCTAAACGCGTCCCCCTGTTTAGAGGTGGCGGCGGCGGCGGCGGTGGAGGCGGCCATGAGCACGGCGGGGTGGCCAATGTACAGCCCCGCGACGTGGAAAGACTCGAAGAGGATGCGGGTCATGTGGCCGCAGTCGGCCGGGGTGCTGTTGAACGGCTGCACGAGCACGACGTGCTGGCCGTGCAGGCGGATCGGCAGCTCGCGCCACAGCGCCTCGAGCGACTCCCAGTCAATGGCATCACCGCGGCGCTCCAGCGTGGTGGCGTCGTCGGTCAGCGGCACGACGGACGGGCGCTCGTCGTTGGCGTAGCCGTACTTGATTGCGCTGCCACCGCAGTCGAGCACAACGGGGACGCGCACCATGTTATCTAGTCGTCGCAGAAGCGGAAGCAGTATTGCTTGCTGAAAGAGAGTGAAGGGAGAGAGAGGGTGTAAAAGTGGAGTGGGGGGGGCAGACTGGGGCGGGCAGCAGCATCGGTCCCCGGTCAGCAAAAGCGCGTCCAGTCAGCCAAAACCACCTGGCAAAGGACGTGATGATGTCATGCTGTCTTTTGAAAATGGTAGCTCCATTCTCCTTTCCCCCCCTTCCCCCCTTCGCAGCCATGTCCGGCAGCCACGTCACGCTCGAAAGGGCCAAGGCACCGCCAAAAGATGCGTCTGATTTTCCTTTCCTGCCTTTGTCGTGATCGTCGTCGTCGTCGTCGTCGTCGTCGTCGTCGTCGTCGTCGTCGTGGATGGCGTGGTCTGGTCGTGCGGTGAGCCGTCGTGCTGCTCTGCTGCTGATCCTGCTCGTGCTGCTGTCGACGGGGGCGGTCGTGCGCCTGTCCATTGTCATGCACGCTCAGCGTGAGGCGCAAGCGGACGTGGCCGACCTGCGTCTGATGCAGCGACAGCTCTTCCAGCAGCAGGCCATGCTCGTGGGCCACCGGCGACGTCAGCTGCCGCGCGTGGACGACGTCGATGTGCTGGCCGTGGTCCCCACCATCCCGCGGCCAAACAGCGAAGGGTACCTGCAACGGACCCTTGCGTCCATCGTGGAGCAGATCCACAAGGCGCATCCGTTCGACGCCGCGACGGCCGCAGCAAAGCGGCAGCTGAGCGTGCGCATCCTCGTGTTCAAGCCAAGCCCGCAGGACCATGTGCACTTTGAGGAGGCCAGGCAGTTCTGGCTCGAGAGCGAGGAGGGCATCCGGGAGGCAGAGTCGGCCGGCATACTGTTCTCCTTTGTGGACCACGGCGACGAGCGGCTGCTGGACCCCGATCCACTCAAACCAGAGCCCGACCACAGCAACAACCCTCTGGCCATCCCTGGCCACACGGCCCGCCAGCAGAACTGCGACCTGCTCTCGCTCATGCGCTACGCCCTGCAGCGCTTTGGCTTCAAGTACCTGCTCTTCCTCGAGGACGATTTCCTGGTGTGCGATGACGGGTGGGCGCGCATGGAGGAGGCCGTGGCCAAGGTCGCCCGGGAACCGCCGCTGATCCCGCGGGACCAGATCGACGGCCTCGTTGGCTTGCTCGTCCAGTCGTCCGTTCGGGCCGACGAGCTGCCCGCGTTCCTCAAGCCGGAAGCCCGCGCGGCCCTGGAGGCGATCGTGCGGCTCAACTCGACCGAGCGAATCCGGCTGGCGCCCACGGTCGTCGAGCAGCTGGCCGTGCCGTTTCGTCTCCTGCGCATGTCGTACGGGATGGAGGGCATCCTCCTGCACTGGATCGACGCCAAGGCCTTTGCGGACCACCTCGAGGCAAACCTGGCCAACAAGCCCATCGACCTCCTCGTCGACTCGTTCCTCTTCCCCGACAAGCAGGAGCACCCAGAGCTGGGGTACATGCACCTCGTCCCGCCCCACACCGTCCGGAGAATCCTCATGGAGCACATCGGCACATCGTCCACCTACGAGGAACGCAACTCGGCCGACTACCGTCGGCCCATCCGTCGCTGCAACACGGGCAACTCGGGTGGTGCGCTTTGGCAGTCCGTCGATGTCTAATAAACAGATTTATTTAATTTTCTTGTAATAAGAAAAAAAAAAGAAAATAATTTTTTGTTTGCGAAAGGATTCGTTGCCACGGCGGAGGGAAAGGTGAAGGTCACCCCCCTCCTCGCCCCCCCCACCCCGAAGTGCCCTGCACTGTCAACTCAAAAATGTGCTCAGCCTAGACAAAACTTACATTCATGGACACAAAAGCTAAAAGGTAAGTGAGTCGTCGCGCTGACGGGCGCGCTGCTGACGCTGGGAGTCCTCCAGCTTTTTGAGGAACGAATTGAAAATGTTCATGTAGCCCTTCATCGACGTCTTCTTGTACTCTGCCAGCCTCTTGCGGCCGGACGATGTGTCCATGGCATCGGCATCGTCGGCAGCACCTGCAGTGCTCCTGGGCACGTCCTCGTCGCTGTCGGCATCGTCATTGTTGTCAAAGGCACTGCCCACGTTGCTGCTGCTGCTCTCGTACGCGCGGCGCTCCTCCAGCAGATCGACCACGGTGGGGACGTCCATCGGGTCAAAATCGTCGGCCTTGGCGGGGTTGATGGGCACGCACACACGGCCCGTCTTGGGGTGGACGCAGAACGGGCTCTTGAGCAAATGGTTGAGCTGCTTGGAGACGTTGATGTCGAGGCGGGGGTAGCACAGCGTAAAGATGAGCTCTTGCTCGCACGTCTTGAGTCCTGATGCCGGGTGCTGATAAAGAATTCTCTCCCTTTTAGTATTTATTTTATTAGTTTTTCGCCACCTTTTGGACGACGTCGTTGACCTCGACCAGGAAATCTCGCCAGCGCTCCTTGGAGGTCTGGTTGGCAGCACGTGGCGTCGTCCACTTGGCCTTGAGCTTTTCGCGGACGTTCTCGTCGGGGATGGGGTCGAGGATCTTCTTCATGTCCTTCATCAGCAGGTTCTGGTCGGTCAGGACCACGTCCTCAAAGTACTCGCGGAGGATGTTGTTTGCCCTCAAGATGGACGGGTGCATCTGGCCAAAAAACTTGACCTTGCGGGCCTGCTGCTCACCGCCCTTGAGGACCGAAAGGTACTCTGCCACGGCGCTGCGGCCCTCGTTCGTCAGCTTGCGCGCCCGCTCGTCGCACACCCAGCAATGCACACCACGACGGCCAGAGTAGACCCACAGCAGGTTCTGGAAGCCAAAGTCCTCGCGCAGCGCAGCGTCGATGATCTTGATCGCGATCGTCATGTACTTCCAGCACTTGTTGCAGATGTTGGCGGCGCTGTAATTAAAATATATAAATACTTTTTTTTTTTCTCTCGCTCCCTTTACCTGCAGCACGTTCGGACCTCGTCATAGTCTGTCATGTCGATATCAAACACCAGCTCCTTCTCCGAGGGCTGGAACGTCCCGGGCTTGTACGTCTTCTGGTCCTTGGGCTTGGCATTGTACACGGCGCCAATGTCGATCTTGTGCGGCGACTTGCGCACGAGCTCGGCCTTGAGCTCCTTGTGGTCCGCAAACGAGAGGTAGCGAACGTACACGTCGTCCTTGAGCGTAAACGTAAACTCGCGGTTGGCAAAGTAGTTTTTGGTCACTGAGCGCATAAAAAGTTCAAAAAAGAAAAACATGGATAGGGCACTCACCGTTGCCGTAGCTCAGCCACTGGTAAAACTTGTGGTAGGGGAAGAACGTGGTGTAGTACTGCTGCAGCAGAAAGTCGAGCTCGTTGGGGTCGATCGGCTGCTGTGTCCTCCTCTTTTTGCTACCGAGACAAAAGAACGAGTCAAGCGCCACAAAAAGAAACGAGTGCGCGCACGGTACGAGGGATCAAACTCTGCACCGTCATAGTCCTCTGCGTCCTCTGCGTCGAACGCGGCCAGCTGCTTGGCCCGCTTGTTGCTGTGCCCCTCCATCGTCGGGAGAGCAAAAAATTAAAAAATGCGCGCCAAATCGTCCATATTTTTTACCCTTTAGGCCTAGGGACCACATCGTCATATGGTCGGTGGTGTTGGCCGTCTTGTTTCGCGCCGCCTTTTCCTTGGCAACGCGGCGATCGGCATTGCTGCGCGTCGCTCCCTTGCCTCGGCCTCGGCCCCTTTATCGTCGTCGGTACGATCCCTTTGTCTTTTTTCGTAAATGTTTTACTTACTTGAAAATATCAGGAGTTGATGCAAAAGGATGACGACCACTTGGTCAAGACGTACGCGCGCCAAAAGATCGTGTTTGCGCACGGCAAGGGCGTGCATCTGTACGACACGCAGGGCCGCGAGTACCTCGACTTTTACTCTGGCATCGCCGTGACGTCGCTCGGCCACGGCGACCCCGAGTTCACCACGGCGGTCGGGGAGCAGGTGGCCCAGCTGGTCCACGTGAGCAATCTGTTCTACAACGTCAAGGCCGGTGCGCTGGCGGAGAGCCTGACGAGCCACTCGTTTGCCAAGCGCGTGTTCTTCTGCAACAGCGGCACCGAGGCCGCCGAGGGCGCCATCAAGTTTGCGCGCAAGTGGGGCCACGAGCACGACCCCTCGGGAAAGAAGATCAACATCCTCTCGTTCCACGGCGGGTTCCACGGCCGCACCATGGGCGCGCTCAGCTGCACGGCAAACCCAAAGTACCAGAAGCCGTTCCTGCCGCTCATCCCCGGCGTGTCCCATGCGCCCTTTAACGACATTGCCGAGGTGCGCAAGGCCATCAACGACGACACGTGTGCCGTCTTTGTCGAGCCGATCCAGGGCGAGGGAGGCGTCAACGTTGCCGAGAAGGCCTTCCTCAGCGAACTCCGCAGCCTCTGCGACAAGCACAACGCCCTCCTCATCTTTGACGAAGTCCAAGTACAACCATCAAAGAAAAAAACAATTATTTTTTTAAAACAATGCTCTTTGCAAGTGCGGACTCGGTCGCACCGGCAAGCTCTGGGCCCACGAGTGGGTTGGCGTCACGCCCGACATCATGACGCTCGCCAAGGCCCTCGGCAATGGCATCCCCATTGGCGCGATCCTTGTCAACGAGAAAGTCGGCAACAGTAACGCGAGTAATCCAGGACCATTTACTAAACAATGTTTTCATTTGCAAGTCATCGTCCCGGGCGATCACGGAAGCACGTTTGCGGCCCAGCCGCTGGCTTGCCGTGCCGGAGAGGTACTGAAAAAAAAAAAAAAAGTAAATAATGCCCTTTTTAAAACCTTTTTTGACGTATTAGGTGGTCTTTAACCGAATCACCCAGCCCGGATTCTTGGACCACGTCGTCAAGATGGGCGATCTGCTCAAGTCGTCGCTGGAAAAGCTCAACAACCCCAACATCAAGCTCGTCCGCGGCAAGGGCCTGATCGTGGGCGTCGTGGTCGACATTGAGCGCATGGGCATCAAGGACGTCACCCCCGTGCTCGACAAGTGCCGCGACAACGGCCTCGTCATCATCAACGCCGGCTACAACGTCCTGCGCATCCTCCCGCCGCTGATCATCCAGGAGCAGGACGTGCACAAGGCCGTCGGCATCATCAACAAGGCCCTTTCATGAGGGAAAAAAATAAAAATATGTGAAATAGTTTTTTTTACAGCTTTGAGTGAGGGACGTCGCTCTCCCAAACTTCATTTGGACGACGGTGTGTATCCGAGTACCCTGTGTTGGCAAAGCGGTCCTTCTCGATCCCGGCCAGGACGTTGCGCTGGATCTTGCCCGAGATGGTCTTGGGCAGGGCATAGTTGAACTCGATCCGCTTTGGGCGGATGTACTGCGGGAGCTTTTCGCGGCAGTGCTTGAAAACGTCCTTGACGAGGCTGTCCGAGGGCGCTTGGTGGTCGCTGTGGCCCTTGAGCGTCACGTACGCTATTAAATTCAACAAAAAACAATAGAAAATAATTAAATATTTTTTATCCTTTATCTTGTTACCCTTGGGAATGACGCCCTTGATGGGATCGGGGCTCGGAACCACGGCCACCTCGGCGATCGCGGCAAACTCCATCAGGGCGCTCTCGAGTTCAAAGGGGGAAATGCGGTACCCCGACGATTTGAACACATCGTCCGCGCGGGCGACATAAAAGTACACGCCCTCGGGGGTCAGTCGCACAACATCGCCCGTTCGGTACACGTTGCTGTCAAAGACCTTGGCCGTCTTGTCTGGATCGCCAAAGTAGCCCACCTAAATTATGGCGGAACGTAGTTATCCAATATCCATTTATTTTTTCCTACCATGAGGCCAACGGGGCGCCTGCCTTGCAAGGAGATGCACAGCTCGCCCTCTATGTCGCCCTGCTCGTTCTTGTGGCCATCGACAGTCATAGTGAATCCGGGCATGGGCACGCCAAAGGACCCTTCGACGATCGCGTGGCCGGGGGGATTGCCCATGACGCACGTCGTCTCTGTCTGGCCATACCCCTCGCGGATGGTGAGGCCCCACGCGGCGAGGAGCTGTCGGCCAATCTCGGGGTTGAGCGGCTCGCCAGCGCTGCAGATCGACCGCAGGGCCAGGCCCGATTTGTGCTTGGCCAGGTCCTCCTGCACCAGGAGACGCCACACGGTCGGTGCGCAGCACATGCTGGTCACACTGTGCTTGACGACCTGATGGAGCATGTCGGCCGCGTCAAACCGGCCCCCAGGCTGGTTGTTGACAAAGATGGTGCAGCCGGCGTTGAGCGGGGCAAAGAAATTGCTTTGTTTTGTAAAATAGTTGTTTAAGTGCGGTTCAGACTGGTCGCACTGTTGTACGACACCTCCAGGCATGCTTGGCCCAGCCGGGCGTGCTGATGTTGAGATGGACGTCGTCCTCGCGCAGGCCCAGCCAGTACATGGTCGACAGGTGGCCCACGGGGTAGCTCTCTTGTGTGTGCAAGACCATCTTTGGCCTGCTCGTCGTCCTAGTAGTGTGGTATAAATTATTGCAATACTTGTTCTAATCGTACCCGCTGGTAAAGTAGAGGAAGAGGGGATCGGAGGGCTGGGTCAAGGGACGCTGCGAGAGGACGCTCGGCTGGGTCTTGTACTTGTCCAGGTCGTTCCATCCGGCCACGGGGGCGCCCACTATGTGCTTTGATATGGCCGTCGCGTGTGCCTTCTGAATCGCCCGTTCGATGAGCTGGACAGAGGCATTGGCCGCGACCACGTGCTTTGCGCCACTGCGCGCCAGCCGATCGGCCAGATCCGCCTCGGTCAGCAGCGTCGTGCACGGGACCAGGCACACGCCCAGCTTGATCGCGGCCAGCAGCACCACGTACAGCTCGACCGTGTTGCCCAGCATCACAACCACGACGTCGCCCTTTTGCACGGCGTGCACCTGGGCAAGGTGGCTGGCCGCCTGGTTGGACCACGTCGACAGCTGCCCGTACGTCACGCGATCGGCACTGCCGCCCTGCTGGACCAGCACCAGCGCCGCCTTGTGCGGGTGTTGTCGTGCGTAAACATCCACCCAGTCGATCGCCCAGTTGAATCCCGCGGTGCTCGCCGGCCACTCGAACGCCTGCGCAAGCAAATCATGAACTTTTGAGGGTGGTGGTGTGTGCGTGTGTGTTTATCGTACCGAGTGCACCAAGGCGGCAGGGGAGCCCGACGCGTCCAGCAGGAAACGACGCGACCTTTCAAAGGCTGTTGCGGGGAACATGGGTTGTGGACACGGGCAAAATGTCTGTCTGTGTTTTGACAAGACCATGGACCCCTCACTTTGCGTAATGTCTGCCGAGGAGCCACGTGGCGTTCCCGCTGCCGAGGCTCTGCTTGTGCAGGTCCAGCAGGCGAGCCAGGCGAGCCAGGCGAGCGACGCGCGCCGTCTTGCGCAGGAGGCGTTCCCGGTGTACTTTGCCGCGGTCAAGGCCGACTTTGCGACGCACGTGGACGGCTTTGTGGCCTTTGTGGGCGCCCTCGTGACGGCGATCGCGCCCAAGCTCAACCAGGCCGGCGATTTCTACGCGCTGCCGGCGGACGTGGTGGCCGCACTGCCGCGCGTGGGTCAGCAGCAGTCGGCGCTCCTGTCGGCCGTGGACAACTATGCCCAGGCGCTGTACGAGGGCCGTGATGCAGAGTACAGCACGGAGGAGGACGACGACGACGAGGACAGCGACGACGACGAGGACGACGAGGACGACGGGGAGGAGGCCAAAGCTGCCAAGGGCAAGGCCAAGGACAAGTCCAAACTGACCGAGGCGCAGGCCGCCGCACTGATGACCAAGGAGGACGAGACCATCGTGGGCTACACCAAGGACGTGCTGGCGCTGGTGCGCGCCAACCAGACGGGCGGCGAGGACGCGCTGCTTGCCCGTGCGTTCATCCACCTTGCGATCCGCCAGCGCGACGTGGACGTGGACGCGGCCAACAAGGCCGAGCTGCACGCCGCGTCGATCCTGCGCAAGCTGGTCAAGGTACAGCCCGAGCTGCACCGCCGCCAGTTTGTGTGCCTGCTGCTCGAGGTCAGCAACAACTATGGGATCCAGGAGAAGGACGACGCGGCCCTGGACATTGCCCGCGAGGCCGTCGAGCAGGCCCGCAACCTGGCCGGCACAGAGCACGAGGACCTGCTGGCCCGCAGCCTGCACTGCCTCGGCCTGGCCCTCGAGGACGAGAACAACAAGAAGCGACAGAAGCAGGCCCTCGCGGCCCACACCGAGGCCCTCGCCATCTTCCGCAAGGTGGCCACGGCAGACCCGCGCATGCTCATCTCGGTCATCGAGTGCATGGACGACATTGCCAACCTGCAGCACGACCTGGAGGACTTCCAGGGCGCCTACAAGATGCTCAAGGAGGCCGTGGCCCTGATCGGCAAGCTGCCCAAGCCGCGGGAGGAGGACGGGGACGAGGACGACGAGGGCAACAGCGAGCTCTTTGTCGCGTCCGTGTACGACAGCATGAGCGGCGTGTGCCTCGAGCTCGACAAGGACGCCGAGGCGCTCACGTACGCCGTCAAGGCCGTCGATCTGTGGCGCAAGGCCGCCGAGGAGGACCGCCCCGAGGACGACGTGATGATGAACCTCATCAACTCGCTCGGCAACCTGCGCGACGCCAACCTCGGGCTCAAAAAGTACGACGAGGCCGTCACGGCCGGCAAGGAGGTCGTCAAGCTGCTCAAGACCCTCTCTGCCGACAACCCATCGGCGTACCGCGAGGACCTGCGCGACGAGCAGGACAACCTCAACGAGATCCTCAAGGCACAGACCAAGGCCCGTGTCAAGAACGCGACCGCATCGGCACTCGCAACCGCACAGGCCCTCGCTGCTGGGGGATCGCCCAGCCCCAGCCCCAGCCCCAGCCCCAGCCAAGGAAACAACAAGAAGAAGAGCCAAAAAAAATAGAACAAATATATTTCTGATTGATCAGTAACAAAAAAAAAAAAGAAGAGAAAGTGCGAAAAAAAAGAGAAAGTCTACATTTTGACACCTGATGGAGCAACGGATGGCAACACAAAAAACGTTTTAGGTGACCAGGACATCGCCGGACCTTCCGACACGCGGACCAGCCTGGCAAAAAATCATTAATGTCCATTTTTGAGCGACACGTTGCCCAGATGAGCCTTCAGTCCAGTGCTGCCAGTGACTTGAAGGTCCGTTTCGCCGTCGATCGCGGGGGCACGTTCACCGACGTGTACGCGTCCGTGTCGGATGGCACCCGCCACGTGCTCAAGCTGCTGTCGGTGGACCCGGGCAACTACGCCGACGCCCCGCGCGAGGGCATCCGTCGCATTCTGGAGCAGGTCACGGGCGAGGCCCTGGCGCGCGACCGGCCCGTGCCCACGCGCCACGTCGAGAGCATCCGCATGGGCACGACCGTTGCCACCAACGCGCTGCTGGAACGCAAGGGCGATCGGTGTGCGCTGGTGATCACACGGGGGCTGGGCGACCTGCTCCAGATTGGCAACCAGTCACGCCCACGCATCTTTGACCTGGAGATCGCCGTGCCGGACCTGCTGTACGAGCGGGTGGTCGAGGTGGACGAGCGTGTCGAGTTCTGCAAGGGTCAGCAGCACCACGACCAAGTCAAGGGCATCACGGGCGAGTACGTGCGCATTGTGCAGCGACCCAACCTGGCCAATGTCGAGGCCAGCCTCAGGGCCCTCCAGGCCGATGGCTTTGATAACATTGCCGTCGTGTTCCTCCACGCCTACACCTTCCCCGACCACGAGCAGCAGGTGGGCCAGCTGGCTCGTGCCCTCGGCTTTGCCCACGTCACCCTGTCCTCCGAGGTCATGCCCATGGTCAAGATGGTCCCGCGCGGCTACACAGCCTGCGCTGATGCGTACCTCACGCCGGCCATCAGGCGCTACATCGACGGCTTCTGTGCTGGCTTTGACGAGCGACTGGGCCGCGAGGTCCCAGTGCTCTTTATGCAGTCGGACGGCGGGCTCGCGCCCATCGACAAGTTTAGCGGCTTCAAGGCGATCCTCTCGGGTCCCGCCGGCGGCGTCGTGGGCTACGCTCAGACGACCTATGGACCCCACACGGGCAATGGTAAAAAAAAAAATTTTTTTTTTTTTAATAATTAACTAAGATTACTTTATTTTCAGCGCCTGTGATCGGGTTCGACATGGGCGGGACATCCACCGACGTGTCGCGCTTCGCCGGGACCTACGAGCACGTGTTCGAGACGACGACGGCCGGCATCACGATCCAGGCGCCGCAGCTGGATATCAACACGGTGGCGGCCGGCGGCGGCTCGTGTCTCACGTTCCGCTCGGGCATGTTTGTGGTGGGGCCCGAGTCGGCCTCGGCGCACCCAGGGCCCGTGTGCTACCGCAAGGGAGGGCCGCTTGCCGTGACCGATGCCAACCTGCAGCTGGGACGCCTCCTGCCCGAGTACTTTCCCCATATTTTTGGGGCCAGTGAAAACATGGTACGCCCCGTCAAGAATACTCAATGTTAACTTGCAAGAGAATAGCCGTTGGACGGACAAGCGACCAATGGCGCCTTTGGCAGGCTGCAAACCCGGATCAACGAGCACTGCGCCGCCAATGGCCAGGCGTCCATGTCCCTGGACGAGATCGCCTTTGGGTTTATCAACGTCGCAAACGAGGCCATGTGCCGCCCCATCCGCGCACTGACCCAGGCCAAAGGGTACGACACCAAGCAGCACGTCCTCGCCTGCTTTGGCGGCGCCGGGTCGCAGCACGCCTGTGCCATCGCCCGCAAGCTCGGCATGGGCAAAATCTTTGTCCACCGCTACTCGTCCGTCCTGTCGGCGTACGGCATTGCGATGGCCGATGTCGTCCGCGAGCGCCAAGTAGGCGCCAGGAGATAAACCCTTTATAAAATTGTTATTTATTCATTTATTAGGAACCATGTGCGATGGTCTACGCCGATGCTGTCCTTCCGCAGCTGCTTGAGAGGCTCGATCGCCTGAAGAAGGAGGCCGAGGCGGATCTGGCCCAGTACGGGTTCCTTCCATCGACAACTGTCTCCACGAGTAAGATAAAATGCAAACTTGTTTATTGTTTATTTATTTATTTTTATTTCAGATTTCCTAAACTTGCGCTACGAGGGAACTGATTTTGCCATCATGACGCCGCAACCGACCGATCCGTCCAAGACCTTTTTGGTATTCACTGTGAAAATCATAATATTTTATTCATCAACAATAGGACACGTTTTTGGGCGAGTACAAGCGCGAGTTTGGCTTTGTCCTGCCCGATCGAAAGATCTTTGTGGACGACGTGCGAGTGCGCTCGGTTGGCAACACGATGCGCCAGACAAAAGACAAGCCCGTGAACCCGACGGCGTCCTCGCGCACGCACAAGGCCGTCAAGCAGACGCAGTGCTACTTTGCGGGCGGCCGCCAGGCCACCAACGTCTACCTGATCGAGCGCCTC
>Ga0302230_10001998_pt1 | contig 12492 bp, 8 predicted proteins | sample II_Palsa_N2_1_FD_193523 | JGI IMG/M metagenome (GOLD analysis project Ga0302230, IMG submission 193523) | Peat permafrost microbial communities from Stordalen Mire near Abisko, Sweden - II_Palsa_N2_1 | ecosystem: Environmental > Terrestrial > Soil > Palsa > Peat permafrost | place: Sweden... | reverse complement strand
CTCGACCATGGTGGAAAGCGCGGAGACGCAAATCCGCAAGTGGAGTGACGGCGAGGAACGCGACATCGCGCAAGAGATGACGGCGCTCACCCTGGAGACCGCCGTGCGCACGCTCTTCGGCACCACGCTGCCCGGGGAAGCGAGGCAAGTGGGACGCTCGCTGGATTTTCTGGTGCGGTATTCGCTGCGCAAAGCGCGTTGGCCAATCAAAGTGCCGGAAAGCTGGCCCACGCCCGCGAACCGTCGCGCCGAACGCGAGACGAAGTTCCTCGATTCGTTGGTGTACAGGATCATCGATGAGCGGAAGGAGTTGGGGAATACTGGCGAGCGTAAGGATCTGCTTTCGCTGCTGATGTCGGCGATGGACGAAGACGGTAGCCAGATGACTCCCAAGCAGCTGCGCGACGAAACGATGACTTTGTTTCTGGCGGGACATGAAACGACGGCGCTGACACTTGCCTGGACCTGGTATCTACTCAGCAAAAATCCGGCGGCTGAAGTGAGGTTGCACGAAGAGCTTCGGGACGTCCTCGGTGGACGGGCGCCGGCGATCGCGGATCTTGGGCGGCTGCCGTACTTGCTGGCGGTGGTGAACGAAGTGCTGCGGCTGTATCCGCCGGCATATATTTTGGCGCGGACTTCCATCGCGCCGTCCACGCTTGGCGGGTACGATTTTCCGGCGGGCTCGACGATCATCATGTCTCAATGGGTGATGCAACGCGATGCGCGCTTCTTCGACGATCCGGAAGCATTTCGGCCGGAGCGCTGGCTCGACGGCCTCGAGGACCGGCTGCCGGCGGGCGCGTATTTTCCATTTGGCGACGGGCCGCGGCGGTGCATCGGCCAGAATTTTGCGTTGATGGAAGCGGTGCTGGTGATCGCTACGATCGCGCAGAACTTCCAACTTCAACTCGTTGCAGGCCAGAAGATTGTGCCGGAGCCGCTAGTGACGCTGAGACCGCGAAACGGAATTCGCATGAGGATCGACGCGCGGCGCTAGCACCCTCCACCACGCAACGAGGAATCATTTTACGAACTCGCCGGTGCCGCCATGGGCCCAAGGATTGTAGGTAAGCGAAAAAATGATGCGGTCGGGAATTGGCGGATGCGAATAAAACAGAAACACATCCACGGGATCAGGCTCGGGATCGGAGAGATCCACTTCGCCCAGAACCTGAAACGATTGCGCTGCGGTCTGGCCTGAGTCCGGCGTGAGACCGTGGGTGACTTCCAAGCCGTATTGGTCCGCTTGATGCTCGACGTACCGGCTGAAAGCGCTATTGATGGGCCCGGAGATAAAACCAAAAATGGAGAGCAGGAGCAAAAGCGCAGGAAACGAGGCCCAATCGTCCAAGCCACGAATTCCCCAACGGGTGCCCCAGCGCGCGAGAACCCAGCCAATGGTGCGATAGCCGAGGTAGAAAACAATAAAAAGCATCACGAACGCGAAGGCCAGACCTTTCCAGATGTGCTCGAGAACGTAGTGCCCCATCTCGTGTCCGGCGACGAAGACAATCTGCGGCGTGGTCATCTTGGCGATGGTGGTATCCCAAACCACGATTCGCTTGGAGGCGCCGAGTCCCGTGACGTACGCGTTCAGCCCCGTGGTCTTTTCGCCCGCGCCCATCCAGAACATCCGCTCCGGCGGAATCGTTTGCCCGGCGCGCTGCACCATTTGTTCCAGGCTCGCCGTCAGGCCCGGGTCCTTCACCGCAAGCGGCTCGAATTTGTGGAACATGGGATCCACAACCAGCGGTTGAAGAAAAACAAGGAGAACCGCAATGGGCAAGGAGATCAGCCAAAAATAAAACCACCAACGGCGCGGGCTGCGTCGAATCACGCGGTAAAGTATCGAAATGAGGCAAATTCCAAGAGCAATGGAAAGGAACTGGCCCTTGGTCCAATCCCAAGCCCACGAACCCCATCCCTGCACGGAGATTCCAAACTTTCGCTCGACCCAGTTTTCGTAAATGTCGGCGGGCAAGCCCAGGATGCTGGCGGTTAGAAGGAACAGTGGCACAAAAACGATAGCTTGCGGTAAATGCTTGGACGAGAATTTCTCCGCCCAGTTGCGATATTTCGGCGCGAGCCTGAGTTGCAGAATGAGCCACAAGATGAAGAGACCGTAAGCAAAACTGATTAAGGCGAATCGGAAATGAATGCGGCTCAGGTCCCGCGCCTTTTTGTAGGTTTCAGGAGGAAGCGTGTACGCAGTGACCTTTTTTTCGGTTGGCTGCGGCGTAGTGGCGGGAGAAGACGGTGCCTGAGCGTTGGAAGCTGGCGCGCCGTATTGCGGTGCAAGGGACGGGGACGGCTGGAGAGGGTGGGCGGCGAGAGTCGGGCTGAAGGCTAGCGAAACTCCCAAGATTGTTAGAAGAACCAAAACCGCTCTCAATTTGTAGTTCGCCGAGTTTGTTGTCCTCTTTTCGCCGCGTGCAATTCTAGAACCGGTTAGAAATGTCCCCGTGGTTTGTTTTGAGTGAGTTACAGACGTTTTTGAATGTGATGCAGAACCGGTTAGAAATGCGGTTGAGCAGGCAGATCCTTCGCGAAAAGCGCCCTGGGCCACTCGCGAAAGACGATCCTGGCAAGCAGGCTGACATGCAGTTCTGGCCCCGGATAGAAATGTCGCGGTTGTTTGTTTTGAGCGAGTTACAGCCATTTCTATATATTGGGCTGTGCCGGATAGAAATGCGGCGGCGAGGCTCGAAATTGAGGGCTTAGTTGTGGCGGGGAAGCTCCCTTCGCGAATGCGCTCAGGGCGAATCCCGTAGGGAGTCATAGGATCTACAGGTGGAAAGTTTGTGCTTATGGCTGGGCAGAGCGCCGGAAGTCCGTCTTGGTGAAGCGCTCGACGATATTCTATTTTAATCACGAGCGACGCTAGCACGTGATTCAGTGAAATTCAAGGGACTGCATGTTGTGAGCATAACTCTGCGAAGCGGCTCTATTCCCATTTTGGGAGTGGGACGAAAGTTCCAGTCGCGGCACTAGAATGCGAAAACAGACTCAGACCCAGGAGGAAATTGTGAAGATGCAGCGAGATGCAATATGAACGCGCAGAGCAAGCCCGTTAGTTAGTGTCCTTGATTTGAATTATTGTTTTTTAAAGCACGGTATCGAACGTGCTCATAATACGTTCTCAAGAAAGTACACTGCCAATATTTCAATTGCATTGCGAAACCGCAAGCGAGAGGATGAGTATGGTCATGACTGAAAGTTTACTGATACCGTTCCCGAATTTCAGAAGGGCACGAATGGCACGGAAACCCCGCCTTCTTGATCTTTTCTGCTGCGCCGGCGGCGCTGGGGTGGGTTACAGCCGGGTCGGATTTGACGTTGTCGGTGTAGACATCGACCCCCAGCCGAATTATCCTCTGTCGTTCGTCCGGGCTGATGCTCTCGCGCTCGAACCGAAATTCATCGCTCAATTCGACGCAATTCATGCTTCGCCGCCTTGCCAATCGTATTCCGATCTTGCCAAGCGCAATCGCAACGCAGATGAATGGCCACGCCTGATCGAACCCATCCGGAAAATTCTGATTAAATCGGGCCTCCCGTGGGTTATAGAAAACGTCGATGGCGCTCCGCTTCGAAATCCGGTGGTTCTCTGCGGTACGATGTTCTCGGGGCTGCGAGTTCTTCGGCACCGACTTTTCGAATCGAATTTCCCTATAGTCCAGCCTCCGCATGGGAAACATCCGAAGGTGCACACTTTCGACCGCCGCAAGTCTCACTTCGGGAAAACGGACGAGTGGAAGGATTTCGTACAAGTCACCGGCGGCGGCAATTGCACACTCGCAGCGGCCCGGGCAGCTATGGGAATTGATTGGATGACCAAGAATGAAATCAACGAGTCAATACCGCCCGTTTATACAGAGTATGTCGGCTTGCAACTGTTGCACCACATTTCCCTCGAAGAAAAAGAACTAACGAAGATGCGTAGGAATGCGTAAGCAAGGCTCAAAAGAACGGATTAGGCAATTCCTGCTCACTCACATCGGCCAAGTGGTTACATCCATACAGATTCGGGACGCGGCGGGAACTAGTGTGAGCGAGTGGGCGCGACGGGTCCGGGAGCTGCGTGAGGATGAGGGCTGGCCGATCCTTACCCACAACGACACCACAGACCTCAAGCCGGGGCAGTACCTTTTGCGAGAGGCGCCGCCCGACAAAGCTGGCGTGGTGTTTGCGAGTGGGATGTCGGCGAAGCTCCGAGCCGAAGTTCTGGACCGCAACGGCTTCACCTGTCAAATGTGCGGTCTCACGCCTGGCGACGTCGACCCCGCGACCGGACGCAAGGTCCGGCTTCACATCGGCCACATCATAGACAAGAGCCTCGGCGGCAAAGAGGAATTGTCGAATCTCCGCGCCTTATGCTCGACCTGCAATCAAGGCGCAAAAAACATCACGCATCAAAAGCCTAACTCGATCTGGTTACTGTCTCAAATCAGACGTGCCGGGCTCGATGAACAGAGGGCTGTTTTCGAGTGGCTCCGCAGGAAATTCGGAGCATGACCGACAGTATCTCCAAAGCGCGGCGCAGCGCTAACATGCGCGCTGTCCCCAGCCGGAACACTCGACCGGAAATACTCGTGCGTCGGATGGCGCACAGCCTAGGCTTTCGCTTCCGGCTCCACCGCCCCAATCTACCTGGCAAACCAGATATCGCTTTTCCGGCTCAGCAGAAGGCGATCTTCGTTCACGGTTGCTTTTGGCACCAGCACAAGGGTTGCAAAAGGGCGACTGTTCCAAAATCCAATCGTAATTTTTGGCGTTTGAAGCTCGCGCGTAATGTCGCGCGTGACGCGATGCAGCTTGCTGCTATCAGAAAACGAGGCTGGCGGGCGCTGGTGGTGTGGGAATGTGAGATCAAGAAAGAGCGTCGTCTGGCGGCCAAGATGAGGCGTTTCCTTGGGTGACTAGCCCAAGCGGTGTGCGAAACAAATCCTACGCTCAGTGATTCGCGATCTGCGTTAAGTGCCCTTTCCCCGGCCATCTCACTCGATTGAAACTATTTCCGTGGATACTGCGTTAGTGCTGATAGATTCTCAATCGCGCGAGGATGGCGAGGTGGAAGGAGAGGGGCGGGTCATGAAACTGGTGATTGATGGGGTGAGCAAGCAGTATGCGGGGAAGGTGTGGGGGTTGCGGGATTTGCGGCTGGAGCTGGGGCCCGGAGTTGTGGGGTTGCTGGGGCCGAACGGGGCGGGGAAATCGACGCTGATGCGGATTATTGCGACGGTGACGCGCGCGTCCGAGGGGCGTGTGGTGTGGAACGATGCGGACATCGCGCGGTCTCCCGACACATTGCGATCCGTGCTGGGATACTTGCCGCAGGATTTCGGGGTGTATCCGCATCTGACGGCGCTGGAATTTCTGGAATACATGGCGGCGGTGAAGGGGCTGGATGCGGCGTCGGCGCGGAAACGGATTGACGAGCTGCTGGCGGTGGTGAATCTGGCGGAGGCGCGCGACCGTTCGCTGGGAGGATTTTCCGGAGGTATGAAACAGCGCGTGGGAATCGCTCAAGCGCTGTTGAACGATCCGGAGCTTTTAATCGTGGACGAGCCGACGGCGGGACTGGATCCCGAAGAGCGCGCTCGATTTCGAAATTTGCTTTCGGAATTGTCCGGCGAGCGAATCGTGATTTTCTCCACGCACATCGTTTCGGACATCGAAGCGATTGCGACGGACATCGCCATACTGGGCGGCGGACGGCTGCTGGCACATGCAGCGCCGGAAGAATTGTTGCGCGCGGTGGAAGGGAAAGTGTGGGAGTGGGTGGTCCCGAGCGCGGAAGTGGCCGCGGCGAAACAAAAATTCCTGATTTCAACGAGCGTGCGGCGAACGGACGGGGTGCACGTTCGAATCGTGGCGGCGGAACAGCCGGGCGCGGGCGCTGCGCTGGCTGCGCCTACACTTGAGGATGCTTACCTGCATTGCATTTCGAGCCGGCGAGCGAGCGTGGCGGCATGAACGCCACCGGGGCAAGCAGCGGCAGGATCCTCTACCAGCTGGCTCGCGCGGATTTCCTGGAACGCGTGCGGCGCTACAGTTTTCTTTTTACCATGGGGATTTCTCTCTACCTAGGATACGCAGCCGCCACGGGACGGCTGGTGATGCGCGTGAACGACTCGCGCGGAGTTTTCAATTCCGCATGGATTGGCGGGCTGATGGCACTGGTTTCCACCACGTTTCTAACGCTGGCCGGATTTTACGTGGTGAAGAACACGATCGAGCGCGACCGTTCGACACGCGTCGGCGAGATTCTGGCTTCCACGCCAATGTCGAAAATGATGTACGTGATGGGCAAGGCGATCAGCAACTTTGTGGTGCTCACGGCGATGATCGTGATTCTTCCAATTTCCGGAATCATCATGCAGTTCTGGCATGGGGAGGATTCACATATAGAGCTTTGGAAGCTGGTGGCCCCTTTTCTGTTGATCGCGTTGCCGGCCATGGCAGTGGTTGCCACAATTGCTGTTTTATTCGAGACGATTCCCTGGTTGCGCGGCGGCTTCGGAAATATAGTTTATTTTTTTGTGTGGGCGGCGTCATTAGCGGCGCCGATAGGTTCAGTCGAAAAGCCGGGTGTGAATCCCCTGGATTGGTCGGGGTTCACGATCATTTGGAGGAGTCTGCGTGCAGTAGCGAAGGGGCCGGGGAATAACAATGGCTTTTCGCTTTCGATTGAATCCAGCTCCGCTGCGAAGGCTGTGTCCACTTTTCAGTGGAATGGAGTTGAGTGGACCTCAAGTCTGGTATTCGCGAGGCTTTTCTGGGTGGCCGTCGCCATAGGACTTACTTTTTTGGCGGCACTGTTATTCGATCGATTTGACCCATCGAAAGAACGTTGGCGACGCGCTGCTGTGCCTGTAGGTGCCGAAACGTTGGAGAGCGAGGCGGCGGCGCAGATGCCGGCTCACGCAGCATCGCTGACGCCACTGGGAGCGAGAACGGGCCAACTCAGATTCGGAGCGATACTCGTTGCGGAGCTGCGATTGATGTTAAAAGGGCGGAAATGGTGGTGGTATGCCGTGGCCGGGGGTCTGATCATCGCTTGTGCGACGACACCTGACGCGACGGCGCGCGGGATACTCCTGGCATGCGCGTGGCTGTGGCCGGTATTGATGTGGTCGAGCATGGGCGTGCGCGAAGTGCGCGACCAAACCAGCCAGCTTCTTTTTTCGGCGCCACATCCGATTGCGCGGCAACTTCCGGCGGTGTGGTGCGCGGGAGTGGTACTTGCTCTGCTGACCGGCAGCGGATTCGCAGCTCGCGTTTTGCTAAGCGGAGATTGGCGCGAGCTGCTTGCGTGGTTGATTGGCGCGCTTTTTATTCCTACGTTAGCTCTGGCGATGGGAGTGTGGAGCGGGTCGAGCAAGCTTTTCGAAATAGTTTATACGCTGCTGTGGTACGTGGGGCCGATGCATGCAACGTTGCAACTGGATTTCATGGGCTCCGCGCCGGGAACGGCAGCCACACGCGTTCCTACCATCTATTTCGCGCTGACGGTAGCAATGGCAACAGTCGCGGTTCTTGGCCGGAAGCGCCAATTACAGACTTGAACGCGTTGGCTACGTGACCCAATCCACGCCCGGCAAAGAGGGGCGCAGTGTGATGACTGGAAAAAGGCAGGGTGTCTCTTTGGGTGCGGTGGGGGATGCGAATCGCCAAGAGGGAGCGCAGAGCGGATAGGATGAATGTGTGGCAAGCTGTCGGAGTAGCGGGGAGATGGTCATGAAAATCGCGTTGTGCGGACTGGGAATACTGCTGGTTATGCCGCTGGGTGTTGTCGCGGGGCAAGAACAATCAACGCAGCAATCGCAGGTCGACCCGGTGGCGGAAGCTGCCCGGCGCGCGCGCGAGCAGAAAAAAGATCAGGCTAAAGCCACGCACGTTTGGAACGACGAGAACATCCCGAAGACGAATGGAGTGAGCGTCGTGGGAGAAGACTCCGCGGCCGGAGTTGGCACAAGCGCGAATGGCGCCGGTAGCGCCAATCCGGCGACTGGGCCCGCGACTGCACCGGGTGCCACGCCAGGGCCGGCTGCTGCAGTGGCGGGGCCGGGGGCCCCTGCGGAAAATGCAGCAACCGTTTCCGCCGAGCTAAACTCCGCAAAGGAACACCTGAAGAGCCTTCAGACGGATCACGATATCCTGCAACGGAAGTACGCGCTGGACCAGCAAATGTATTTGAGCAAGCCGGAACACGAAAACGACAAAGAAGGCGCCGCGCAGATGCAAGACGAAGAAGATCAAATCTCGGCGAAGCAGCAAGATGTAGCTGACGCGCAGAAGAAAGTGGACGAACTGCAAGCCAAGCTGACGGCGCTAACGCCGGCGCCGACCCCCAATCCCAACTGAACCGAAGGGCCGAGCGAAAGCGCCAGCCCAGGCAGCCTTCTGTTTTCTCTTTCACCTCGCACGGGGAAAAATCCACGCGGGAAGTTATCCACAAGTAATTGCGTACATTTTTCTTGACACACTAGAAAAGCGGGCGCACAATCCCGCCAGTTTTACGGGGACGTATTTTTTTTTCGGGAGCGACGGGGATTCGAGTTGGTACCGCGCTCTTCGAAAAGCGGCACAAACTTCGCACGCCATGAGGTGAAAATGCACCAGCTTCCAGGGTGGACCGTGCAATGTTTGAACCCGGAATGTTCCGCGCGCGGGCACTGGCTGCGGGTGGAAGATACGCCGCAGGAATGTTGCGGCCAGTGCGGCGCTCCGCTACACAAAGTGTCGCCGCCGCTCCCGCCGCGTTTTCGAATGCGGACGCGGGCGAGCTACCGGCCGATGGGGCGCAGGCGCTAAATCTTCCGCGAAGCAACGAACCGGCAACTTCCCTCTGTTTTGCAAGAGCGGGCAAGAACTACGCGCACTCCCCGTGGATTGGAAAGAATCCCAAAGCAATAAAACGGGCTCGTCCGGTCTTTTAGAAATAAAACTTCAGGCCGAACTGAATGATACGCATTCCGCGATCGGTGGAGATTTGGCCAAACGTGGAGCTGCCGCCGAAATTATCGGGATTCAGGAATTGCGCGTGATTGAAAGCGTTGAAGAATTCTGCGCGGAACTCCAGCATTTTCCCTTCGGTGATCTTGGTTTTCTTGGTTAACGAAAGATCAAAATTGTTTATGCCTGGTCCGCGAAGTGCGTTGCGAGGAGTGGTACCGAAAGTAAAGAGAGGCACGCCAGCGGGATTGATACTGCCGTCGTCGTTGTAGGGCGAAGTGCAATTGAATGAATTGGGATTGAACCAGAAGTTCCCCTCTGTCGAAGTACCTGTCGACGGTGCGCCGAGGCAACTAGCAGTGTTGGCGTTGAAGGTTGACGTTGATCGCGGATTCAGATATTTGATGGGTCCGATGAGGTCTGGGCGATCCAAACCGTTGCCTTGCTGACTTGAGTCGTTGTTCGAGTAGAGAGTAAAGGGCTGGCCGCCTTGAAACGTAGCGATGCCATTAAATTGCCATCCTTCCGTGGCCTTCCTTACAAATTCGTTCTGAAAGTGGCCAAGGGGAAGCTCCCAAATGCCGCTTATAACCAGGCGCTGATGCACGTCGAAATCGGCAACCGCGCGGTCCAGCCGGGGATCCAGCGGATCAGTGTAGGTGGACGAGCGAGATCGGAAACCGGACGTAAGATCAATAGCCTTACCGAGAGTGTAGGCACCGCGCAAAGCGAATCCCTTGCTGAATCTCTTATCTACGGTCATCTGGAACTCATCGCTATCTGAAAGACCGTTGCTGAAGTTGGTGTAGATTTGCGTGATGCCGGTGGGAGAACCATTTGGATCCGTTGGCGAGGTCCCCCCGGTACACGCGGCCAGCGGACGCGCGCAATCCTCATTCACGAATCCAAAGAACGCCAGCTGTTGCTTTTCTACCGATGGAATGGGGAAGTTTGTCTCGGCTGTGGAGATGAGCCTGCGACCCAGGCTCCCGACGTAGACGGCTTCCACCATAGTGTCTTTGGTGGCCTGCCACTGGAATCCGTAGTTGAAGTTTTCAGAATAAGGAGTGCGGAAGTGCGGGTAGGTTGTGTATCCGTAAGAAATTTTCGGGACGCCGAAGGTCCCCACGTCCGCGGGGAGAAACGGAAAGACGTTGGTAGAGCCGAACGGTGTGAATGGGTCGGCAATGGGATCCCCAGTTATACCCAGATATGAGTTGGGCTCCGTGTTGTAAATGTTTGCAACACCGGCATAGGGAGGCAAGCCCCCAAACTGAAGGTTTAGCGCGCCATCTTCGATGTCATAAAACATTCCAAACCCGCCACGCATCACAAGCTTGGCGTCGCCGAACATGTCCCAGGCAAATCCGAATCGGGGAGCGAAATTCTTGTAGTCAGGATAAACCAAAGCGCGATTCGGAGTTCCCGGATCGCCCGGGTACAAAATTCCTTCCGGTGCATTGGGAAATACAGTGGATTGTTTCCCCGGGAAAAACCCCAGAATCTCGTTATGAATATCGTATTGAGGTACGTAGTAGTCCCAGCGAAGGCCATAATTGAGAGTCAGGCGAGGAAGGATTTTCCAGGTATCCTGGGCATACAGGCCGACGGAGCCAGTGCGGATTCCGTAAGTCGATTGAGAATTCTGGTAGTAATTGTCCCAGAAGCCGCCAACGAAGTCCGCCAAGAAGCTTCCCGTAAAAGATGATGCGTACGATCCGAAATCGAACCCTCCGTTATTGTAGTAGTCATAGTGAAAGTTCAGCTGAAGGCGGGTAACGTCGGTACCGAACTTAAACTCGTGCTTTCCGCGGGTCCAAGTAAAGTTATCTGCCCATTGAAAAGTGTTGTCGTTAAGTTGTGTTGGTCCTTGAACCGAAGATCCCAAGTTGAAGTTGGGGGTAAAGAAAACGGGCGGCGAGACGCCGGCAGGGTCGTCCGGGTTCAGATTCGTAAAGCCCAGCGATGCCGGAGATGTTGTGTCCAGGGGTATGGCCTGGTGAGTGGAAGTCCGGTTAGCCCCGAATCGAAATTCGTTGATCTTGGAAGGCGAGAATGTATGGCTCCAGGTGAGCGTGCCAATTTGATTTCGGAAATTGGTAGCGTTGGCACCGCCGAGAGGAGAAGACAACTGGGAAGGAAGCGGGAAAAGTTGGCGCTGGTCGTCAAGCAAATATACAAAGGAGAGGGTGTCGTGAGTGCCGATATTGTGGTCAATATGAAGAATCCCTTGATCTTCATCAATTGATTGGGAAGGTGATGCGATAAACCCGTTGCCAGGAAGATTCGGCAATGGCAGGTATTTTGCGATGTAGTTTTGAATGACGGGATCCACAAGCGAGCCACCGGGGCCCGGACCGCCAAGCCCAGGGGCCGCTAAGTTATTGTTCGGGATATTATTTCCGGTGTACGGATTGACCAACTGGGTGCCCCCTGCGGTCAGAGCTGCAGGTGTGCAGTTGCCGGAACCGTCGTAAGCGGAGCACAGCTCAGCAAAGTTCCCGGTCTGTTCCGGTTGGCTCAAGACGGTCAACTGCTGAGAAGTGTCGCCTTCCCGCCGACGCGCTCCTTGGTATGCCAGGAAGAAAAAAGTCTTATCTTTCTTGATGGGACCGCCGATGGTAGCTCCAAAAACATTTCGCTTGAAGGACTGTTTAGGCTGGGAGGGGGGCAGGAAGAAGTCTCTGGCGTTAAACACGTCATTTCTGAGGAACTCAAAGGCATCACCGTGAAAATCGTTCGTTCCTGAACGGGTAATCTGATTCACGATACCACCGGAAGTGCGGCCGTACTGCGCGTCATAATTGTTTGTGAGGATCTTAAATTCCTCGACAGCATCGGGGTTTGGACTCACAACGATGTTGTTACCCAGGAAATCGGTATTGTTCCCGCCGTCCAGCAAAAAAGTGAGGGATTCCGAACGCTGCCCGCTGACCGAAAACGGGTTTCCGGAACTATCGTCAGGATCCGGATTAAAAACACCGGCCTGAAGCAAACCCAGCTGGAGTGTGTCGCGATCCACCAGAGGAAGATCGACAATCATCCGCTGGGTTTCCACTTTGCCGAGCACGGCGCCGGTGGTGTCCACCTGCGCAACGTTGGCAATCACTTCGACAGTCTGGGTGGCCTGTCCAACCTTGAGGGTGACGTCCGCGCGTCCGTTTTGATTTAGCTCAAGTACGATTCCTGCCTGGATGAATGTTTCGAAGCCGGACTTCTCTACGGTGATCTTGTACTTGCCCACTTGTACCAGATCAAAAAGATAGCTCCCGTCACTCCCCGTGGTGGTAGAGCGCACAATTCCCGTGCCTATATTCGTCAGGATGACTTTCGCCCCGACCACGACGCCGCTAGATGGGTCGGTGACCGTGCCGCGGAGCGAGGCATTGGTCTGGCCCCAAGCACCAGCGCTGAGGATTAGAATTCCGGTGAAAAGCGTCACGCAAGAAAGGATAGTTCGAAGCCTCACACCCCACCCCCCGGTATAGAAAATTCCGCGCCCAGGATATGCAGGCCGTGGAGTGGCTGGCA
>Ga0302230_10001975_pt1 | contig 12597 bp, 8 predicted proteins | sample II_Palsa_N2_1_FD_193523 | JGI IMG/M metagenome (GOLD analysis project Ga0302230, IMG submission 193523) | Peat permafrost microbial communities from Stordalen Mire near Abisko, Sweden - II_Palsa_N2_1 | ecosystem: Environmental > Terrestrial > Soil > Palsa > Peat permafrost | place: Sweden... | reverse complement strand
GGAAGGCGACACCCGCACGAACATCGACAACATCGGGCAGTTTTACGTTACATCGGCCAACGGCAATCGAGTTCCCTTAAGCGCGATCACCACGGTGCGACGCTCTGCGGGGCCTGAGTTCACAACGCGCTACAACGAGTACGAAGCTGCGCAGATCACCATCGTTGCGACTCCCGGATACAGTTCCGGCCAGGTGATGAAGGCGCTCGAGGAGACCTTTGCGCAGTCGATGCCTGCAGGCATGGGGATGGACTACTCGGGCATGAGCTTCCAGGAGCACAAGGCGCAGCAGAGCCTTCCGGCCTGGGTTGTGTATGCGCTCTCCATCGTATTCTGCTTCCTCATTCTCGCTGCGCAATATGAGAGTTGGTCGCTGCCCTTTGGCGTTCTGCTGAGTACGCCTGTTGCAATCTTCGGAGCCTATCTTGCCCTGACCGTGCGACATCTTGAAAACGATGTGTACGCGCAGATCGGTCTCGTGATGCTCATTGGGCTATCGGCGAAGAATGCAATTTTGATCGTTGAGTTTGCCAAGGACGAATATGAAAAGGGCGAGACCATCTTCAGTGCGGCGATGAACGGCGCACGCCTCCGCTTCCGGCCCATCCTTATGACAGCTTTCGCGTTTATTCTCGGATGCGTTCCGCTCTGGTTCGCCTCGGGCGCTGGCGGTGTCTCACGCCAGATCCTCGGCACCGTTGTGATCGGTGGAATGCTGGCGGCAACACTCATCGCAATCTTCCTCATCCCGGTCACCTTCTCCATCGCCGAACGCTTTGCTCAACGTTTCAGTTCGGCACATAACGCGAGCCTCGACTCGGATCACGACGCCGGTCCGCCAAAGACCACGGCGCCGTCGCAGGGAGGACAAGCATGAAACATACCTTCCGCAGTCTCTCCTCGCTCGCGCTGATCCTCACTGTCGTCGGTTGCAAGGTTGGCCCGAACTACAAGCGGCCCGCGGTTAATACGCCGGCAAGTTATCGTGGAGCGCTCGCGCCGGATATCGCGTCCACGACCAGCGCTGCTCCGCTCGGTGCACAGAAGTGGGATACCGTGTTTACCGATCCAGTGCTGCAGCAGCTTATTGCCGAGGCGCTAAAAAATAACTACGACATCAAGATCGCAGCTGACCGCGTGTTGGAGCAACAAGCGCAGCTAGGCATCACCAAGGCGGCGCAGTATCCGACTCTCAATGTCGGCGGAACCTACGATGCGCTAGGCCTTCCCAGTAGCCTGCTAAACAGCGTCAACACTAGCTCCAATAGCTCTAAGAGCACCGGCCAAACCAACTACTACGCCGGCGGAATCACCGCATCTGTTGCGTGGAATCTGGACTTCTGGGGCATGTACCGCCGCCAGACCGAGGCTGCACGCGCCAATCTGCGCGCCACCGAGTGGGCTAAGCAGACAACGTACAGCACACTCGTCGAAAATGTGGCAACGTCCTACTATCAACTGCGCACGCTCGATGCAGAACTCGCGATCACCCGCAGCACACTGGATGCCCGCAAACAGTCACTCGACCTGACGAAAACACTGGAGCAGGGCGGCGCCAACTCCTTGGCAGATGTGCGCCAGGCTGAGGAGCTCTACTATACCGCGCAGGCTCAGATTCCAGATCTCGAGCGGCAGGTCGAACAACAGGAAAACAACCTGAGACTCCTGCTCGGCGAGGATCCTGGACCTATCGTTCGCAATGTCGCCGACAGCACTTCGATCATCGCAAGCGCTCCGCATCCGGCAGATGTTCCAGCGGGTCTACCGTCCGATCTGCTGGAGCGCCGTCCCGACGTTCGACGCGCGGAGGAGTTGCTGATCCAGGCCAACGCCAACATTGGGGTTGCCCGTGCGCAGTACTTCCCTCAGGTCTCGCTGACGGGTACCGGCGGCACTTCCGGCAGTCAGTTGAAGGGACTGGTGAACCCTGTGAATGTCTACTACTATGCAGCCGGTACCCTCACTCAGCCAATCTTTGACGCGGGCAAGATTCGCGCCAATTATCACCTGGCTCAGGCTACGGACAAAGAGCTGCTCGATACCTATCAGCAGACCATTGCCGGCGCTCTACGCGATGTCTCGAATGCGCTGGTTGCATACAACAAAACGCGCGAGTACCGTGAGCAACAGGAGAAGCAGACGGCAGCCTCAGCAGACGCTGTACGTCTTGCGCGAATGCGGTTTCAAGGTGGTTCTACCAGCTATTTGGAAGTGCTGACAACGGATACGAACCTCTACACATCGCAACTTACGCTCGAGGCGGCGCAGCAGGCCGAGGCTTTGTCTCTGGTGCAACTCTATAACGCGCTTGGCGGCGGCTGGTAACTGTGGAGGTGTCAGTCCTGCAGGCGCCTTTGCCACTCTGCAATCGATGCCCGTGCGGACGCAGGAAAGGTCAAATGCCCAACCTTTCGCCCAGGCCGCGCCTCCTTGCCATAATCGTGGCGGAATAGCTCTGTGAACTTCGACGTCTCACTTTCGCTCGGCATCGAACCGATGCAGTTGAGCATGACCGTCGGGCGACTTTTTGTGTTGCCGAGTTCGCTGCCGGCGATCGCCCGCAGATGATTTTCAAACTGCGAGGCATCCGAGCCTTCAATCGTCCAGTGACCCGAGTTGTGAACACGGGGCGCCATCTCGTTGGCCAGCAAGGTGCCGTTGACAACAAAAAATTCCACCGCGAGTACGCCGACATACTGGAGCTTCTCCAGCAATACGTCGAGATAGCCTTCCGCTTGACGTTGCAGATTGTGGTTGATGAATGGCGCGATCGATGTGCGAAGAATTCCTTCACGATGATGGTTTTCGATCAGGGGATAAAACACCACCTGTCCGGACCGGCTGCGCACAGCGATGAGCGACACCTCTGCCTCGAAGTTCACCATCCCTTCAAGGATGCAGGGCACTCCTCCAACATCCGACCAGGCTTCGGTAGCGTCGCCGAACCTGCGCAGGCGCGCCTGCCCTTTACCGTCATACCCCATTCGCCGTGTCTTGAGAATGGCTGGCAGCCCGGTAACTTCTAGTGCGTGCTTAAGATCTTCCAGGCTATCGACTGGCGCGAATGGAGCTGTACCGATGCCACACGCTTGAAAAAATCGTTTCTCTAATAAACGATCCTGCGCAATTCCAACAGCACGAGCATTGGGATACAGGTTCAAGCCCTGCAAAACATCTGCGTGGATATTCTCACTTTCGATCGTCACGACATCCACTGCTGCCGCGAATTCAGCAACAGCGGCGGCATCGTCCAGGTCGACGGGGATGACCTCGGCAACCTGCTCGGCGCAGTCCCCCTGCTGCCCTGCACAAATCACGTCAACATCCAATGCCTTACCAGCTTGCGCCAGCATCAGCGCGAGTTGACCGGCGCCGAGCACTCCGATTCTTGGTTTCACTCGAGTGGTCATTTCCTTGGATCGGGCCCCTTCAACACAGTCTTTGTCTGCGCGCTGCGAAACTTCTCCAGCTTCTGCGCAATCGCCTCATCCGTTAGTGCAATGATCGCCGCCGCGAAAAGGCCGGCATTCTTGGCGCCCGCCTCCCCAATCGCAAACGTTGCCACGGGAATGCCAGCAGGCATTTGGGCGATCGAAAGAAGTGAGTCAAGCCCATCGAGCGCGCGGCTTTTCACCGGCACTCCCAGGACGGGCAAACTTGTCTTCGACGCCACCATTCCCGGAAGATGCGCTGCGCCACCCGCGCCTGCAATAATGATGCGCAGACCTCGAGCCTTTGCGCTGGCAGCATACATCATCATTTTGTCTGGGGTTCGATGGGCGGAAACGACCTCAGCTTCGTAAGTGATCCCGAACTCATCAAGCACTTTGGCCGCCGCTTCCATAGTCGGCCAATCTGACTTCGACCCCATGATGATCCCCACAACTACGCGAGCTCCGGACTTTTTTGCCTGTGCCATCACGACCTCCATCCCCGCAATACTTCAACAAATGCAACCTGCTCTAAAGCCTGTACGCGTTCCTTCAATAACTCTGGCGTATCCCCCGGCAATACGGAACAGCGTTTCTGCAACACGATCGGGCCGCCATCCACTTCTTCCGTCACCTGGTGAATCGTGCAACCAGTCTCGCTTACACCCGCAGCCAACACGGCTTCATGCACCTTCTGATTCATCAATCCGCCGAACGCGGGTAATAGAGAGGGATGCACATTTAACAAACGTCCCTTCCATTCTTCTACAAAACTTGCCGAAACAATACGCATGTAGCCAATCATAAGCACCAGCTCTGCGCCTGCCTGATGCAAGGCATCGGTGACCTGTCTGTCGTATTCGTCGCGCCTCAAACCTGCAGGGTCGAGAAAAAGATTGGGAACTCCATATCTGCCAGCCCGCTCAAGAATGGGTGCATTCCGTTTATCCGAGACGACCAATACGAGGTCAACATCTAGAGCCCCCGCCGTGACTGCGTCAAAAATACCTTGCAATGCCGTTCCCCGAGTTGAGCCAAGTACACCGACCTTTAGGCTCATGCGCATCGCAACCTCTTCATATGATCCACGCGGCCAGCGATCACCGAATCCGTACCGATATCTGTGCGATGAAAGAACGGGCCCGGAATCTGTCGGACGACGTGTTCGCAAGCAGTTTCCGCGTCACTAAGAGTCCCACCGACTCCAACTACGGCAACCGTGCGCGATCCGGTGGCGATTAACTTACCTTGCTGCACGTCCACCGCACTAAGAAAGATCGTCGCATTCGCAGGCAGGTCTTCAGGCAACTGAATCTCGTCTCCCTTGCGCGGCGCATCTGGGTAGCCCTCGGGAACGACGTACTTGCAGACGCTAGCCTGGGCAGAAAAGCGGACATTGACCTCGACAAGTGTCCCGCCGACGATCGCCCGGAAAATCTCTACCAGGTCCGTCTGCAAAAGGGTCAGGAGGTTGAGCGATTCTGGATCGCCGAAACGTGCGTTGTACTCGATGAGCTTTACTCCGTCGCGTGTTGCCATGAAACCGCCGTACAGGATGCCCTGATACGGCGCGCCGCACTCTTCTGCCAATGCGGCCGCAACGCGCTGATTCATCTCCTGCGCCTCCGCAATGTCCTTGTCGGTCAGGAACGGCAACTTGTGATCGGCATCCGTGTACGTACCCATTCCGCCGGTGTTAGGTCCTTTATCCCCGTTATATGCGCGCTTGTGATCCTGCACTGCCGGCATGTGTTTGAGCGTCACGCCATCGCAGAAGCTCATCAGAGAGAACTCTTCTCCTTCGACCTTCTCTTCGACGACAAACGGATGCCCATGCTCAATCAGATCCGTGCAGAAGGCCAGACTATCCTCTAAAGAAAGAAGATGGTCTCCACAGACTTTGACTCCCTTGCCACCGGCGAGCCCATCATCTTTGATCACGTGACGATTTGCATAACGGTCCAGCACATCCTTGAGCCCCTCCATCGAGGTGAAGCGCTGGAAAAACGGGTTACCGGGAATTTTGTACTTCACCAGTAGGTCTCGCGCAAAGCCTTTGCTTGATTCGATCCGCGCCAAGCGTTGAGTCGGCCCGACTACCGGGACGTCGGATGCCAGCAGAGCATCCGCGACTCCGGCCGCAAGTGGAGCCTCGGGACCAATCACAGCAAGCGTCGTCTTATGCTCGCGAGCAAAAGAGGCTACGGTTGCTGGATCGGTGATGCTTCCGATGCGGTATTCCAAACAGAGCGAGGCGATGCCTGGGTTGAGAGCGTTGCTGAAACAAAGCAGCTTGGGCCGCTGTGCTGACCGGGCCAGCGCGAGGGCAATCGCGTGTTCGCGTGCCCCTGAGCCGACGATGAGAACTGTCTCGATCATTGCTCCAGGCTCGCGAGGATGGTTGCTTCCAACGGTCTTAAGTCTGGCGCAAAGGTTATCCCGGTAATCTTTTCAAATAGCTGAATGTACCGCGCAGCGAGCTCAGCAATTAATTCATCCGGAGGCACGGGGAGCACTGCGTCTTTATAGGGGTCGCAACGATCGCGAAACCACAGGCGGAAGAACTCTTTGTCGATCATGTTCGGTTCCTGTCCCGCAGCCAGGCGCTCCGCGTAGCTATCGGCCAACCAGTATCGACTCGAGTCCGGCGTATGGATCTCATCGATCAACAGGATTTCGCCATCCGCTGTTACGCCGAACTCATATTTTGTGTCAGCGAGAATCAGCCCGCGCTCGGCAGACCACTTCTGGCCGAACGCGAATAATTCGAGCGCTTTCGTCGAAGTAATATCCCACTGTTCAGGCGTCAGCCAACCTTCGGCGACAATCTCTTTCGCTGTAATTGGCCGATCATGCGTTTTTTCTTTCGTCGTCGGCGTGACAATATTATTTTGCAGCGCCTCGTTCTTTTTCATACCCTCTGAAAGAGCATGGCCGCAATATGTTCGTACGCCCTTTTGATACTGTGTCCAGATCGACGTATCAGTCGATCCTGTCATGTATCCGCGCACAACAAATTCGATCGGCAAGACCTGGCATTTGCGGGCAATCAGTGCGTTCGCATGCGGGCTTAGCAGCACGTGGTTGGCAATAATGTCGCGCGTCTGTTCGAACCAGTACAGCGACGTTCGGTTCAGCACTTGTCCCTTGTAGGGGATTGCCCCAAGCAGCCGATCGAAGCCGCTCTGCCGATCGGTCGTCACCAGAAGTAGACGCCCGTCGCCAATCTCGTAGGTATCGCGGACCTTGCCGGGATACTTCGCGGCGAGCGGCAGATCAGTGGATGTCAGGCAATGTGGAATCGCATCAAGCAGCATCTGTCGTTCCATTTCACTTGACCTCGCCGAAACGGACGCCGTATGCATTTCCTTCAACTCGCCCGAGCTCCCACACCTTGAATTGAGGGAAACCCGCAATGGTCTCAGCCAAAACTTCCTGCAACCCTGGTGGCGCGACCACGACCAGACCAACGCCCATATTGAATGCGCGGTGCATCTCGTGATCGTCGATGCTTCCGAGGCGCTGCATCAGTGAAAATATCGGCTGGGGCACCCAAGTCGAAGGATCAATGACGGCACCCAATCCCTCTGGAAGAACGCGCGGCACGTTCTCTACTAAGCCGCCGCCTGTAATGTGCGCCATGCCTTTCACTGGAATTCCAGCGTCCAGAATTCTTTTTACCGGTGCAACATAGTTTGCATGCGGAGCCAGCAGAACATCGGCAATTGACTTCCCTTCCAGCTCTTCGGGTTGCGCATCAATCGCATAGCCGCCAATCTCAAAGATCAGCTTGCGTGCCAGGGAAAAGCCATTGGTATGAAGGCCACTTGAATTGATTGCGTACAAAACGTCGCCCGCAACAATGTTTGCACCGGTCAGCAAGCGTTCACGATCCACAACACCTGTGACAAATCCCACAACATCTAGGTCGCCTTCAGCGTAGACGGCGGGCATCTCTGCCGTCTCGCCCCCCACCAAAGCAATTCCGGCTTCCACGCACGCGGCGCTCATTCCGCGCACGAGAGCTTCTACGATCTCGGGTTCAATTTTATGAAATCCGAGGTAGTCCAGGAACGTCAGCGGCGTCGCGCCCATCACCACAATATCGCCAGCAACGGCTGCAACGAGATCATGGCCAAGCGCTTCATACCGGCATGCCATTACCGTAACCTTGCTCTTGGTCCCGACGCCGTCGGTACTCTGCACCATGACAGGATCTTTGAGACCCTTCAATGCGTCACCCAGGGAGAAGAGCGTTCCAAATGATCCGAGGCCGGTTAGGACGGCCGCAGAATGAGTCTTCGCGACGTGCGACTTGATTCGCCGCACCGCTTCATTCCCTGCCTCGATATCGACTCCTGCGGATTTGTAATCTACCTTAGAACTCAATCCAGCCACCTCTTGTTTCTGTGAATCGCTTCTTATCCAACCCACTTGCGCGCGTTGTCAAACATTCTTTGCCACGGACTGTCTTTAAGGTTGCGGGTCCAGGTATGCTGCACTCCGAGAAAGATGCGTTCAGGATGTGGCATCATGATGAGTGCACGTCCGTCTTCACTGGTCAGCCCGGCAATGCCCTGCACTGATTCGCTCGGATTAAGCGGATAATGCCCCGTGACCTTGCCATAGCTATCAATGTAGCGCAGACCAATCATGGCATCCGGGCGAACATCGCTTACGTGGCCTTCACCATGCGCGACCACAATAGGGATGCGCGAACCCGTCATGCCATCGAAGAACAAGGACGGTGATTCCTCGATGGCTACCATACAAACGCGCGCCTCGAACCGCGCCGAAACATTGCGGCCGAAGCTCGGCCATGCAACTGTGCCAGGGATGATGTCGCGCAGCTGCGCCATCATCTGGCAGCCATTGCAAACTCCCAGAGAGAAACTGTCAGAGCGCTCGAAAAACTCAGCGAACATCTCCTTCAGCTGATTGTTAAACAGGATCGTCTTTGCCCATCCACTGCCCGCGCCCAACACGTCGCCGTACGAGAAGCCACCGCATGCGGCCAATCCCTGGAAGTCCGCAAGATGCGCGCGACCGGCCAGGAGGTCGCTCATATGAACATCTACCGCCGTAAAGCCTGCGCGATCGAATGCGGCGGCCATCTCTACCTGGCCATTGACGCCCTGCTCGCGCAAGATCGCTACGCGTGGACGCGCCGCATGGACGAACGGTGCATTGACCCGCTCTGCGAGATCGAAGGGCACGGTGACAGAAAGCCCAGGTCGCGCAGCATCATCCAAAAGCGAGAATTCCTGCTTCGCGCTCTCAGGATTATCGCGAAGGCTCTGGATGTTAAAGCTGGTCTCCCCCCACACCTTGTGCAGCGATGTGCGGGTGTTCTGATAGACGATCTCCGCACCGCTGCGAATGACAATTTCGCTGCCCGGAATGCTTTGTCCAACAACCTGCGTTGTAAGATCCAACGCATTCAGGCGCGCGATGACAGTATCCAAATCTTTCGTTGCAACCTGCACCACAGCGCCGAGCTCTTCACTGAACAGTTCTTCCAAGCCTGCCGCGGGCAGCGTGATATCGAGTCCAACGTTCCCCGCAAACGCCATCTCGAGCAGCGTCACAAACAGGCCGCCGTCGCTGCGGTCGTGATACGCAAGCAGCCTTCCTTCGTGATTTAGTTGCTGGATCGTATTGAAGAATGCCTTCAGTGTTTCGGGCGAAGGAGCGTCGGGCGATTCATCGCCAACCTGTCCGTAAACCTGCGCCAGGCAAGAGCCGCCCAACCTGTTCTTGCCCGCGCCCAAATCAATGAGGACGAGAGCTGTATCTCCCTTTTCAAGCTGTGGAGTCAGTGTTTTGCGGACATTGCTGACAGGAGCAAAGCCCGAAGCGATCAGCGACAGCGGCGACACGACCACCTTGGCATCGGGCCCTTCGCGCCACTTGGTCTTCATGGACATCGAGTCCTTGCCTACAGGAATCGACATATCCAGTGCTGGGCAGAACTCCATGCCCACTGCGTGCACCGCGTCGAAAAGCTTCTGATCTTCTTGGCCCTCGCCTGCAGCTGCCATCCAATTGGCGGAGAGTTTGATGTCACCGAGCTTCTCTATCGAGGCGCCCGCCATGTTAGTGATCACTTCACCCACCGCCATCCGGGCCGAGGCTGCGGCGTTGATGACAGCCAGCGGCGTTCGCTCTCCGATCGCCATCGCCTCTCCACAAACCGAGTTGAAGGAACGAAGCGTGACAGCGCAATCCGCAACCGGAACCTGCCACGGACCCACCATCTGATCCTGCACAACGAGGCCCGAGATGCTGCGATCGCCAATCGTGATCAAAAACGACTTCGATGCAATCGTTGGCAGCCGAAGCAATCGTTCCACCGCATCCTCAACGGTGACACCTGCTAAATCAAGTGGCTTGGTTTCGATCTTCGACCGGGAAAAGATCCGCTCCATCTTCGGTGGTTTTCCGAAGAGGATCTGCAGGGGAAGGTCGATTGAATTTCCTTCTCTTCCCTGCTCATTGCTGAGCGTGAGGTGCGGCCGCTTCTCCGCGGTTCCCACGACGGCGACAGGGCAGCGCTCGCGCTGACAGATGGCTTCGAAATTCTGCAAATCTGCCGGTGCGATCGCAAGCACGTAGCGTTCCTGCGCCTCATTGCACCAGGTCTCCAGCGGGCTCAGGCCATCTTCACCCCGAGGAACCGCCTTCAGATCGAAACTTCCACCGCAACCGCCGTCCTTGACCAACTCCGGAAACGCATTGGATAGACCGCCGGCGCCAACGTCGTGGATGAACGCGATCGGATTGCTCTCGCCGCGCTGCCAGCAGCGATCGATGACCTCCTGCGCGCGCCGTTCCATTTCCGCGTTGTCGCGTTGCACCGAGGCGAAGTCCAGATCGGTATTCCCACTCCCCGTACTACTAGAGGCCGCCCCTCCACCGAGGCCGATCAACATGGCAGGTCCACCCAGCACAACCAGCGCGTAACCGGGTTTCATCTCGCCCTTCTCTACGTGTTCCGCGCGGATGTTTCCCAATCCTCCCGCGAGCATGATCGGCTTGTGATATCCGAAGACGGTACCGTTGCTCGACTGTTCGTAGGTTCGAAAGTATCCTGCCAGTGCGGGTCGGCCAAATTCGTCGTTGTAGGCAGCGGCACCAAGCGGGCCTTCGATCATGATGTCGAGCGGCGAGGCAATATGCGAGGGCCTGCCATAGACCTTTTCCCAAGGCTGCGGCGCTTGTGGCAAGTTGAGATTCGATACGGTGAAGCCACACAGTCCAGCCTTTGGCTTGGCACCGCGTCCAGTCGCACCTTCGTCACGAATCTCTCCGCCCGATCCGGTCGCCGCACCTGGCCACGGCGAAATGGCCGTCGGATGATTGTGCGTCTCCACCTTCAGCAGAATATGAATATCTTCGTCGTGGTACTTGTAGGTCGAATCGCCGGCCTCGGGGAAGAATCTTCCCGCGGGCCCTCCGCGAATCACCGCAGCATTGTCGCGATAGGCGGAAAGAACGTCGTCGCCCGAGAGCTCATTGGTGTTGCGGATCATCTGGAACAGCGACCGCAGCTGCTTCTCGCCATCAATCGTCCAGCTGGCATTGAAAATCTTATGGCGACAGTGTTCGCTATTGGCCTGGGCAAACATATACAGCTCAACGTCGGTAGGATTGCGTCCCAGCCGCGTAAACTCAGTCACCAGGTATTCGATCTCATCGCTCGCCAGCGAAAGTCCCAACGAACGATCCGCGGCAACAATCGCCGCTGCGCCAAGGCCCAGCACATCAATATGCCCTAACCCTTTGCCTTCCCGCGGCGCGAAGAGTGCCTGGAGTTCCGCGGCACTCTCAAAAAACACACTCTCGGTCATGCGGTCATGGAGTGCGGCTGCCAGCGTCGAAATATCTCCGACACCGCCATCACCTGACGAGACGATCCGCACGATGCGCGCACGCTCGATCCTCTCAATCGCGGCGAAGCCTGTATTGTGCAGAATGTCGGTGGCCTTGCTGGACCAGGGCGATTGCGTTCCAATCCGAGGCCCAATCCATACTCGCTGACCAGCAGGCAGCTCGTCGCCTGCTCCCAGCAACTCCGTTAAGCGCTGGTGGTCCACCGTGTCTTCGGCTTCCTTGCGGATAAGCAGGAGGTATAGATACGACGACTCGACGGCAACGACATTTCCCGCCTCGGCAGGATAATTCACGCGCAGCTTTTGCACGACGCGCTCGGCCTCAAACGCCGTCAGTGCCGACGGCCCGGGCAGCACGCGCACGGTCGTTCCGCTAGAGGTGAGCGGAGAGGTTTCTTGTGATGTGGCTTGCGACATCTTCAGTATGTTTGGCAGCATCGTTCCGTTTTTGTTCCAGCGTGTTGAGATATTCTTCGGTGATGTCTCCGGTGACATACACTCCATCGAAGACGGACGTATCAAAATGCGTGAGACTGGGGCAAGCGTCGGTAATGGCCTGCTTCAAATCCTCCAGGTCTTGAAAGATGAGTTCATCCGCTCCGATATTCTTTGCGAGTTGCTGCACGTCGCGACCGCTGGCAATCAACTCCGACCGCGCCGGCATATCGATTCCGTAGACATTCGGAAAGCGCACAGGCGGAGCGGCCGAACATACGTAGACCTTCTTCGCGCCTTGTTCCCGGACCATCGCGATGATCTCGCGAATCGTCGTTCCGCGGACGATGGAGTCGTCCACCAGTAACACGTTCTTACCTTGGAATGCTTGCGGAATCGGATTGAGCTTCCGCCGGATTGACTGCTTGCGCTGGGCCTGCCCGGGCATGATGAACGTCCGCCCTACATACCGATTTCTCACCAGCGCATCACGATAGGGGATATTTAATCGAGTCGCAATCTCCTGCGCGGCCACGCGGCTCGTCGAAGGAATCGGGATCACAACATCTATGGGAAGGTGCGACCACTCGCGCTTGATCTTCTCTGCAAGCTTGGTCCCCATGTTGATGCGGCACTGATAGACCGATGCACCATCAAGGACAGAGTCCGGCCGCGCCAGGTACACATACTCGAATAGGCAAGGAGCTTTCTCGTGCGCCTGTAGGCTCTGGTGCTGGAAGACCGTGCCTTCCGTGTCAATGAAGATTACCTCACCCGGCGCGAGGTCGTGGTCCAGATCGAAGCCGCTCACCTGCAGCGCCACACTCTCTGAGGCGATC
>Ga0302230_10001972_pt1 | contig 12607 bp, 21 predicted proteins | sample II_Palsa_N2_1_FD_193523 | JGI IMG/M metagenome (GOLD analysis project Ga0302230, IMG submission 193523) | Peat permafrost microbial communities from Stordalen Mire near Abisko, Sweden - II_Palsa_N2_1 | ecosystem: Environmental > Terrestrial > Soil > Palsa > Peat permafrost | place: Sweden... | reverse complement strand
AAAGGACTCTTCGTTCATTTGGAGCAGTTGGACGAGTGGAGCCCCTGCGACAGCCGTGGGGATGTGTTCGCTGCGACGCTCTCCATCAGGTGTGGGCGTGAGTTGCGGCGTGTCCATAGCGGTGGGGTTTGAAAGAATTGACGAGCAAACGGGAAACTCGTCAAGACCGGCGTACGTTTCGGGCGTAGAAGCAAAGGACGACGCGGACACCCGCGACACCCACAAAAACAGATCGACGAGGCACTCAAAGGGGTTGAGGACGCTGTTGGCCTTGCCGAGCATGAACTTTACATTCGTTGGGTCGACTTGGACGGCGAATCGCAAAACATGCCAAGCCGTGAGCTGGCTCATAAGCTCGTTTTGAAGGACGTCGCTCGGGATTGCCGTGTTTGTTTTGGCTGCAACGGATAGGAATGCTGGGCAGCGAATGACGTTTTGCAGAGCCTCGATCGCGCCGGCTTGTCCAACACGCACATTGGTCGTCTTTTTTTTTTTTTTTATATAAATAAAAAAAAATGCATTATCAGTATTATCAGTATAGACCTGCTTGTTACCTCATGAAACAGCAAGAGTGACCCGAGCGCGTGCATCATGTCAATCTTCAACCTGTACTGGCGAGACGTGAGGAGGCACCCGGTGACTTGAACCTTTGCGAGGCAGTTGAGCGTCTCGACGATGAGGACAAGGAAGGACGCGAGCGGGACCTTCTTGCTCGGCACAGATTTGTCCCTGATGCTGTTGTCGGCCACGGAGAGATTCCAGGACCTCAAGTACTTTTGCCAGTCGCCGTTGATGTCGTAAAAGTTCATGGCAAACTGCACCACAGACAAGATCGCGTCGACACACGTCCTCAGCCGTGGACCTATCGATTCGGGTCTTTAGAACGAATAATAGGCAAATGCTGTTCATACTGTCGATAAAGGTTGGTTCCCCGGCAGCAGCAGACTTGGCCGTGGTTGCATTGGCAATGATATCCTGGGCAAAGTGTTTGACAAAGGCCTGGCCAAAGTCGAAGACGGCGGTGACAGTAATCGCGGCGCCTGTGGCGAGCAACCTTCTTGTTGGTGCAAACTTTGACAAGAACTGCATGTGTGCAAGCAGGGAGAGTGCAAAGTGGACGTGCTCGCTATTGATGTCGAGCGTCTCCTCGCTTTGTAGCAACTGTAATCACGTGTGTTTTTAGTGGCTTGAGTGAGTCTGTGTGTACCTCGGCGAAACGCCCAAAGCACGCCCTGGCCTCGACCAAGACCGCGTCCATGAGTTGTTGAGCATCCAGCGATGGCGACGCAAACACGCCGACAATAGACCCATCCACCGTCACATTATGATGCAGCATGGTCTCTATGTCGGCCGACTTGCCGTTGAACATGGCCACGTACTCTAGCAGGGCCTTGTTGACGTTGAGCTCGCTCTCGTGCAGTGGCGGAAGCGGCTGAGGCGCCTCGCTCCCAATGGTCGTCTCCTGAGACTCGACGACGGCAGCCTGGAGGGCGTGCGCCGACTTGACGGCGTAGAGTTTGATGAACGCACTTGCCGCCTGCGAGAGCTGGCTGCCTCGTTGGTCCCTGTGCGTGTTACGGGGTTAGCACTGATGCTAAAAAACAGGGAGGGGGGACACAGTTTTTCGTACGACAGCATGAGCTTGAAAAACTCGTAGTCTTCTGGCTTGGCGGGGAAGGCATCTGTGGCCGGCATCTGCCCGTTGTTCATCTAGGACGTGTGCGCGGGTTAGAGGGTCGACCGTCTTACGGCGTGCCTTGCTACCAACGAGGCGTCCTCCACAAAAAAGCTTGACACCTCTGACGTCTTGCGTGCTCTCAGCGACCCGCCGATCTTGCGGAGCCAGCTGGCCATTCTCGTGGGGCCTGAGCGGGCGGGCGGGCTGGTCTGCAAAAGGGGACGGGGAGGGGTCAATCCAGAGAGCAACGCGAGTCTGTGTCTCCTCCATTTTCAATGTGCCTCCCCCATGCTTCGCTTTGGAGTGGCCTTGGACATTGATGGAGTCCTCATTCGGGGCAAGAATCGGCTCCCGTGGACCACCAGCGTACGTGCGTGCGTGCGCGCCCTCTGCTATTTTATTTTTTTTTTTTACCCTAAAAGCACAGGTGCTGAGGACGCTCAAGGAACGCTCCATCCCGCACATCTTTTTGACCAACGGCGGTGGCGCAAGTGAGCCGCAATGTGCTGAACGATTCACGGGTCTGTTTGGGGAGAACGTCGATCCGGGGCGGCTCGTGCTGGGTCACTCGGCGTTTCGGGAGCTGGTCCCTTTGTACCACGACAAACCGGTCCTGGTCATTGGCAAGTACTACTCGTTTTCCCCTCCTCAGCGGCAGTGGGCTCATTGTGTTTGCGTGTGCTACCACTAGGGACTCGTGCAAGGACGCTGCGCTCTATTGTGGATTTAAGAAACCCATGCTGACAAGCGAATTTCTCGCTCTCAACGCGTCGCGATGGCCGCTCAGCGTCCCTGCCAGTGTTGCCCCGATGCCGCTGCAGGAGCCCATTGCAGCCATCCTTGCCTTCCATGACTCGTGGGACTGGGGCCGCGATGCGCAGATCGTCCTCGACGTCCTTCGGGGTGCGGATGGGTCCCCTGGTGCAATCGACGCGAAACATGGGGCAAATCCGACGATGGCCACAAGGAAAAGCTCTATCCCGTTCTACTGTGCATCATCCGACCGCCACTGGCAAAACGAGCACCCGCTGCCGCGCCTCGCCCAGGGCGTCCTGCCATTCATCATCTCAAAGCTGCACAAAGTACCTTTTTATTTATTTTTTGTTTATTGCATTGAAATTTTAATTGTGCAGGAGCAAACGGGTGAGGATCTAAACGTGACTTTCTTTGGGAAACCACAGCCGCGGCAGTACGACTATGCTCGCTCGGTCCTGGCAAGGTATAATCAAGGGAGGGCCCCAACGCGGATTTACGCGATTGGCGACAACCCCGCGGCAGGTACTTGTTAAATATCGTTCTGGGAGATGACGTTCAGTTATCTGTCTGCACTAGATGTCCTCGGTGCCAACAATGCAGGCCCCGATTGGACGTCCATACTCGTGGACACGGGTGTATACGGGCCTCACTACTCTGGTGTCTCGCTTGAATCGTCCCGGCCTGGACAAGGTCACACACCGCATCATCACGTTAAGAATGTACAGCAGGCCCTAGACAAGATCTTTGAGCTTGAGGGCGTCTTGTGAAAAAAAAAAAAAACGTTAGGCCTGGATGGACCTCGACTGAAAAAAAAAAATTACATTTCCGTCGTCGCCTCTCCCAGAATGTCTCGACACAAGTACGTTCACGAAGCGAGTGACACCGCCCGACCTGACTAACGCCTTTTGGTTACCTGTCTTGCCTCCCCGCCCACCGCTTCGGCTTCGTCGTCTCCTCGTCGCCGTGAACCGTTTGTTCTTCGGTCGTCTCGTCGTTCCTCTGTTTCTGTGCAATCCCCACTACCTGTCGGACGGTCCCTGCAGCGACGCACGCGTCTATGTGGGCAACCTGCCTATGGACATGCGCGAACGCGACATTGAAAAGCTGTTTGAAAAGGTATGCGTTGCGTCGTTTTCGATGTTTGCGCCAAACCAAGATTTGGGGGAGGGGGGGGGGGATTGGACTCAACATGGGAATAAAAAAAAATCCTCAGTTTGGCCGCATTTCCCACGTCAGCTTGAAGGCCCTGCAGCGCCCGCCCGCGTTCGCATTTGTGGACTTTGAGGACATTCGCGACGCCGAGGACGCCGTGTATGGCCGCAATGGGTATGTCGTCTCTTTTTTTTTTTTTTTTTTGGCTTTGCTCTTCCTGCTGACCCTTTGTTCCTGCCCCTGCTCTTGGGTACAGCCAAACCTACGAGGGACAAGTCCTCCGTGTCGAGCTCTCGCGACGACGTGACGACCGTGATAGCCGCGATAGCTATCGTGACCGCGACTACCGCGGTGGACGCGACAGCTTCCGTGGCCCCCCGATGCGTACATAACGTTGTTCAGCTCAGGAGTTTTGTTAACTCACAGCCCCACAGTCCGCCACACTGACAACCGCGTCGTCGTCACTGGTCTGTCCAGCGCTGTTTCGTGGCAGGATCTCAAGGTAATCGTGCCTCTCGTTCCGTGAAATTTACTTTTTTTTGTTTTTGTTTTGCATACGAAAGGACCACCTCCGCAGCGCCGGTGAGGTTGTTTTCGCCGATATTAACCGCGATGGCACCGGAGTTGTCGAGTTTGCCCGCAGCGAAGAGATGAAGACTGCGGTACCCTCAGCGTTTTTTTTTCTTTTACTCAAGTGTCGTTGGTAACCAGATTGAAAAGTTTGACGACTCTGAGTTCCGTGCTCGCCACGGTGATCCCTCGACCATCCGTGTGAAGGAAGATGTTGACGGCAAGTACCGCGCAGAGGTACGGGCGTTCGTGGTAAAGTAAAATCCGCTTACTCAGCACCCCCTCCCCCTTACCAGCAATCCCGCGGAGACTCTGACTTTAGCAGCCGCGGTCGTGACCGCTCGCGCTCTCGCTCGCCCCGTCGCTCCTCACGATCGCCCCCTCGTCGGTGAAAGGGGAAAAAAAGTATATTTTTCTTTTAAAAAAAGAACCCACCCCGCATACACTGAAAAAGAGGAAAAAAGAGTCGTCCTCGCCCCTCCATAGAGATTTTTCCCCTTGTGTAGCTAATTGCTTGTGATTGAAGGAAGCGATAGGAGAAACTTTGAATGCAGTAGACGGGACGATTAAACACAATGTTGTCAAGGAAGATCGAGTCTATAGTTCCTCTTTATTTGACAACAAACGTAACGGGGGAGGGGGAAAGACAAAACTCTTTATGATGACGTGGGAGAGAGAGAAAATGGAACGATTGTGGAGAAGAAAAAAAAAGGTCTGTGGTCTTGCCAAATTACTCATCGCTTAGGAGGGAACGCACACGGTTGAGATGCCCGTGTTGAGGATGAGGGCGACGATGAGACCGTAAAGACCAAGCACCTCAGCGAAAATGAGAATAAGAATCATGCCGACGAACAGTTTGGGTTGCTACGCAAGCATGATTTAGTTTTTTTATTTATTTATGGGGCCAGTATTGCTATTAGTAACGCACCTGTGCAGTGCCGCGGACACCAGCGTCACCAACGATACCAACAGCGAAACCAGCAGCAAGACCAGAGAGACCGACGCAGAGACCGGCACCGAGGTGGAGGAAGCCAGTGAACAGGGGGTAAGCAGCCCAGTTGAGGCCACCGTTGATAAGGACACCGACGACGAGACCGTAGATGGCAATGATACCAGCCTGAATTTATTCGAGGACATGACGAAAAGAATAAGAACACGACCCACGGTTTTATGATGTCACAAACCATGATAACGGGCACAATCGACTTCATGATGAGCTCAGGGCGCATGATACCCATGGCCATGATTCCGACACCGGACTTGGCGGTTCCGTAGGCGGCGCCGAGACCTGTATTGCAAAAGGTTGTCCGGATAAAAATCAGAACACGGTGCTGAAGCCTCCCCCCACACACACACACACATAAAACCGAAAATTAAGGTGCGTGAGCATACCGGTGAAGACGACGGCGGCAGCAACACCCATGACACCGAAGAAGGGTGCGTAGACGGGGCAGAGGTCGGTGGGAAGGGAGGCCATTTGAGCTTGGTTGGCTTGGGGGTTGTTTTCTTAATTGGGCAAGCAATAACAATGCATTAGCACACAGAAAATGAGGTAAAGACGAAAGAAGAGGGGGAGAAACAAAGACGGTGCACGTCACAACGGCAGGGAAAAAAGATGGGATTGAAAAAAACAGGCTTTGCACGTCGATAACATGAAAGGGAGAAAAAATTACACTCGCACGACTGCCGCAACTTCTCTGCAATGCTCGTGCAGCGACATGCACGCACACTCACGCACACGCCGCGACAGTGCAGCGTTGGGTGCACAACCACGAAACAACACACTTGGGAAAAGAACTGGTTTAAAATCCCCACCTCCAGCGTGAAAAAAAAAAAAAAATAGGTAGAGAAAAGGATAAAAACGACTCTTTCCCGCCTCCGGTGGCCGCTGTGGATAGTCTTCCGGCGGCGTTGCCCCGCCACTGCAGCCAGCAAACCCGCAGCAGCACACAAGGTCAGGTGTCCTCTTTTTTTTCAGGCATGTGGTGCCAATGCCAGAACAGGTTCCAAAAAATATTCGGTCATCTGGCATCGCGGGCATATACGCGGGTGTGTTTACCAGCCATGCCCCTGTGCCCTGCTCGATGCCAAATCCTGCATCGCGAAACAGGACGCTTTACACTCGATCTTGGGGTTTTCCCCGTCGACCTGTCAAATCGCTTACCTTTTTTTTGGTAACGGAGGTTTGGTAAGGCAAAAAGCCCCTCTACCAAATACATTACCAATTTCCAACGTCTGGCTGTCATGCGTGCGCGAGGCGTGCTCTTCCTGGCTCTGGTTGCGATCGCCGCTATCGCTGCGGCAAACGCCGAGCTGTTGCCCTTCAAAACCTCTCGTACGCCCCCCTCCACCCTTGTTAGTGAAGAGATAATAATTCTTTCGTGCTTTTTTCGTGCAGAGGACATGCAGAACGCCATCGGCCACATCCGAACCAAGACGAACGCGGCGATCGCTGCCCTGCATCCGCACCACCTAAAGATGCAGTCGACCCTATTCAAGCTCGTGTACAGCTCGGACGCGTTTGGCCATCTGTCCAACAAGCGCGCTGTCAACGTGTTCCAACGTGACCAGATCCCTGACAACATTTACAGCTTTGACCAGGGAACGGGCCTGCTGCTCACACGCATCGCTGCCACCAAGGAGGTCCAAGAAGGCGGGGCCCAAGACTGGGCCCAGTTTGTCCTGGAGGTCGTCACCGTCTTTGAAAACGACTACCCCGACTGCACCATCGACAAAGACTTTCCCCGCTTTGGCACCATACTCGCCTGGATGACCCCTATCGCCATCGACGCTATTGCTCACCTGGACGGCGTCGCCCGTCTCGAGGCCGCCATGAAGCCCACCACGCAGGGTCTGAACTCCCGCGAAAAGGTGTGCGATTTCTAAAAAAGACAACTGTTTTATTTTTTTATTTTTTATTTTTTATTTTTTTTTACGCAGAAGACGGCCCCGAACGTGCCCGGCGGCGACCCGCAGGGCTATATTGCTCACTCCATTCAGGACCTTGTGACCAAGTACGGTGTTACAGGCCGGGGCGTGAAGATTGGGGTGATTTCCGATTCGGTCGACAGGTTGGAATTGGCTCAGGCTGGTGGATTTCTGCCGAGCAGCGTAACTGTCCTGTATACAGTGAACGGAACTGGTGAGGGAACTGCCATGTTGGAGATTGTTCACGCTCTGGCGCCGGAGGCCGACCTGTATTTTGCTTCAGCTTTTCCGACGATGGAAGCGTTTGCTAGCAGTGTTCTCGCGCTCGCCGTTGCTGGATGCGACATCATTGTGGATGACGTTGCTTATAGTAGTGAGCCGCCGCTACATGACTATAGCGCCCTCACCGCGGTCATTAACGAAGTCATGAGTACTGGCGTTGTGTACGTTACTGCGGCATCGAATAGTGCCAACACGCTTACTGCCACAAGTCAACCGGCAACACAGTGGGAGGGCTTGTTTTTGCCCAGCTTGGACAGCCCTACAATCCTTCAGCACTCGAACCCCAACGCGGATCCGTCTTTGGCCAATCCGGCAGACAAGCTCTTTGTCATAAACGTGGGTCTGGATTTCTCTGGCCTTTTAACTCTTTGGTGGAGCGATCCGTTGGTCGGCTCTTTTAGTGACTACAATTTTTACTTGGTGGCGTGGAGTGCACAGGCTGGAGGCATCGTCCTTTTGTATTCGAGCACCAACGTGCAAAATGGTTCGTCGTCGTCAATTCCTGTTGAAAATTTACCTGTCTATGGTTCATTCCTGCTCGCTGTGATGCTCGCGTACCCAGCATATACCGATTGGGTTCTCACTGCTTTCGTTATGCGTGCAGACACGACCGTGGAGCCTCGGTACCTTCATATGCATTGTATTTATAGTACCTTGCAGCTGGATCCTTCAACTCCGATGAGTTCGATGGGACACGCACAACTACCCGGGGTTTACACTATCGGCGCAGTTCACCCAGCCGGCCCGCTCAACGCCACCATCCCCTACATCACCACGCCCCCTGGTGTCCTTGCTCCAGCGCCCTACTCGTCGCAAGGTGGTCGACGTGTGTTTTACGACATCAACCAGTTCCCCACGCAGCTTCCTATGGACATGTACAACGGCGGCGTCATCCGTCCTGTCGTCTCGTTTGCGGCAGCGGCCAACATCGAGACGCCGTTCTTTCCCTTGGAAGGTGGCACTTTCGCTGGCACGTCGGCAGCGGCGCCCCACTTTGCTGCTCTCGTCGGTCTACTCCTCTCGTATGACCGCCAGCGTGTCCGTGAGGCCATCAACATGAATCTCCTCACGAGTTTGCTGGCCTCGGACACGATCGACTTTGCCCTGCGCGGCTTTGACTCATTCTCTGGCTACGGCATCCCCACGCTCGACGTCGCACTCAGTCTCCTGCAAAACTGCGGCCCCAGCCACTACATCGACACCGGCTACTCGCGATCGAGCGCAGTGGCCGACTTTTACTGCATCCCCTGCGGCGACGGCCGTACGTCCGTCGTCGCCGGCTTTGGCTTCTACAGCACGTGCGTTCCGATCACAACCACTACGACCCCTAGCCCCTCCATCGGTGCAACCATCTCCCCAGAGCAGGTTAACGACTACTTTCTCCTCATCCTGAGCACGGTCACGACCGAGGTCCTTGCGCTCGCCTTCATCATCTCCTTCTTCCTGATCACCTTTGGAATCATATCTGTCGGTGTTGTTGCCCTCATCCTCAAGCGCATCGCCACCAAGCGCGCCGGCGATGACGTCCAGGCCAGCGGTAACGACTTTGAGCTCTTGCTGACTGTTGCGGCGAACGACCCGGACAATCATGACGCGGAGGATGCATCTGTCAAAGTCTAGAATAAATAAAAAAAATTTTTTTTCCCTTTTGATCTTCCTTCTGATCTCAGTGTTATTCTCCGTGGTTGTTGTGTATCTTTCCGACTCTCGCTTGTTTTTTTTTTTCTTTCGGCGGATTGACCAAGGGGATGGTCTCGGCCGGCGTTGCCAAGCAAGTGATTCGCAAAAAAAATTTTTTTTACTTTTTTTTGTTTTGCAACAGCACCTCCTCAGGGACCTTGACGGCTTGACTCCCCACTGAATGTCCCTGCACGGTGGCCAGGTAATGACACGCGCAAAAGCACAAGCGCTCTCAACGGGCCGTTGTGCCTACGTACTAAATCCTCCCCCAATGGACAGAACAACGCGGACGGTGTTCGGCAGACCGAGTCCGTCCAGGACAATACGGAGAACGGGGGCGGCAAAGTGAACCAGTACGTGATCAAGAACGCGCTGGGCAAGGGCGCCTTTGGATCCGTCGTGCAAGTGGTGGACGAGTACTCTGGCGAAGTCTTTGTATTTTCCTTTTTTGCTTTTTTTTTTGGTGGTCGTCTTTACAAACGTGTGGTCGGACGACATCCAGGCCATGAAGATCATCGACAAGCAGATGATCAAGAAAAAACTCAACATGAGCACGCTGCGAAGACCTCCGACCGCTGGCAAGCCACCGGGTGCCGCGCCAGCTGCGAACGGTACGGACGACGTGTCTCTTTTATGCTGTTTGAGCGAGGGGTGGTGGGTGGTTTGACTCGCGCCTCCTTTTCATCCCATTTTTTAATGCTCGGTGCTGACACATCGTCCGCTCCTGCAGCTGACCCCCTGGAGGGTATCCATCGTGAGGTCGCGATCATGAAGCAGCTCGTCCATCCAAACATCATCCGTCTCGTCGAGGTGCTGGACAACTCGGATTCTGCACATCTTTTCATGGGTATGTGTATGCCACTTTTGTTGTGTTCCAATACCGAGTGCCGTGGAACACAGTCATGGAGATCGCTGAGCGGGGCATGATCATGAACTTCAAGGACTGCAACGAGTCTATCACGCCGCTCCCAGCTGATACGTGCCGTCGCTACTTTCATGATCTCCTCCTTGGCCTCGAGTTTTGTATGTCCTTCTTCTCAAATCTCTGGTGCTGAATTGTCGTCCGTTCACCCGCAGTGCACGTCCAGAATATAGTTCATCGCGACCTCAAGCCTGAGAACCTTTTGATCTGTGGGGATGGAAAACTCAAGATTGCCGATTTCGGTGTTTCACAAGTATGATTCGTTATTATCTCGTACCAAAAAAATATTGTTTCCCCAGACTGGAGATGAGTTCCGAAGCAATGCTGGGAGCCCTCCTTGCTTTGCGCCCGAGAGCCTTGGACCAAAGAGTATTTTTTTGTTTGTGTGCGAGAAAAAAAAACAAACTCACATTTTGTTCTAGCTGCAACCACATCGTTCTCTGCCAAGAAGGCCGACATCTGGGCAGCAGGTGTGTGCCTGTACTGCATGGTCTACGGCATGTTCCCGTTTAGGGCGACCAATCAATTGGATCTGTTCGATAACATTCGTGAAAAGCTGTACGCAAGTTTTAAAAATGAAATGTACTAATCCTTGCTACGCCCCAAAAAAAACAAAAAAAAAAAGGGTCGAGTACCCCGCAAACACCCACCCTGACCTCCTCAACTTGTTGATGCTGCTGCTGGAGAAGGATCCATCCAAGCGCATTACGATTGACGAAGCCAAGAAGCATCCCTGGGTCACCGACAACGGCAAGGTCATCTTGCCGACCATTGCCCAGCACTGCGTTGCAAAGGTCAACATGGAGCAGTCCGAGGAGGAGATGCTCAATTCCATCACCAAATTGTCTGGATTCCAACTTGCCTTTGTCATGGTACGTAAAAAAAAAATCTGTTAGCAACTCTCATTGGGAGCAACAATTAGATGAAAGCTGGAGCAAACTTCAAAAAGGGTATCAAGTCACGGTCTAGCGCGGATGCAGGCGATTCGCGAAAAAGCTCTGTGCAGTCGATCGACTCTCGAAAAAGCTCTGTGCAGTCGATCGACTCGCGAAAAAGCTCGGTCCAGTCGCTCGACTCGCGGCGAAGCTCTTCAGAATCGCAATAATATATCGCGAAAACACAACTGATTCAATACATCTCACAATTCAAAGAAGGACAAAAAAAAACAAGAAAAAAATCCTTTTTCACTCTACAGTTCCCTCCCTCTTCTCCCCTTTGTCGTTTACGTGTCTCAAGTATTTGATCATCTTAAATAACAAAAGAGACAGTTTATTACTCGTCCATCAGCAATGCCAGTTCAGCCTCCTCCTCTGCAGTAAGTTGGGATGCGGCAGCCCCGACGCTCGGCGTAGAGGGTGGCGACGGATCGTCCTTTTCCGGAGCTAATGGCAGTTGCTGCTACTCAGTAAAAACAAGAAATTGTTTATTCACCATCAAGGTCCCAGAAACGAATAGTGCAGTCCAGCGATCCCGAGAGGATTTTGTTTGTACCGCCGATGAGGGCCACGCTTGTGACTTCGTCAAAGTGACCCGTGATTTGCCGTCTGATTTGGTCGGTTTGGAGGTCCCACACCGTCACGGTCTCGTCGCGACCGGCCGTGACGAGGAGCGACCCACGGATGCATGCAGCCTTGACCCAGTCGCTGTGCTCGTAGACGCCCTCTTCGCTGCCCGTCTGGAGGTCCCATCGGCGTACAGTCTTGTCGGCCGAGGTGGAGAACACGGCGTCCATCTCGGGAGCAAAGTGCAAGGAAAAGACGGTCGTGCTGTGCCCCTTGAGCACGAGATCGGGCTCGGCCGCGGCCAGGTCCCAACGTCGGATCGTGCTGTCGGACGACGCACTAAACACCTGCTCGCCGTAGAGGGCGACGTACTCGACCGGCCGTGTGTGGCCCTTGAGCGTCTGCACCGACTGGCCCATGCGCACGTCCCACTTGCGGACGTTGAAATCGGACGATCCCGTGTAAAAGGTCGTGCCATCGCTCGAGCAGGCCACGCTCTTGACAAAGTCCGAGTGTCCGCTGAACTGCCTCAGTGGCTTCTTGCTCTACAGTTGTCCATTAATTACGCTGTTGTACGTCAGCAACAGCATTTACCTCGACATCCCACAGGATGGCCGTCTTGTCCCACGAGCCCGACACGATCTGCTTGGCATCGACGACCGCGACCGACGTCACCGGCCCCTTGTGCCCGCCCGAGTACGACGCCGTGACCTTTTTGCTGGCGAGGTCGATGCGAGTCACGACAAAGCCCGACGTGCCCGCGTACACGGCCGAACCCTTGCTGGGCTCATTGTCGGCAAGGGTCAGCGCTAGGACCTTGCCCTTGAGCTGAACGGGACGGCCACGGGTAAAGTTGGTGCGCTCCTGACGTGCCCGGCGCACCTCCAGGTCGCGATCGCTCTGGAAAAAGTCGTCGGCGTCGCTCGAGCGGTTGGGCCCCACTGCGATTTCGTCTATGTCCATTTTTCCGGGTTGTCTTTTTTTCTTCTTTTTTTTAATTCACAAAAATGCATGCTTCCATCATGATGCAGTGAAGAACGAGGCCATCATGGGAACGACCGCATCGGCCTTGAGCCAGAGAGAGAGGGGCGTAACACCGACAGTGTAGAATGCGTGCTTGTGGACAAACAGCACTCC
>Ga0302230_10001970_pt1 | contig 12628 bp, 17 predicted proteins | sample II_Palsa_N2_1_FD_193523 | JGI IMG/M metagenome (GOLD analysis project Ga0302230, IMG submission 193523) | Peat permafrost microbial communities from Stordalen Mire near Abisko, Sweden - II_Palsa_N2_1 | ecosystem: Environmental > Terrestrial > Soil > Palsa > Peat permafrost | place: Sweden... | reverse complement strand
CGAAAAAAAAAAAAAAGTAATTAGGTTTTTGATTGCTACTTTATTTCCCCCCATACCCATTCGCAGAAATGGTTGCCAAGATCAAACCCGCGGTAGTTGTAGCGGGCGTACTCATAGTCAATGAGCATGATCTTGCCGTCGCTGTGCCGTCGGATGATGTTGCCGTACTGTGCATCATTGTGGCAAAACACGACCGGCGACGCGGTCTTTTGCAGCTGGGCAGACAGGTAGACAATCTCAGTCTTCACGCTTTGCACGAGTGCGCTGACGTCCCATGTACCCGTGCGCACAACACACGGGTTATTGTTGACGTTTTGCGACGCGATGACGGCCTTGCTGCACCAGTCGTCCAAGACAGCCCACAGCTCGCTCTTGTTCTCTGAGGACGTGGCCGACACTTTCAGCTGATGGAGCTGGGCCATGACGGCGCCAATCTCGGCCGACGTGGTTGGGTTGCACAGGTCGTTCTTCTTCAGTGTTGTGGACACGATAAACTAGGATTTTGTTTATGTTTTTGTTTGATGTTTTGTAACGGGAAAAAGAAGAGCTACAAAACACGCACCTCTTCCAATCGTCCACCGCTGAACGTTCCCAGCAGCTTGGGTCCAAAGGATCTGTCGGACAGCGTGCGGAATGTGTCCAGCTCTCGCTGGCGGTCAAACAGGACGTCTGTGCCTCGCCCGTACAGTCTGAGTAGGACAGTGTCATTGCCCGGGGACGACACGATGTAGACGCGGTTCGTCATGGCTCCTCTGCACACACACACACACACACACAGCAGCAGCAGTAGCAGGAAACGAAGCACAGAGAAGGGCAATAGCGGGAGGACGGAAAGGGAAGAGAGAGATCACCGAAAAAGGTTAGGAAAACCCCCAACCCCAACGAACAACAATGTTGGTTACCCGACTCGTTCGACGTTGACCGTGTCCTCGTCCGTGAACACGCGCATGAGCTGTGCCAGCAACTTGCACGTCAGCCGTTTCATCTCCTGCTCGGTCAGCAGCCCGTTCTCGCTCGCGCGCAGCAGCCGTTCTGCCTCTCGGGCAACCCGCTGCTTGCGCCAGTTGAGGTTTCGTGTCCAGTTGTCGATGAAGTTTTGTGAGTAACGGCGCAGGTCTCGGCGGCGGCTCAGCGTCGCCTTGGTCACAAAGTAGTGCACCTAGTTTGCTTTGCTCGTTAGGCCTCGGCATGACGCCGCGCGTGCGTACGTTACCCTTCTTGCGATTAACCGGAGCGAGTCCATAGATAAGATTCAAAAACGGCCATGTATCTGGGCGATGCACCCTTTTTGGTTTTTTTTTTTATTTCACATCGACGACATCGATCGATTGACAAACTCGTGGAAGGACACCTACATAAAAAAGTTTTTTTTTAATTTTTAATACACTTGTGCACATACGAGGACGCGGTCAGGGAGCCATCGGTAGCGCTGCGTCAGCTCGTCGACAGACAAAGTGACGAGAAATCGTAGCGGGCTGAAGGAGAGGAGCACCTGCGCCGCAAAAGGATTGATCATGGGGAAGCTTGCGAGAAAGTGCTCGTGCTGTAGCCTTTTTTTGTTGGTACAAAAAATAATCAGAACAACAAAAAAATTTTACGTAGGTCTCGCCGGCCTCGATCCATCGCCGCTCGATCCATTCTGATCGCTGCCACGTCCCTCGCTCTGCAGCTGCGTTGCGGGCACTGTCACCGATCGATCGCACGAGGGACGCAGCCTGTGATGCACACCAGCAGAAAGCGACATGCACCGTGAGATCGAGGGCCTCCTCAAAACCCTGAAGCATTGTCGTGAGCTTGACGAGCCCCATCTGAGCAGGGGCGCTCAGTGGGTATGCCGCACTCCTGTAACAGATTTTTTTTTTTCAATTATTTTTATTAAAACGCCAAGCCAATTAATTTTTTCATACCGACAAACGTCCGACTCGAGCACGAGCCAGCAATGTTGGTAGGCGTGGCAGACGGTGTTGATGAGAAAATCAGAAATCGCAAAGGGTCCGTCGGTCTGTGACAGCTGGACCAACGGGACAAAGATCACGCACGTCCTTTCATCAATGACAATATCCACGTCCATGGCAGGACGTTGTTGCTGCTGCGGTTGCTGCTTTACGTGCAACTTAACACAGACAATTAAGCCCAATTAATTACCTGCACAAGCGATGGCTCTGGTGAAAGCCGCTCCCGATCGAGCAAGAACGTCTTCCAGGCGTCTTGCAGCTCACACACGACGGCGGCGTGCTGCTTGAGGAAGCGCAGGCTCGCCAGGAACAGGTATGCGTCCAGCTTGGTCCTTGTCGAGGCCGGTCTTACCGCTGCTGCCGTCAGGATGGGACTTGCGGGGTGCTCTCCAAACTGTGGTCTTGCAGACGATCCTCGGGCAGGGACTGCTGGTCTTCCTGGCGATGCCCTTCCCAGTGGCTGCTGCGGTTGTGCAGACCTAGCTGCAGCGAATGCGTGTGGTGCATGTCCTGTTGCCTGCTTGCTGGAGGCACCACTGGAAGCAGCACTGGAGGCAGCACTGGAGGCAGCAGCGGCAGTGGCGACGTCCACGGGCTTGTGCAGACGCATGAACCAGCGCATCTCCTCGTCAAGAAGTGCCATCAGGAATCAGGGATCAAGTTTGAATTCTTTTTGGCGCGGACGCGATGGGCAGCGCAGTGCGAAAATGGCTTGCGTTGGCAGGTCTCGTTCTTGCGCTGCACCTGTTCGCCTCTGGGTTCCTTCTGCGTCGGCCTGTATTGCCGCACATTGCCACTGCGGACCAGCAACAGCAGCCGCGCCAGTTAAAGCGCTACGATCGGTTGGTGTGGGTGCTGATCGACGCACTAAGACACGACTTTGCGGTCATGCAGCCTCCCTCTGCCTCCGCTGCTGACCACTACTTTGCCAACAAGCTGCCCGTGCTGAACGAGACGCTCGCGAGGCATCCCGATCACACGATGCTGTTGCGGTTCGAGGCGGATGCGCCCACGACGACGCTGCAGCGCATCAAGGGCTTCACGACTGGGTCGCTGCCCACGTTCATCGACATCGGCAGCAGCTTTTCAAGCTCGGCCATCGAGGAGGACAACCTGATCCTGCAGTTGGGCCGCCAGGGCACACGCAAGACCGTGTTCCTGGGCGACGACACGTGGATGTCGTGCTTCCCCGATGCGTTTGACACGGCACACCCGTTCCCGTCCTTCAATGTGTGGGACCTGCACACGGTCGACAATGGCATCATGGACCATATCGACCGCTACGTCGTGGACGATGGGACTGATGGAACTGCCGCCGCCGACGTCGTCATCGCGCACTTTCTCGGCGTGGACCACTGCGGCCACCGATACGGGTCGGACCACCCGGCGATGGCGGAAAAGCTCACGCAAATGAACAATGTCCTCGCACACCTGATCGAGCGTCTGCCTCAACGCACCCTCCTCGTTGTTGCCGGCGACCACGGGATGACCACAAGCGGCGACCACGGCGGTGACAGTGCCCTCGAGACAGGCGCAGCGCTTTTCCTTTACGCGACAGGGTACAGCAGTTGGTTTATTGTGTTTTAAAAACTTTTCAATTTTGCAGACCCGCGCTAAAGGGATCCCTCGGTCTCGACCGCAGCGACATTGACAGCGAAATATACATGCGCCAGATCGATCTCGTGCCAACACTGAGTGTGCTGATGGGCGTGCCGATCCCCTTTGGGTCGCTAGGGATGGTCCTACCAACCGTCTTCCCCGACTGGCCATCTCTTCTCGCCGCCCTTGAACAAAACGTCAACCAGGTCGAGTCGCTCCTGATCGCACTCGACCACGCCGGCCTTGACATGCACGGGCCCGCATGGGAACCCGTTTGGTCTGTGCTCACCGAGTATCGCCAAGAACGCAGCGCCAACAGTGCTGTGCGATTTCTTCGCGCCGCCCTGGAGCAGTGCATGCGGATGTGGGCGCGATTTGACACATGGCTGATGAGCCTGGGTGTGCTTCTGTGCTTGGCTGTTGTTGGTGTGTGCTTGGCGACGCCAGCCGCGTTTGACGATTTTTCTCCGGGCCAAGGAGTCGCACTGCTGCTCTGCTTGGCGCATTTGGCAATGATGGGGTCCAACTCGTTCATCGTCTACGAAGATCAAATAAATGTATTTCTTCTCGTCTCCGCCGCAACCGTCGTCGCGTACAAGGCCAGATCGTATACGGCAGCCGTTGCGGCTGTTGTTTTTGCAGCTTGTGTACGAATGTCGGCAGCAACAAAACTTTGCCGTGACGAGCAAGAGGCCTGTGTGGTATATTTTTTTTTTTTTTGGTCTTCATTTTTTTTTCTTTTCCTCACGAGCTTTACTGTGCAGGGAACGTACAGCGAGCTCCACTACTCACTTGCAGAGTCACTGCTCTGGTTGGCAGCCATGTCAACAATCCAGACGCTCTACTGCCAACGTCGCGGCGATTCCGTTGCACTATCGAGGTATCTCTCGCTATCTCCACTGTAATTTTGTGTTGATGTCCTTCTTCGCTTCTATAGCAAACGCTGGTTCAATTGGATTGGTCCGTTGTCGGCGGTGTTTACCGGAATGTACTGGTGGTCGATTGGTGCTGGCAGCAGTCAAACGGACGCATCGCTCATCTTGGCGCGATGCATCTACGCTTTTATCGTGATTGGTTTTCTTCAACATTCGCTGTCGTCTCATAAGCAACGCGATCCCTTGGTGGTGCCATCAATACTCCTCTCGCTTATGACCCTCCTAAATGGACCCGCTGCCGTTGCTGGCGTGAGCCTCGTCAGCATTGCCTTTATTGCCCTCACCGTCGTCTTTTCTTCCCATCAAGATAACCGTGGGATGAGCGACCTGCATCTCGTGCTCGTGTCTCTCCTCGCCGACCGTTTCTTCTTCGCAACAGGTCACCAAGCGACGTTTTCGACCATCCGCTGGGCGCCCGGCTTCATCGGCATCCAGGACATGCACTTTGTCTTGTCTGGGGCCCTCGTGACCTCTGCCTACTTTGCCGGGCCGATTTTGGCTGGATCGGGAGCTGTAGCTGTACGGAACGACGGGTACCAACGCTATTCTTCTTATTTTTTTTTAAAAAAAAAATTTTTTTTTTAATATTCATTTTGTTTTCCAGCGCTCTCCGTTTCACGGGAGTTCAATCGGTGCGTTTGCTCGCAAACATGATCACGGTCTTCCATCTCCGACGGCACCTCATGGTCTGGAAAATCTTTGCGCCGCGGTTTATTTATCAGGCGTTTGCCTCGTGCTTTGGCTCTATTGCCGGCACAGTCTTGGGCTTCCCGACCTATTAGTTGTATAGGGAACACATTCATTTAATGGGAGCGCATTTTATTCCGCGGCAGGCCCTGACCCTTGTTGCTGAACTTGCTTGTGTGCTTATCTCCCCTCTCCCCTTACCACCGTAGTACCCAGGAGGAATGGCGTCCATGCAAAGCGCAAGTTTCGCCGAGCGCGTCAAGATTGTCGCGATTATTACGCTCAACGTCCTGTTCTCGGTCGGTGTGATCTTTGCGAACAAACACTTGTTTCAGGACCTCAAGTTCACCCACAGTAAGCTGCCCACGCCAAACACCAAGACGCTGCCACTGTTGCCTCGACTGACTCTCTCCCTTTCTCTCCACTTAGGTGCGACGCTCACTGGCATCCACTTTGTCGCGACGACACTGTTCTCGTATGCCCTCCACGCCCTCAAGTACGAGAAGGTGAACGAGCTCGACTGGAGGACCATCTTTATCCTGTCGTCGGTCACGAGCGCGTCCATCCTCTTTTCCAACCTGAGCCTACTGCTCAACTCGGTTGGCTTTTATCAGGTGCGCACATGTGTTTTTTGGGGGGTTGTTTTATTTACACAGACTCCCTGTGGCGCAGGTCACCAAACTTGCTATCATCCCCACCACAGTCATCCTCCAGTATGTCCTCTACAAGGTCGACACGTCCCTACCCACAAAGTACTCCCTCTCTGTGTTGACTATTGGTGTTGCCATTGCAACGGTAACTGACGGTGCGAGCAACATGGGAAAACTAATACCTATGTGGCCAAGGTTACCCAAGTCGACCTCCGACCTGCTGGCTTCTTTGTTGCTGTCACCGGCGTCTTTTTGACGTGCTTCCAGCAGATTGTACTGTTTATCCTCTCTTCCTCTGTCCATACTGAAAGAAATTTCCAGATTTACACAATGTGCATGAAGGATCGCAAGGTCAGCGGTGTCCAGCTCTACTACAACATTGGTCCGCTCAGCGCCACAATGATGCTGTGCATCGGTCTTGTCTTTGACTACCACATGAACGATGGCCACACAATCCTGGACATCTCTCTGCCTCCCCCGACCCTGGTACGTTTGGTTTTTTTTTTTTCTTCTGCTTTCAACGTTTGACTGCCAAACATCCGCAGAGGTGGATCATCATCTCGAGCTGCTGCGCTGCGCCCATGAATTTTTCGTCGGCAATCATGATGGAGAAGACGAGCGCTGTCACGTACCAGGTCGTCGGCCATGTCAAGACCATTCTGATCTTTGCCCTTGGCGCTGTCTTCTTTGCCGCTGTTGTGACTTTCCAGAACGCGATTGGCTTCATGGTTGCCATGGTTGGAGTGTTCTGGTACACCAACATCCAGATGAGCGAGAAGGCCCAGGTACGGCAATGCCAAAAAGGAAAAAAAGAAAAATGCGTAGTGCTAACAAATCCAAATAGAAAGCGGCAGTCGCACCTCCTGTAATCCCCCAGTCTTCAAGCAGCTCCATCCAAATGGACGAAGTGCAGCAAGACGAGGTCATTTATGAGAAGCCCCCGCAATATTCGGACAAAGTCTAGTTGCGATTGCTAGCTCTTCCCCAGAGGTTTCGGCCTCCTATTGTTTTTACTTTTTCTTGTTGTTGCAAACTGAAGACATTATGCTCTTATTGAAACCAAAAAAAGATGTAGGTATGTGGGGATGTATTCAATGACGAATGATTACATTACAAGGAAAGAGGCGAACTTGTCACACAAAAACATCTACATTTGTTTTACAGGAAAGAGGGATAGAAAAGAATAGAGCTCCGCATAATCAAGGAAAGAAGGGGGGAAAAAGAGTGCAACCCAATATTTATGCAAACAAACTTTATCATGAATAATGCATGCATCTTCTTTTCTTCTTTGCGGGAGGTGACGAGAGGAATTATTTACGTTTGTAGTCTTTCTGTTTTGTCGGAGATGGTATGGCCCTTCAGATAATTCATGCATGCTGGGGCAAGAGATGCTCGTTCAACTGGGCGAGCCAACGCTTCGTCGTCTATTGTCAGAGCAGGCAAATTTAATGGGGTTTGAAAACCCTTTTGCAACATACGCCGTCGTCCTTGAGGGCATTGCTGAATGTGTTATCGCGCAACGAATCAGGAAGGCACTGCCGGAGGGCATCCCGGGCACTAACATGGAAAGGTCCAATATAAATTGCAAAAAAAAAAAAAGTTTCTTTCTTTGAAAGTTACCGGACGTTTTCAGAGAGACGAAGGTAGCATCGGACAACGTGTTTGAGGAGACGCATGGACTGGTGCTCAACGAGTTGAGAGACCATCGTTGAAAGCACGTTGGCGACGGCCAGGAAGCGCTCGTACGTTTGACAAACAAATTGCAGGCCCATATCGTCCATGAGGATCTTCTGGACAATGAAGATAGCCACCTGTTGAATGAGAGGTTAGAGGCAATTCTACAGTTGAACTAGCATCATACGGTCTTGGACAGCTCGCTACCAGTCTCCATGATACGGAGGCAAAGAGGGATGATCTCCGAGGTCAGCAGGAAATGGACGACCTCGGAGCTGTCGTTCTTGACGAGGGCACCGATCACACCAAGACTTGTCAGACGGAGGTACTCAAATGGCCGTGTTTTGCTCACAGTGTTCAAGAAAGGGTAGAGGAAAAGCGGGATGTGGGCTGGATGATTTGTATTGAAAAAAAAAAAAATTTTTTTTTTTTTGTTGAGAAACGTTTAGGTACCATTCAGGAACAATGGGCGCGTGTCGTTATGAGATGCGACGGTCTGGAGCAACGCAAGGGCGTTGCATACGCGGTTGGAGGCGTGAGCCGTAAGACTCGGAGGCGATAGAAGAGGGTATATGGACACGATCTCTTGGAGGAGCGCAGACATTACACCTGCAGATTTGCGTTCAGGGCATTAATTTCAAACCCCCCGACCGTCTTTCTATACCAAAAGAGTGCCACATGATGATCGCCAGCTCGGGGACGGCCTCGCGTTTTTTGCTGAGCTCGAGAAGGGCCTCTTCGCGGGTCTCGGGGCTGATAAGCTCTTGAACAAGCTGGAAGACCTTTTCTTTTTCGTAGCCTAGAAAAGAGAGAGAAAAGATCAATTGTCTGTGCCGCTTCCTTCTTGTCCAAGGCCAAGCGAGGTTGGATGCAAAAACGTACTATCGCCGGTGGGCTGTGACGTGCCGCTACTGCTTCCCACAGCGCTGCCAACACCGCCAAAGTAACCGGACCCCGAACCGCCACCAATGCCTGCTCCTGCTGCAGCCGCCGCCGCTGCTGGTATGGAGCCGGTGGAGGGCACAGCAGATCCAGACAGCGAGGAAAAGAGGATACCGCGACCAGTCGAGACGGCCTGTTGCTGCTGCTGAAGGGACAAACTGAAAAGAAAACATTGCAATAATGTAAAAAAAAAAGAGGGGTGAGATCTCGTGCTGCGCCGAGGCGCAAAGAAGCACAAGGCGCGCACCTCAACGACCCTGCGGATCCGGGTGCCAGGGACCCTGCGCCCGTGTTGCCGCCGCCGACGCCGCCGAGGCCGCCGCCCCCACCAAAGGGCTGCTGACGCTGCTGTTGTTGCTGCTGGTAGTAGGCTTGCATTTTCTCTAGCGCCTCCCGGCTTCCTACTGAAGGTTATCAGTTAGCACCGCGAGAGCACAAGCGGATAAAGAGGCAGGGAGGCGGTGTTCAGGCCAGCGTCAAAAGGGCGAGCGGCAGGTTGGCAGCCAACAAGCGAAAACTTGAGGCGACAATCATTATTTGGCGAAATAAGCTGGTCTCTTTCAAACATCCAAAGGCCAAAATGGTACCGACTACAGCGCTTGAGAGGGGAGACAGAGAGGGCGGCGCCTGGGCAGCGGCGGCAGCAGCATGGAGGGGTTCCCCCCAGACGCGCGAGAGAGACGCGGGACCGAGAGGATTGGGATGGACGGGGGTTGGAGGATTGGGAATGAGGGATTGGGATTGATTGGTTGGTCGGTTTCCCTAATTACGGCTCCCGACAACAGGTGAACGTGCCCAAGACACGTAAGACCTTCTGCAAGGGCAAGAAGTGCCAGAAGCACACTGTCCACAAGGTCACCCAGTACAAGACTGGCAAGGCATCGCTCTTTGCTCAGGGTACCGTTTGAGCGTTGGCCGTGCCTCAGCAAATGCCTAAAACGAAACCCCTCTTTGAATTTTCCAAAACGCACAGGTAAGCGCCGCTACGACTTGAAGCAACAGGGTTTCGGTGGTCAGTCTAAGCCCGTTTTCCGCAAGAAGGTGACTTTTTTCTTTTTGCGGAAGGCTCGGCGACATTTGTTGACTCTTTTGGGTTGCTCTTTTTCTTGTTCCCCTAGGCCAAGACCACCAAGAAGGTCGTTCTCCGTCTTGAGTGCAACGAGTGCAAGTACAAGATGCAGCTCGCCATCAAGCGCTGCAAGCACTTTGAGCTCGGTGGTGACAAGAAGAAGAAGGTAACGAAGCTGCACGACGCGCGTATAAAGTTTCCTAATGGTGCATTCTTTCCGTCTGTTAGGGTCAAGCCGCCTCGTACTAAGCAGCTAGGACCCCTGTGCGTTGTATGTGAGATCCCAAAAACTAAAATAAATGAAAGGCCGACGTGGAAACTTTTGAAAGTCATCAATCGAAGCAGTGTCGGTGCTTTTTTTCTTTTTTTTTTCTTTTTTTTTGGTTTGGCTCGGAAGGATTAGCAACGACAGCATTCTCTCATTACGACTGGGCTTTAGAGGATGTCCTTTTCAATCATCGTGGCAGCGATTGGATGATACGAGTCTTTATGGGCCGCAAAAGTTTTCTTTGCCAGTTCGGATCCTCCGTTCTTGGCCGCGTGCAGCTCCTTGTACAACGGTCGGACAAACTTCATGCGGCCCTGCTCGGTGACAAACTGGACCACTTGCGCGTAGATTGGCTCGTAGTCGGCACGCAGGCAAAGTCGCTGCCAGCGAAAACGGACCTCGGCGTTGCGGATGGCCGACAGATTGTAGATCTCGTCCATCTTGGCCAGCAGGGCGTGCGGCAGCGGGTCAAACTCAAACAGCTTTTCCAAAAAGTAGACTAGAAATAATTTGTCAAAAAAAGAAAAAAGAAAAAGAAATACAATCACCTTTTTGGATCGACGAAAAATCCGCGATGGTTGCGGGGACAGCCCAGGAGACGTCGAGAGGCTCCTGGCGGCTGGCGTTCCATTTATTTGCGAGGGTGATGCAGTTGTCCGCGAGGGTTGCGTCAAACGTGTTTTTGACCGGTGGCTATTGAAAAAAATAAGTTAAAAAAAAACAACAACGAAAAAACCCATACCAGCCCAGGACCAAAGAACCAACTATCCCAGTCGACAGTGTCCAGGAGAGCGATCTTTTCAGGGTGGTGCTCTGCGAAATAGGACTGGAGAAACTGAAACCAATCGGCTGTGCTGATGCTGTGATGGGCAAACTTGTGGACGTGCGCCTTCACGTATGGCTCAAAGACCGCGGGACCACCCAAGAGCTGCTCGAGGTAGAAGAGCAAATTGAAGCCCTTTTCTGTTTGTCATAGCTTCCATCAATAAAAATAATAAACACTTTTTGGAAGTATACCGTAGGGAACCGACGAAAAGCTGTCGTCGGGGTCGACGTCCTTCAAGTTTGGCACAAGGGCTGTAAGCTCGTTGGAATCTCCAAAGCGCTGGACGCTTTGGGCATCGTTTTATTAAAAAGAAAATGTATTTTCTAAATGAATTTATACCTTCCCTCGAGGGCCTTCCATCCGAGCAGCGCGGAAAAGTGCTGCATCTTGTCACCGTGAAGCCGGCCGACGATCTTGCGCTCGAGGAAGACGGTGAACCCTTCGTTGAGCCAGAAATGCTCCCAGTTGACGGTCGTGACGAGGTTGCCAAACCAGCTGTGGGCAATCTCGTGGGCGACAACGTCCACCAGCGAGCGATCGCCCGCGAGCAGCGTCGGTGTGACAAATGTAAGGCAGGGGTTCTCCATGCCGCCGTACGGGAACGAGCCGGGCAGGAGCAGCAGATCGTAGACGCCCCAGATGTACGGCGAGACGATCGCCTCGCCTGTGGCGATGAACGACTCGGTGTCGACAAACTCGTTGGCAGCGGCCTCGACAACTTCGGGTTCGGACCAGACGGTCGAGCGAGGGCCGACCTTGATGCCCTTGAGGTGTCCGACGGCGATCGCGATCAGATACGACTAGGAAGCGGGAAAATAAGTAACCAAAATACAGAAATACAGACGGCGCAAGGTTACCGGGATCGCAGTGTGCTGTTCAAAGGTAAACGTGGTCGTCGCGGCCGAGCCATCGCCGGCGGTGCTCGTGGTGGGGACTGCACTCATGAGGGCCGTGAGCGGCTTGGGGACGGTGACCGTTGCCGAGTAGGTCAGCTTGACCGCGGGCGTGTCCTGGATGGGGACGAGGCTGCGCGCGTGGATGGCCTGGCACTGCGAAAACATGTATGGATGCGTCTTGCCGACGGTCTGGCTGGGCGTGAGCCACTGGAGGGCCGTGCACTCGGGCGTGGTGGCGTACGAGATGCGCACCTTGGTCACATCACCGACACTGGTCAGCGCGTTTGCAGGCAGGCTGACGTGCAGCGCCGAGCCAAACTTGTCGTGGCGCGGCTGCAGCGTCGTGGCGAGCTCGGTGCCGGTGGCATCGTCCACGACCTTGTGGATCGCGAGGAAACTGGTGTCGAGCACGAGCGTGCGGACCGAGGGCTGTGCGGCGACACAGTGCAGCACTGCGTCAGCCGCGATGCGCTTGCCAGACATGTCCACGACAGCGTTCCATTGCAGATGCTTGACACGCACGGCGTCCACGTTGGCAAACGAGTTGGGTTCGGGGCGCGAGAGGGCCTTGAGGTTGACGGTGGCGGACGACATTGCGCGAATAACAGTTGATGGTGATCTCCTCCGCAAAGACAGCATTCAAAAAATGGTAGTCTTTTTTCTTTCCTTCTGCTTCGTCTTCTTGTACAAAAGTCTAGTTGTTCACCTGCTGGACCACTCGACCTTGAGAATGAGGTTGTCGTAGCCATAGCCGTTGAGGACCTTGATGGCCTTCTGTGCCTCCTCCTTGGTCGAAAAGCTGACAAAGGCAGAGCCCTTGGAGTGGCCAGTGTTCTTGTCCTTGAGGATGAACACGCGCGTGATGTGGCCAAACGGCCGGAACAGCTCGTTCAAGTCGTTCTCGCGGGTATCGTCCGACAGATTGCTAACACGGAGCGTGTTCTCATCTATTAATCGAAAGAAATATTTTTTTTAAAAAAAGGGGGGATTGTCGCTATCATTACCACGGCGTGTCTGGCTACCACCGGCTGCCTCGCTCTCGCCACGCTTTTGTGCTGCGCGCTGTGCAGGGGGGATATATTTTGCGGGCTTTTTGGCCTCATCTACATTTTTTTTTTTTTCCCTTC